>PVMK01125386.1_pt1 | contig 74845 bp, 69 predicted proteins | sample 1853481 | NCBI WGS metagenome assembly PVMK01 (sample SAMN08533507, study PRJNA380276) | Marine sediment metagenome, whole genome shotgun sequencing project.
AAAAAATGTCCGGACAATAAAATCCCGACAGTGGTGGGGTTTCTGCCAGGCATTCGAGTGTCCGCTTTCGGCCAGAAGCGGACATTAGCGCGAACTCAGATCTCCCAGCTCCACGTCTGGTTCCAGATATTGCGCCATGTATTCTTGGAACTGTTTGTTATAGCCACCCTTGTACGTCCTCCACGCTTCCTGAACGGATTGGCGACGCCCTAAGTTGGCAACAATCCAGGTTAGCTCGTGCCATTGCGAATCTGACACCAAATTCTGCTGGCGCAGATTGAAGTAATTGTGCCAAGCCATGATCGCTTGCCATTCAAATAGGACTATCCGCTGCCGATCAGTGGCATCCAGATCGTCCAACTCCGATCCAGCCTTAACCCACAACTTTGCAAGATTGTAATCCGTAACGACCGCGGTACACAGACGCATGTTGCTATCCACAAAATTGTGAGAGTTGCTGACGCGCATCATGTCGGTGTTCTGGCGGAGCTGCCGTGCTATGTAGATCAATGAGGCAATTACAGCGATAGCGGCAATGATCTCTCCGAGATAGGCGTATTGTTCGAGAGTCATGATCTCCCTCCATGTCGATTTTGGTCAGAACGGGGATATTGTGCGCGCTACACGCCGAAATGCGAATGTCCGCTTTCGGCCAATAGCGGACACTCAGGCTTTGAAACTGAATGTCTGCTTTAGGGCAAGTAGGTACGCCATCAGCTTGGGAAGCTGAGGCCCTACCTTTAGACGACACCCGCAAGATGCTTGGTTCACACCGTTTGACTGTAGAATCTCCGAAAGCCAGCCATTTTGCGGGTGTCGTCTAACAGCGTGGTGTAAGACACTGGATAATAACTATGTGGTTTTCCGATTCATCCCGATATCTACACCGTCCCGAATGGGCTGACGCCTTACACTCGCGCGCATTGTCCGATCGGATAGACATAGATTTGAGTGAATGTCTCGAGGTCTTTCGTCATCGCGATGAGTTTTATGCTGACCGGTTGGCGGGTGTTTCCGACTGGCGCGACATACCGCCGCTGGAAAAAAGTGAATTGGCGGCCGTGCCTGTCAATGCATCGGAGGCTGTGTATGAAACCCGATCATCCGGAACCACGGGTGATCAGGCTGTCGTGCGAAATACTGTTTCCGAGCGACGCTTCCGTCAGGCTCTAGCTTACCGTCCGTTTTTGTTTTATCCCATTGCGCCAGCGCCCGACAATATTATTCGGCAGTTAGTTTTTGTTGACGGTGCAGACGTAGAGCCGGCCGACAAGGTGCAATGGCCATTTGAGTTTGGCGGTCGCACGTATCTGACCTGGCGGGCCGGTATTGCCGCGGCGCCAGACCGAATACATGCGCTTCTGCAATTAGTCAGGCCGCAGGTCCTGCGCGGTTTGACGAGTGGGATCGTTCGGTTTGTGGAGGAACTGCATCGTCCGCTAGAAGGGCTCGGTGTTCAGGTCGTATCGCCGTCAGGCGAGAAGTTGTCCGATGAGTGGCGCGCGTCGTTACGTGAGGCATTCGCGACGCCGGTGCTGGACCGCTATGGCGCAACGGAAACGGGTTCGATGGCCTGGCAATGTCATTATTGTCATGACTACCACGTTAACAGCGACGAGATCATTGTCGAGAGCAGCGTTGAAGGCGTGCTTGCCACGCCGCTGTTTATTGAATCGCAGCCTTTGCTACGGTACCGGCTCGATGATCGCATCCAGTTCCATGAGGCCGAAAAAAACTGTCGCGTGCGCTTGCCGACCATTACTTTGCTGGAAGCGCGACGCGATGACTGGATCATTGACGGTGCTGGTCTGAAAGTATCGCCACTCAGTTTTCAGTTTGAACGAGTCACCGGACTAAAAGCATGGCATCTGCATCAGCTAAATACTGGCGAATTGCGATTGTATTTTGATGGCGAGACACCCACCGGGGACATTCAGCAGCAACTAGCCAAACAATTACAGCATATCGTATCCGGTCGCGACTATGAATTAGTGGAAGGAGTCTGGGAACTCGAACGTGGCGGAAAATTCAAGCGAGTGACTTCAGACCTGACCTGACGTGGTAAGCCCGAAGTCATGCTTGTATTAGAGAACCCGACCCAGTGTCGGGTTTTCTTTTGCCATCGTCACCAGTCCTGTACCACCAGTCATCCCCACCAATCAGTGACACTGCAGTATCCTCGTAATCCTAGAGATTAGCGGGTGTCGTCTAATGGTAGGGCCTCAGCTTCCCAAGCTTATGGCTCACGTATCCACCCGAAAGTAGACATTCAGCTTACGATCGTGAATGTCCGGTCGCTCTCGGACATCCCTGTCCTCCGCGACATTTGCACATCCTGTGCGGCACTTTGGGTCGAAAGCGGACACTTAGAGGCCTGAAAATTTCCGGCTCGCCGGATTGGAGGTTGAAAATGCGTCTGTGAGTGTCTGCTTGATTGCTTAGCCCTTGGTCTGAAACTCGTTGATCCAGGCCACGGCATGATCCTGCGCCACGGTGCGTTCTGCGGCATTAAGTCGGCTTCGGATCATCTGGATGTTCGCTTCGGCGTTCTTATCGCTTTGCATAGTGGCGAGAAGCCACCATTTGTAGGCTTCGATGTCATCCTGCTCAACGCCGTCACCGTTAGCATGCATCACGCCTAGATTGAATTGCGCTTTACCGTTGCCCTGTTCGGCAGCTTCACGAAACCACCGCAACGCTTCAGGATCATTCTTTTCCACACCTTCGGCGGCGTAATACATCAAACCCAGATTGAATTGCGCATCGGCTAAGCCTTGTTCCGCGGCCTGGCGATACCAATGTGTGGCTTCGGCGTCGCTGCGGGCAACCCCATCACCGGCATTGAGCATTAATCCCAGGTGCAGCTGTGCGACAGCATGCCCCTGATCGGCAGCCCGACGGTACCAATCGAACGCCTCTGTCTCATCGCGTGGAACGCCGTCAGCATTATCGAACAACAGCCCGAGTTTAAATTGAGCTTCGGCATCCCCTTGCTCGGCAGATTGGCGCCATTGTTCGACGTCGTTCATCATCGTCATGCTCGGTCAAATCCCGCCCGTGAGCTCAGCTGCTCTGACTGGGATGGGTGTGGCCCGCTGCGTTCAGGCGGTCGAGATACGCCTGCCACATGGCTTCCTGGTTACGTCCCAGTTCGTACAGGAACTGAAACGTATACAGCCCCGTGTTGTGCCCATCGTCAAAGATTAATCTGACCGCGTAATTGCCAACCGACTCGACGTCGGTAATCTCGACGTTGTCCTTGCCCGTTTGCAGAATCCCCTCGCCAGGCCCATGCCCCTTAACTTCCGCGGACCGGGAGTACACGCGAAGATATTCGCTCGGTAGTTCAAACAAGCTGCCGTCGTCGAAGGTGACCTTTAATAACCGCCTGCTTGCATCTAGCCTGATCTCAGTCGGATGTGGTGTCGTTGGCATCAAAGCCGTCCATTGGTTATTTTCCTAGGCGAGAACCAACTGAACTTATCGGCCGGGCGCTTTGGAATCATCAGTATCAAGTCACGATGCAATGTTAATCAGCGTGCTCAGCGCCGGTAATCAGCCGGGCACCTCGACCATAGGTAATGTATTCCCACAACCACCGCAAGGAGACAATTAATGGACTAGGCACCCCCACTAAAAAGTATATGTGGGCAAAGCGGACGTTTGAGTAAGACGAAAAAATCGGCCCTGATTCAGTCAGGAGTCGGCATAGGGTCAAAAACCACCCAGTCTCGCCACCGGCTCCAGCAACGGGAAGAAACTGCTAAGCGCTTCCACATCCGGGCTGCCAGGTTTGGCCGTGCCAAGATAGGCTTCCCATATCAAACCCACCCAGATGCCTATCACCCACGGGCGCACACGACCGAGACTTGCAATCATTGCCTGGTTATCTGCGTCCGTCACCTGATCCTGAACGATTTTGTGAAACGTCGTAGCGAACGGCTTCAGGCGCAGCCGAATCATGATTCCGCAAAAAACCATTGCCGCGAAGATCAGCAGCTTGCCTCCAACCCACGGGGCCGGGTCGAGCCGTCCCGTCGACCAGGAATAGGCAACCGATGCGATCACCCCGAACACGATCGCCCAGCGGAACCAGAAATCGATCTTCGTCAATTTCTTAGCCGCCTCGGTCCCTTCCCGGAGATGCAGGAACAACACCATTGACAGCCACATCGGGCCCAGCAAAATGATCCCGGCCATTTGCCAGGGCGGATGCACTATTCCAACCGCCTCGGTCAGGATGCCACCGACAGTCAGCATCAGGCTCATGCAGATGCGTGGGACCAGATCAAGATTGAACATGATTTTTGCCGCGACCAGGCGAGTCTCGCGGCTTAATTCCGGTCGAATCAAGAACCCGCTCGAATAGAAGACGCCGAGGTCGCCGCCGAGCCAGTAAACGAACAACAGCACATGGATCATCAGAACCAGCTGATACACCAGTCCCTGGGCCTGCATTACCTCGGCAATTGTTTCCACGCTATTACTCCTCCCCGCCGCTAGTCCCCTGGGCCCGCGACCGGTGTGCTTACGAAATTCAGATGCGGCCCGATCCGGGCGCTAACCGCTCAGCTGTTCCAATGCCGTTTCGGCATTACTGACCTTGAGTTCCCCGCCTGATTCGATATTGACCTGCGTCGCGACGCCATCATCTACGATGATCGAGAAGCGCTGACCGCGCTGGCCCATTCCAAAACCGCTTGCGTCCAGTTCCAGGCCAAGTGCCTGCGCATAGGCGCCATTGCCGTCGGCGAGCATCAAGACCTTATCTCCGACATTCCGGTCCTTACCCCAGGCATCCATGACGAATACATCATTGACCGCCATGCAAGCAATCGTATCTGCACCCTTCTCGCGAATCGCATCGGCATGGTCAACGAAGCCGGGCAGGTGATTCAACGAGCAGGTCGGCGTAAAGGCACCAGGAACCGAGAACAGCACGACCTTTTTGCCGGAAAATAGCTCCTCCGTCGATAAAGCACCAGGGCCCTCGCCCGTCATGATGCCGAAGTTGCCGTCGGGCATTTTGTCACCGGCTTGGATAGTCATCGGGTTTCTCCTTATTGTTTATTTGTTGGCCGGCCTGAAGCAGCGGCCAAGCGCGCATTGTAACCTCGATCGGTACTTCCAGCGCAGTGCTTGAAATTATTACCCCCGGCCGACTTCAGCCAAGCAGAAACAGTGACAACTGCGGCAAGAAAGAAACCAACATCAAGCCGGCCAACATCATCGCCAGGAACGGCAGGACTGCGCGACAGATCGTCCAGAATTCCTCCTTGAATACAGTCATAGCGACGATGAGGTTCAGGCCGAGCGGCGGGGTCAGGTAACCCATTTCCAGATTGACGACCATGATGATGCCGAAGTGAACAGCATCAATGCCCTGTTCCGCCGCAATCGGCTGCAACATCGGCGCCAGGATCAGGATTGCAGAGCCGATATCCATCAGGCAACCCATCAGCAGCAGGAACAGGTTCGTTCCCAAAAGGAAGGTGGTCGAATCGGAAATCAGCCCACTCAGCCAGTGCACCAGGTGCTCGGGAACCTGCTGGTAGGTCAAGAATACGTTGAGGCTCAGCGCCATCATCAGAACCGGAAATAACGCGCCCAGCAACTGCGAGGTCTGCGCGATAACGTCAAGCAAGCCCGACCAACCGAGTTCCCGGTGGATCAGCATCTCCACGACAATCGCGTAGACGACCGCCACCGCGGCGGACTCGGTTGGGGTGAAATAGCCGGTGTAGATGCCACCAAGAATGATGACCGGCATCAGCAATGCCCAGATACCGTCTCCAAGTGCGGTAATCAATTCGCTGGGCTGCCATCGCTGGCGCCGTTGGCGGCGGTTCCTGACTACGGCGTAAACCGCCATCATTATGGTCAGCAAAATAGCCGGCCCGACTCCCGCGATAAACAAATCGGCAATCGACGTCTGCGTCATGATGCCGTAAAGAATCAACGGAATACTTGGCGGCACGATCACCCCGAGCGTACCGGCAGCGCTCAGCGCCCCCAGTGCAAACGATTTGGGATAGCCGGCCTGTAGCAGCGCCGGATACATGATCGCTCCAACAGCCAGCAGGGTGACGGTTCCCGAACCGGTAACTGCCGCAAAAACGGCACAGGAAAGAACGGCTGCGATCGCAAGTCCTCCAGGGACCGGCGCCGTTACCACGCGCATCAGTCGAATCAGCCGGGCTGCTATACCACCACGGGCCATGATATTGCCGGCCAAAATGTACAGGGGTATCGACAGCAATACTTCTTTGTTAGCGGCGTCCCAGGCGTCGATAACAATGTTCGTCAGCATTCCATCGCCGAATACAAGGTAGGCGTACGCGCTCACGCTGCCCAACACGACGAACAGGTTCTGCCTTAAAAGCAGCAGCACAAGCACCAGCAGCACCAGTCCCAATGCAGACATCACCCGCTCCCGGCTTTTTTATCGCTTGGCCGAAGTTGCGGACGCAGCGCATAAATTGCGTGACGCACTGCCGCCACGGCGAACGCCGCTGGAATCACGACTTGAAACGGCCAGACCACCACGCGTAGCACCACTGAGCGTTCCTGCATGCTGTAGGTCTCGGCGACGACCTGAACCGCGACGACAGCAAAAGCCAGGCAAAACAGCGCCATGACGCCTTCCTGCAGGCGCGTCAGGACGACATCCCAACGGGCGGGCAGCCATCCATCCGCAAACCGCGGTCGCAGGTGATCACCGCTGGCCGAAGCCAAACCGAAACCCGCCATCACGATAAATATGTTCGCGTATACGCCCACCTGTCGCGCCCAGTGCATGCCGGAGCCCGTCAGTTCCCGGCTAACGACGTCTGTAAAAATCACTGTGATCAGCACCGCAAAGGCCACGCAACTGACCCACCGTTCGGCTTTGACCAAACGCTTCAGAGCATTTTGAGCAGACAAAATTTGCATGTCAGGCGCCACTGCTCCCCGCTGCCGTCGGTACGTGAAGTTGGCGAACCTGCGGTATAAACAGACTAATCATCGCAGCGGACAAGATGTGCATGACAGCAACCGCGGCAAACACCGGCTCATAGGAAAAGTTGTCGATGGTCCAACCCACGACCGCGTTGAAGGCCATCGCGCCAAAGCTGCCGACGGCACCAAACAAACCCCAGATGGTCGCCACGTCGCGCGCGGGAAAAAGATCGGCCGGCAACGTGAACAGGCTGGAAGCTTTAAATTGCATCGCAAACATCGCGGCCGCAATCAGTGCGATAGCTGTTGCGGCGCTGTCGGTGGTCACAGCCGGCAAAGCGACCGGCACCAGCAGTGCCCCGGCCCAGATCACAATCTTGCGGGATCGATCCAGGCTCACACCGTCCCGGATCAATCGCTGGCCCAACCAACCGCCGGCCAGGCTGCCGATATCGAGTGCCAAAAAAGGTATCCACGCGAACAGCGCGATCTCCATGATGTTGAAGCCCCGAGCGGAGGATAGATACAGCGGCAGCCAGAACACGAAAAAATAAAACGCCCCGTCGCCGATGAACCGGCTCAGCATCAGTCCCCAGATTTCCCGGTAGCGCAGTGCCCAGTACCACGGCCGTTTGACAGGCGGTTCAGGACGGTCCCTGCCGGTCAGAATCAGTTGGCATTCCCGTTCGGACATATCGGGATGCTGCTCCGGGCTATGAAAATAGCGCTGCCACCACCACAGCCAGACCAATCCGATCGCACCGGGAACGACGAACGCGGCGCGCCAGCCCAGCGTTTCGATGATCAAGCCAATCAGCGGTGGCGTAATCATCGCGCCCAGGCCCGGGCCGACCGCCAGTATGCCGACAGCCATCGACCGTTCAGCTCGCGGAAACCATTCGGCGACCGCTTTCAGCGCCGCCGGAAAATTGGCCGCCTCGCTCAGGCCTAACAACGAACGGAAAGCGAAAAAACTGAGAAATCCACGCCCGAATGCATGCGCAATCCCGGCAAGACTCCACGCAATAACGGCCAGGCTGAATGCGCGTTTGGTTCCGAGGCGGTCGATGACCGGACCGGTCACTAACTGCCCGATTGCGTAGGCGAACAAAAAGCCCGAGGTGATCCAGCCGTACTCGGTATTGCTGAGCGAAAACTCGTCCATTAAAACCGGAGCGGCCACTGAAAAGGCCTGACGATCCACGTAATTGATCGTCGTAATCAGGCAAAGCATCACAGCGATACGCCAGCGCACAGCGAGCGTAAAGCTCATACTGAGCTCCTAGGATATTTGATAATATTATTATTTAAAATCATGCATTTAATTTGCTTATTTAATATTATTTCTCGATCTTTACCGGGCGGCAGCAATTGCCTGGGCGGCTTCGAAGGCTCCACAGTGGCCGCGCTCCGGCTTCAGCCGCGACCAACTTGCTTCTGCAGGCGGGTATTCTCTACCATAACCGGCTCGAATCTGCGCCTTTCGCGCCGGCAGCGATGCGATCGGACAGACGAAAACCCGACCAATCGGGTACCGTGCAGGCAATACCTTCAGGCAAGGAACATACATGAGCGCAGCAGCAGAAACTCTCGCGCCATCCAGCGCAACCCGGGAATTCCTGGATCAGGATCACAAACTTTTCATCAACGGGCGCTGGCAGCGCTCATCGTCCAGCGAACGCAACGTCGTTTTCGATCCAGCGACGGAGGCACAGCTCACGACGACTGCAGTCGCCGCCGAGAGCGACGTCGACCAGGCCGTTGCGGCGGCGCGCGCGGCATTCAAGGGCGAGTGGTCTAAAATCAATTCACACGATCGAACGCGGTTGTTGCTGAAATTCGCCGACGCAATCGACGCGAATATGGAGCTTTTTTCTGAGTTGGAAGTGCTGGACAACGGTATGCCCGTCGGTATTGCCGCATATTGTGTCCGGAAGGCGGGTTCCGATTTTCTGCGTTATTACGCCGGCTGGTGCACAAAAATTCACGGCCAGACGATCCCGGTGTCACCGATGGAAGCAGCGAATGGGGATACGCTGACGTATACGCGCCGGGAACCCGTTGGCGTCGTGGCAGCAATTACGCCGTGGAACGCGCCACTGCCGATGGCCGTGATGAAGCTTGCCCCGGCACTGGCAACCGGGTGCACTATCGTGCTGAAACCGGCCGAAATTACACCGCTGTCGGCGCTGCTGCTCGGACACCTGGCCATGGAGGTCGGTATTCCGGACGGTGTCGTCAATATCCTTACCGGGCATGGATCCCAGGCCGGCGCAGCGCTGGTGGCACACGATGACGTCAACAAGATCGCATTCACCGGGTCGACCGAAGTTGGACGCCAGATATTGCAGCAGGCGGGCGGCAACCTGAAAAAGGTGACTCTGGAACTCGGTGGCAAATCCCCTGTCGTGGTGTTTCCGGATGCTGATATCGAACGAGTTATTCCGGGTGTGGTCCGGGCAGCCTACTTCCTGCAGGGACAAAATTGCATGGCCGGGACGCGGCTATTCGTGCACGAAGACATCTTCGACGAGGTCGTCAACGGTGTCGCCGATGTCGTCAGCCATATGAAACTCGGACCCGGCCTGGACCCGAGTTCCGAGATGGGCCCCCTGATTTCTGCTCAACAACGCGAGACCGTCATGGGTTACATCCAGTCGGGCAAGGAATCCGGAGCGAAACTGATTACCGGTGGCGAAGCACTGGAAGGCAAAGGCTACTTTGTGCAGCCGACGATCTTCAGCCACACAAATCAGGACATCAAGATTGCCCGCGAAGAAATCTTCGGGCCCGTACTCTTTACCCAGGCGTTCGGGGATTCAGACCTCCAAACCATCGCGGATGAAGCCAACCGCTCGGATTACGGACTCTCAGGTAGCGTCTGGACCCGGGACATTTCGGTTGGCCTGAAGATGGCCGCGCTGATCGATTCGGGCCAGGTCAGCGTCAATTGTCACGCGGCAGTCGATGCGGCCATTCCATTCGGAGGCAACAAGCTGTCCGGTTGGGGCCGGGAATTTGGCCAGGAAGGCCTGGAGCCGTACCTGAAGACGAAGGCAACGACCGTCCTGTTCTAACTTATTCCGGCTGCTGTTGTTGCCTGGGTGGACCTCAGCGGCGGCCTACCAGGGCACGGTCTCGCCATCCATATCGATGAACCGGCCCGTATCGGCGGACCCGAGGCGGGAATAAAGAGCCTGCTGGGCCCTGACGCTGTCAACCGGATCGATTGGGGCATCGGGCCCACCGAGATCGGTGCGACACCAGCCAGGCGACATCGTGATCACGATCAGATCCGGCCATTCGGCTGCCATGCCCCGGGCCAGGATATTCAACCCGGCTTTGCTCGATCGGTAGGCATAAGCACCGCCGTGCAGATTTTCGGTAATCGATGCCAGACCGGTCGACATCATCACCAGCAGACGCTGGTCACCTGCTATCAGGTTGGGCCGTAAAGCCACAGCAATCTTGAACGGTGCCAGCAGATTGATCTCCAGCAGCTCCCGCCAGATCCCATAATCCATGTTTGCCAGACTCTGGTAAGCCATGCCCTCGGGCGCTCCGGCCGGCCCGAAGCTGCCTGCGTTATTGAGCAAGATGTCGATCGGGGTTCCGTCGAGTTGCTCGGCCAGCGCCTCGATAGCAGCGTGGTCGGTCACATCCAGTTGAACGATGCGCAACGCGTCACCGTGACGCTCGCAAAGCGCCTGCAGACCCGTCGCGGCTTCTGGGTCTCGCGCAGTGACCGTGACCTGCCAACCCTCATCCACATACTGCCGTGCGTGCTCGAGGCCGAGACCACGATTGGCACCGGTGATAAATACGTGTGGCATTTGGGTTAGTGCTTTCCGGTAATCACGCCGTTCGTCAACGGCTGATTTTGCCGGCCAGTTCCCCATAAATCAGCGACCTGAAGAAATCATTGTTCAGCAAACTGGTCGGATAAGCGTGCTGCGGCTCGGAAAGTTCATCGAGAGCCGCCACCTGTGCCGCGGTGAGCGATATATCCAGGCACTGCAGGTTCTCATCGAACTGCTCGACGCTGCGCGCTCCCAGAATCGGGATCACCCGGCCCTGCGGTCGATGCAGCAGCCATGCCAGCGCCAATTGCGCCGGCGTGATGTCAATCTCGGCGGCCATCCGGCTGAGGCCTTCGGCCACCTCAAGGTTCTCTTCCCGCAGCGTGCGAGCGCCCCACGGAACGGTCTTGAGCCGCGTGCCGGCCTGTTTGTCCGGGTCGGCATCCCGGTCGAACTTGCCGGTCAGCAAGCCGGACGCCAACGGACCCCAGGCCGTGATCGCCATGTCGTGGCTTTGGGCCAGATCGAAAAAATCAGCTTCGATACCGCGTTCAACCAGGTTGTAGTGCAATTGCAATGCCGTATACGGCGTCATATTTCGTTCCCGGGCCAGAACGTTGGACTCGGCGATGACCCACGCCGGCATGTTGGAGACACCGATATGCAGCACCTTGCCGGCACGTACCATGTCATCGAGCCCACGCATTACCTCGGCTACCGGCGTGAAACGGTCCCAACCATGCACCCAGTAGAGATCGAGATAGTCGGTTCCCAGGCGGCGCAAGCTGGCATCGAGCGCCTGCACCATATTCTTGCGATGGTTTCCGCCCGCGTTCGGTTCCTCGGCACGAGTGGTCATGCTGTATTTGCTGGCCAGCACGATATTTTCGCGCTCCGGGCCGATGAATTCGGCCAACATTTTTTCGCTGGTGCCGCCCGTATAGATATTGGCCGTGTCAATGAAGTTGCCCCCGGCCTGACGGAAGTGATCGTAGATCTGGCGGCAGACCGGCGCCGCTGCGCCAGCGCCCTGCTCCTCACCAAAGGTCATCGCGCCGAGGCAGAGTTCGGATACACGCAGACCGCTTCTACCTAAAATTATATATTTCATGTGCTTATTGTATTATTCTAATGCAAATTAAGTTCTAGGCTGTCGCCTACGGACGGTTTGGGCAGCTGATTTTCGGCGCTATTCTGGCAGGTTTTTAGCGTCCACGGGTACGCTGGCAGAGTCGCCGGCCAATTTTGCCGGAATCGCCAGAATCAGCAACAATCCGGGCAGGCCAGGCAATGCTAGGCTGCAGGTACAAGAAAGTTTTCCGACACGGAGACAACAACAATGGAAACCCCTGAAGACATTGGCGCGATCAGCGCCCTGGTAACGGATCTCGGTTTACGGCTGTTAGTCGCCGTCGTCATATTCTTGGTTGGCCGCTGGGCTGCACAAATGATTACCAAGCTGGTCAGGAGATTCATGGCGAAAGCCGACATCGAAGCTACGCTGGAACAGTTTCTCGGCAACCTGCTGTATGCGTTGTTGCTCACCTTTGTGATCATCGCAACGATCAACCAGCTTGGAGTCCAGACCACGTCTTTAATCGCGGTACTGGGCGCCGCCGGCCTCGCAGTTGGTTTGGCCCTGCAGGGTTCCCTTTCAAACTTCGCGGCCGGAGTATTGCTCGTCGCATTCCGGCCCTACAAGGTCGGAGATTTTATCGATGGTGGCGGAGTATCGGGAACCGTGCATGAGATGCAGATTTTTACAACGGTATTGCGATCACCGGACAACAAAACCGTGATCGTGCCGAACAGTCAGATGATGAACGGCCATATCGTGAATTACTCGGCCAACGATACACGACGGATTGACCTGGTTGCCGGCTGCGGTTAGTCCGATGATCTGGACAAAGTCCGGTCGGTCCTGGAGAAAATCGTTGCGGACGAAAAGGGTGTTCTAGATGACCCGGAACCGACCATTGGCGTCTCCGAACTCGGTGACAGCAGTGTTAATTTTGTCGTACGCCCCTGGGTCAATACCGGCGATTACTGGCCGGTTTATCTTGCGCTAACCGAACAGATCAAAAAGCGCTTCGATAAGGAAGGCATTTCGATACCCTTCCCGCAGCGCGATGTGCATCTGTATAAGCACGACGCTGATTAGTCTGTGATCGCTTGATCTAACGGGTCATCCTGAGCAGATAGTCCAGCATTATTCGCTCTTTCTCGGGGTTGGTTTCATAGCCCACCGAAGGCGGGTAACGCATCCGGTTGCCGGGAACCATGGCGTGTGGGTCAGCGATGAATGCGGCCATGGTTTCCGGTGTCCACACCAGGCCCTGAGCCTGAGCCTCGAGAAAAGCATCGGAGTAGTAAAAGCCACCCACGACCGCTGCGGGCTTGCCAAAGATACGGTATAAATTCGGCCCCACCCGATTTTCACCGCCCGGTTCGAGCGTGTGACAAAACCGACACCAGGTGAACGCCTCCTTTTGGATCGCCAGCTCCGCATCGGAGATGGGCGCCAACGGTTCGGCATAGTAGTCGATCAGATTTTTTCCCTTTAGCAATTCGTCGATCTGCGCCTGGGATACCGAATAATCCGCGCTGAACGGCACCACGCCGAACCACCAGTAGGGAAAAAACAGTGCCAGTAGCAGCAAGGCCGACAGCACGGCCCCATGAATCAGGCGCGCTCCCCACGACGCGTTCACGTCGACTTCCTGTTGCTGCTACCGGCTTTCATGCTTACATCAGACCCGTGAACCTGGCAGCAGGCGCAACAGGCCCGTGCGGTAGCGAAAATGCTGATACAGGCCCAACCCAAACCAGACGACGAACAACATCAGATAATAGAAAGACAGCGCGCTGTGCAGGTATCCCATGGAAGTGCGCACGGCTTCGCCGTCCGGCAACAGCGCCGGTACCTTGATGCCGAACAGGACGATCTCGCGATGATATTCTCCCCAGGCGTAAAACCACCCAACCAGCCCCGCAACCGCAAAGGTCGTAACCAGGGTCGCCAGAATGGCCCGATTGAAGGCAAAGGAATTTTCTGGCAATCCCGTCGGAGGCGCCGGACGCGGTCCTTTGACGAACCAGATCAGCCGCAGCGCGGCAAGCACAACAACCAGCAACCCCAGGCTGTCGTGCAACACGCGCAGAAATTCTCGCTGATCGAGGGGGGTACGCGGTAACAGGTTAATGTTCCAGAACAGCAACAAGAAGCTGACTGCCAACAGCCAGCCCAGCCACGTGGCGATAGCGTCCTGGGTACCGGGGTTTATTTGCTCGGTCATTAACGTTCGGGACCCCTAAAAAGACAGGCCGTCCGAACCGGGCGGCCAGCAGCGGCAATGGTATCCCAGCGCTGCCGATATTGCAGCGCAGCCCTTTGGTGCCATGCGTCCCAGCTCTTCGCATGGTCCGGGCTGAGGGCAATTACGGGGCCGTGTCATTGTGACGGCGATGCAACTGCTGATCGGATTGTTAATGACCACTGAGCGGACTATAATCGGCCGCTTGGCGGTCAATGCACCGAACCATAAAACAATAACAAAGAAGGTTAACGCCATGAGTTCCACTCGCCCAATTCGCGCCTTGCTTAGAGGCCTCGAAGTCCTTCACGTTCTGAACCGGCACAACGGTGCAACCGTTTCCGAGGTAGCGTCGACGATAGACCTGCCCCGCACGACCACCTACCGAATTCTGGAGACACTGTGTGTTGCAGGTTATGCCTACCGGGCCGTTTCTGACGATCGCTATCGCTTAACGATCATGGTCAGGGGATTAAGCGATGGTTTTGACGATGAAGCGTGGGTTACACAGATCGCCAGGCCTTATTTATATGAACTGGGCCGCCAACTGGTTTGGCCCGTGACGATTGCAACGCTGTCGGGAAGGACAATGCTCGTGCGGCAAAATACAGATCACCGTAGCCCGCTGGCAGTTGAAAAAAGAGGGCCCGGATTCCGGGTTTCTATCCTTGGCTCGGCGGCGGGAATTGCCTATCTCTCTTTCTGCCAGAAAGAACAGCGCGACACGTTGCTTGACATGCTGGGCAAGTCCAAGCGGGTCGAAGATCAGCCGGCGCGCAACCGCAAAAAGGTTTATGACACACTGGTCGAGACCCGCAAGCGAGGTTTCGCAATCTGGGATCGGGCACGGCGCATTTCCGATGAAAAAAGCTTTGCCGTACCGGTTATGGCAGAAGATCGGTTGCTGGCAACTCTTACCATCAGATTTGCGAGTACCGCCGTCAGCGAAACCGAAGGGATCGAGCGTTTTGTTCCCAAATTGCGCGTTGTTGCCAAGCAGATAGGCGACGAGTTTGTACGTCAGCACCTGGAAGACAATCTTGTCCTGCCCCTCGACGCAGCGGCTTCCTGACAACGTAGCTTCTCACTGACTGCGGATTCGGGGTGCGACTCCGATTTTCGCTGCGGGCTCACTTTGAATAGCCCGTTACATAGACCAGGCGCCGTCCAGCGCCTGCCGCCAGAACCGCCAGGTAGCTAAGCAGCTTTTTTTCGGCCTGCTTTCTTCTTGGTCCCTTGCGCTGCCTTGGTCTTTCTCGAAGCTTTTTTGGCCGGTTTCTTCTTGCCTGTAGCACTGCCTGGCTCGAGCCGAGTCCGGAATTTTGGCTGCACCGGCGGTTCCATCCCGGTTTCCTTCTTGCAGCGCTTTCTGAGCTCCTCGATCGTGCCACCAAAATCGAATAATTTGGTGCGGCCGCGTTTCTTGGCCATGCTGGCTCTTAGAGTTTTGGTCTTGCTCGCGTCGACGCTAAGATTTTCCTTCAATACGACGCCATATCGCCGCGCACCTTTGCGTGTGACCAGGCCGGCCTCGACATCGAAAGCAACCTTATCGGTGGCGCGTTTCAACGGGTCGCCCCAGCCACCTCCACCCCAGGTATCGAAGTACAGCAGATCACCTTCGTTGACCTTGATTCGGTCGCATTTTGATGGCAGCAATTCGACGCTACCATTCTTGCGATTCAGGGTTTTGCGGCTGCGCCTACCCGGATGGCCGCCAGTGACTCCCCACGGGTACGTCAACCAGCGATCGTCGTGAATCGATACCTCCCCGTCCTCAAGGAACCGGTACCCGGTTCGCAGCGCATTGCCGCCCCGGTGCAGACCTGCCCCGCCGGTGTCCGTCAGGGTTTCATAGACTTCGATCCGCAGCGGGAAATGGCTCTCGAGGAATTCACACGGGACATTCGTAAAACTCGGCCACATCGAGTGCGCGTCCGGACCGTCGCCGGACGGTTTGCCCGGCACGCCCCCGAATAGAATCTGGTACAGCTGGTACCACTCACCCGCCTTGTCATAGCCGGAGTACATGAAGTGCGGGCTGTCCGAAAATCCCGCTGCGCACAGGAAGTCAGGATTGCCCTGTCCCAGCAGTCCGCCGAGAATATCGAAGATCCGCCCCAGCGCGTGAGTACGACACGACAAAGCAGCTGGCGCGTGTGGCTTGAGCAGCGTGCCTGCCGGAATCCTAACATCCATCAAATCGTAGAATCCGTCGTTAAACATGATCTGCGGATCGAACACCATGATCATGTAGACTCCGCAGAACATCTTGAACATCTCTTCGTTCAACAGGAAATTCACTGATCCAATCGACTGCGGGTCGGTGCCGTCAAAATCGAATATGACTTTATCGCCTTCACGCCACATCGCACATTTGATCTTGTATGGGCCCATCCCCATCCCGTCGTCGCAGATGTAGTCCTCGAAATATTGCTTCTTTGGCAAAATCGTGGTTTTGATCAGCGCGGCCATCGCTCGCTTGTTTCGGTCGAGCAAGTCCTCCAATGCCGAATAGAACACGTCGTCACCGAATCGATCCGCAATTTCCAGGACCCGTTTCTCGGCCGTCCGGATAGCCGCGACGATCGCGTTAAAGTCGCTGCGGTTCCAGTGAGGCAAGCGACAGTTATGCAAAATGAGTTCCAGAATGTCTGCCTGTAACACGTCATTCTTGTAAATCTTGGTCGGCGGCACGCGAATACCTTCCTCGAAAATTTGCCGCGCATCGGTTGGCAGGCTGCCCGGGACTTTACCGCCAATATCCGTCATGTGCCCGAACATCGCGGCATAGCCGATCAGCCGACCGTCTTTGAAAATCGGCCGCAGCACCAACCAATCGTTAGAGTGGCTGACAGCACCGTTGCAGGTATAGGGATCGGTGGTCAAGAACATGTCCCCTTCCTCAATGGTCCCGTCATAGGCTGCCTTGAACCCGTAGATGAAACTGCCGAACTGGCCCACGACCATTTTGCCGTCAGGATTAGCAATCATCGGAAACTCATCGTGCTGTTCCCGGATACCCGGCGACATCGCGGTGCGAAACAGAACGGCATCCATTTCCCACCGGGCGTTAAGCATGGCATTTTCAATAATATCCAAGGTAATCGGATCCAGCTTGACCCGTTTGAACGGCCTTGGCTTGGTTTCAACTATTTTGGCTGGCATGAGTGCGACTCCAATATTTATTAGTCGTCTGGTGTAATCAGAATGTTCCCCAGTCCGTCGACTTTGCCGACGTGACCGGGAAGAATGACGGTGGTCGAATCCATCTCGAGGACTACCGCGGGCCCCTTGATAATGTTTCCGGCCCGCAGCTTGGCCCGGTCATACAGGATACCCTGCTGGTCCTTGCCGTCCACGAACATCGTATGCCTGATCATCTCGGCTTTGGACGGGTCTTCGCCTCCGGGGGCCAGACTAAGCGCTTCGAAATGCGTGGCCTTGCCTTCGGCAACGGCCCGCAGATTCACCAGTTCCTTGTCCTCCGGCAGAGCAAACGTGAACAAGTGCTCGTGCATCGCATCGAACTTCGAGCCGATCGCGTCCAGGCCGTTCGTTTCCAAATCGTCCAACTCGAAATCAACGGTCAACAGAAGGCCCTGACCGTGATACCGGATATCCACCTGGAAGGTCGTTGTTTGTTCCTCGCGCGGCACGCCTTCCGCGTCCAGTGTCTTCGCCGCCTGGTTCGCAAGCTTCTTGAATATTCCAGCAACGTCCTTCGCGGTGGTTTCGCCGAATCGACGAATATGCGTGCGTGAGGCTTCATCGCGGACTTTGGTCGTGGCGTCACCGTAGGCGCAGAGCACACCGGGTCCCGGGGGAATAATCACCGGCCAGGAACTCATCAACTTGCCCAGTGCATTAGCATGCAGTGGACCAGCTCCACCAAAAGCGATCAGCGCAAAGTCCCGTGAATCGTAGCCTTTCTCTACGGAAACCAGGCGCAATGCCCCATACATGTTCTCGTTAACGATATCGATGATTCCTGCTGCTGCCTGCTTGAGCGGCAGATCGAGGGCATCAGCGATCGATTGCACCGCTTGTTCCGCATTTTCGCGGCGAATCACCATGTCTCCGCCGAGACGTACTTCACCGCTCGGAAGAAAACCCAAAACCACGTTTGCGTCGGTCACGGTCGGCAAGGTGCCACCCATGTCATAGGCTGCAGGCCCGGGCTCCGCTCCTGCGCTCTCCGGGCCTACCCGCAATGCACCCGTTAACTCCGGCACGTGCGCGATCGAACCACCGCCCGCGCCTACGGTACGCACGTCCACCGACGATGCGCGCACGGTAACGTCACCAACCGTGGTTTCGCGGCGCAGTTGTGCTTTGCCATTCTGGACCAAGGCAACATCGGTCGAAGTGCCGCCCATATCGAAGGTCAGCAAATCCTTGAAACCGGCCTGAGTGGCAATCCAGATCGCTCCGGAAACGCCTCCGGCAGGCCCGCTCATCAACAGGTTGACCGGATAATCCTTCGCGCCTTTTGCCGATGACAGGCCACCATCGGACCGGAGAACGTGCAATTGCACGTCGTCCATTTTTTTCTTCAGTTCGGCGTTCAAGTTTTCAATGTAAGTAGAAACTCTTGGGCGGACGTATGAATTCGCCACCGTCGTGATTGTCCGTTCGTACTCTTGCATCTCCGGAACCACGTCGGACGATAGCGATATCGGTATGTCGGGCATTACTTCTTTGGCCACCTTGGCCACACCCTTCTCGTGCTCACTGTTCGCAAATGAATTAATCAGGGAGACCGTAAGCGCTTCGATGCCCTTTTTCTTGAGGCTCCGTAATTCCTTTTTAAGCTTGGCCGTTTTGAGCTTGGTAACGACATCGCCTTTAGCGCCTATCCGTTCGTCTGCCTCCACGGTCAGGGCCAGCGGCGCGATCGGCAGGCTCTTGTTGTAGATTACCCAGCCACCGAGTCCTCCCGGCACAAACGAGCGCGCAATTTGCAGCACCTGCCTGTATCCCTTGGTTGTGACGAGACCGACTCTGGCGCCCGTGCCAGTGAGGATCGTATTCGTTGCGACGGTCGTACCGTGCATCACGTGGGTGATTTCTTCCGCGTCGATACCGGCTGAACCGCATACGCGTTCTATTCCGTTCAGCACCCCAATTGATGAGTCCTGCGGAGTGCTCGGCACTTTGGCCGTGAAAATGTCCCCGGATTGCTCGTTGACCAGCAGCAAATCGGTAAATGTGCCTCCCACGTCAACGCCTAAACGGTAACTCATACTGTCCCCTTGATATTTATCTATAGTCAAACAGTCCAGCTGCGGTAGCTTCAAACCCGCAGCCATGAATGGACATGTGTGCCGACTTTACCTTTTCTGTTTAGCCAGCGTTGTATTTGCTGAAACCAGCCAGCACTCCGATCAATTAGCCGGCAGCGCGACGCTGCTCGGCAACCTGCGGAAATATTCCAGCTTTGGGCAACATGGCCGGCACGTCTCTTCCGAGCTGTTCCTGCAACCAGTTGCTGGTTTCGATAATCTTGTCCAGTGACACTCCTGATTGCACGCCCGACCGGTCGAGCATATACAACAGGTCGTCCGTTGGAATGTTACCGGTGGCCGCCGGTGCAAACGGACACCCACCGATTCCGCCAATACTTGCATCCAGTGACGCAACCCCAGCCTCTAATGCAGCCTGCGCATTTGCAAGACCGGTATTTCGTGTGTTGTGGAAATGGCAGCGTATCGGCAAATCCGGCACGATTTCCTGAACCGCGCCCAGTAAATCCGTGACCTGCGTCGGAACCGCCACGCCAATGCTGTCGGCAATGCCTAGCTCCACCGGCTCCCCGTCCACAATCTGTTTTACGATTTCCAGAATCCTCGCAACCGGCACCTCGCCTTCGAATGGGCAGCCAAACGCGGATGAAACCATGACATTCGTGCGCATGCCCGCGGCGCGCGCCGCGGCCGACATTTCCAGCCACACTTTAATCGACTCGCTGGTTGGAACTCCCTGGTTGCGCTGGTTGTAGGTATCGCTGGCCACGACTGCCATGCCGATTTCATCGATGTTTACATCCCGTGCCCGCTCGAAGCCTTTCTTGTTAAGGACGAGACCGATGTAAATTACGTCATCCCGGTCGGGCAAGCCCCGAATGACATCCTCGGCGTCGGCCATTTGGGGTACCCGTTTCGGATGCACAAAACTGGTCACCTCCATGCGCCGGATGCCTGCGTCAATAGCTCGGCGAATAAACTCGAGCTTCACTGAAGTAGAAAGGATCTCGGGTTCGCTCTGAAGCCCGTCCCTGGGTCCAACTTCGATGATGGAAACCGCGTTTGTTGCCACTGTTGCCACGCTCTACCGCCCTTGCAGCGAAACCAAAATAAGCTATTGTATACGAGGCCATCGCTTATACAACATCAAGAGAATCATGCAGCCGCTGGCTGGCTTAGCGGATTTAACCAAGCGCTGGCAGCCATCTGCTGGCGCCCCGACAGTTGACTAAGGACTTGCATATGACGAAAGAGCAAATACCGTCCCAGGGTCCCTTAGCTGACCTCCGACTAATCGAAATGGGTACGCTGCTGGCGGGCCCGTTTTGCGGCCAGCTGATGGGCGATTTCGGGGCTGAAGTGATCAAGGTTGAGGCACCGGGGAAAGGCGATCCGATGCGGGATTGGGGGCAGGAAAAACAACATGGCATGTCCTTGTGGTGGCCGGTAATCGCCCGCAACAAAAAGTCCGTCACTTTGAACCTGCGAGTTAAGGAAGGCCAGGAAATGGCCAGAGATCTCATTAGCAAGGCCGATTTTCTGTTGGAAAATTTTCGTCCCGGCACGATGGAACGATGGAACCTTTCTTATGAGGAGCTTCGAAAAATTAACCCGCGCCTGATAATGATTCGAGTGTCAGGCTACGGGCAGACCGGTCCGTATTCAGTACGCGCCGGTTTTGGCGCCGTTGGCGAATCCATGGGCGGCCTGCGATACGTTTGCGGTGATCCGTCCACGCCCCCGAGCCGCATGGGTATCAGTATTGGTGACTCACTTGCCGCAACTTTTGCATGTATCGGCGCGCTTTCCGCACTGCATTATCGGGAACGCACTGGCGAAGGCCAAGTCGTCGATTCAGCAATCTATGAAGCAGTGCTTAACATGATGGAATCGCTGATCACGGAATACGACAAGGCTGGATATATCCGTGAGCGACAAGGTGCAATTTTGCCGAATGTGGCTCCGTCGAACGTCTACCCGACCAAAGACGACAGCATGATACTGATCGCCGCCAATCAGGACACCGTGTTCGGCCGATTAGCGGAAGCGATGGGACAACCCGAACTCGCCAAGGATGAACGGTATTCCACGCACGCGGCACGCGGGGCGCATCAGGAAGAACTGGATGAACTCGTCGCTGCCTGGACTCGAACAGTCGATGCTGATGAAATCGAATCGAGCATGGAAAAATTTGGAATTCCATCGGGAAAAATTTATCGGGCACCCGATATGCTCGAGGACGCACAATTCAAAGCCCGCGAAGCGATCATCACCACGATGCACCCCAAGTTCGGCGACCTCCGTATGCAAAATGTTGCACCGAAACTTTCGGTAACGCCCGGCAGTGTACGGACGCCAGGCCCCGAACTTGGTCAACACAACGAAGAGATATATGGAGAGCTGCTGAACCTGTCCGCAGAACGCATCGCCGAACTCAAGTCCGAGGGCATAATCTAAGGTGCCCGACCAGCCGGGCCCCTCGGCGCTGGGAAGAATTACCTGCGTCACGGTACGCGCACCTGATCTGGGTGCCATCGAGATCGCCTACACAAAATTCCTGGGCTATCGCCTCACTGATTCAGGCGCTGTGTCGGCGGACCAGGCCGCGCTGTGGAAAGCGAATTCGATGATTGGCGCGCCGTTTATTTTGTTGAGTCCGGTCAGCGATAGCGATTTCATGTTTCGCTTTATCGAGTGGCCAGCCGACCCCGTCTATGTGCCGTATACCACCTACGGGTGGAGTGCGTCCGAATTAATCGTTCAGGATGTCGATCAGCTTGCCGATGATCTTGCCGATTCGCCGTTCGAAATCATCGGGCCTCCGAAAAACCTCTCATTTACCGACGACATTCGAGCCATGCAGGTCCTCGGCCCGGCAAACGAAATTCTGTATCTGACGCAGGTCAAAGACAACGTGCCGGGTCTCGATTTGCCGTCGGCGCGGTGCCCGGTCGACCACACGTTTATTGTCATTCTCGCTGGCGAATCCATGAGCAGCATGCAAAGTTTCTATGCGCAGCAGTTTGACGTACCCAATGCTCCTGTTTTGGAATCCCGGATTACCGTGGCGTCAAAAGCATTCGGGTTACCCGCAGAGCAAAAGTATCCAATTGCTGCGTTGTCATTGCAGGATCAGTCATTTATTGAGGTGGACGAGTTTCCGGCTGCGGCGATGCCACGCAATGCTTCGCCGGGCGAGTTGCCCCCGGGAATAGCCATAGTGAGCTTTCAGTGCAGCACGTCACCGGACAGCGTCAACCCGTTAGCTGGCCTTTCCGGAGCACCGTATCGGGAACGTTTGGCTGGCTGTTGCCGCGGGGCCTCAGGTGAACTGATTGAGTTGCTGCTGCCGGCATAGCGCCCAGGGGAAAGCACCAGAATAGTTGCCGGTTCAACCCAACTTGCGCGCCAATGTCAGACCGTCCCCGATCGGCACCATTGAGATATCGACCCGTGGGTCTGCATGTAATTGCACGTTTAACGCCCTGAGGGCCTGGGTATCGTCATCCCCTGCACCGGGATCTGCCACCCGTCCCGCCCAGAGCACATTATCAAAGGCCAGCACACCGCCTGGACGCAACAACTGCAGACCCATCTCGTAATAAGTCGGGTAACCGGTCTTGTCGGCATCGATAAACATGAAATCGAAACTGCCCTGGTCACCACCGTCGATCAAATTGCGCAAGCTGTCTTCAGCCGGACCCAACTGCAGTTCGATTTTGTTTTCAACACCCGCTTCGGCCCAGTATCGCTGCGCGATCGCTGTCGTTTCCTCGTTGATGTCCAGCGCAATGAGCTGCCCGTCTTCTGGTAATGCCAACGCACAGACCAGTGCGCTGTAACCGGTAAAGGTGCCAACTTCCAAACTGCGGCGGGCTCCGATCAGTTTAAGAAGAAGTGCCATAAATTGCCCTTGCTCCGGAGCTATCTGCATTTCGGCATCGGCCCGGTGCAAGGTTTCCTCACGCAGCCGGGCCAGAACATCGGGTTCACGCAGCGACACGGACAACAGGTAATCATACAAGCGGTCGTCTAAGGCTAATGTCTTATTACTCATGCGGCGATTTCCACAGACAGGCTCATAATGCCCTCCAGCCCCACCGAGAAGGTATCCCCGGCCATCAGCGTAACTCCCTGGGAAATCGCGGTTGAGCCCACGGGTGCCAACGCCACGGTGTCCCCGGGTCTAAAACCGAAACGCCCAGACAACACCGCCAATAGCTCGGCTGCAGAATCCGCCGATGGCCACACAGAATCCTGACCAACCACCACGTCGTTAATGCGCATCGTTGCTTTGACCTGCTCCGGTGGCGGCATCGCATCAACGGTGACCATTGTCGGGCCCATTGGGCAGGCACCGGGAAACTGCTTACTGTCGATGTAACGCCTCCATCCTTCAGCAATCGTCAAATTCGTTGCGGCCGGCGGCAGCAACGACAAATCAATGATCAGCGTATAGGCCGCTACGGCCGCTGCAGCTTCCGCGCTGCTCGCCTGGTACAACGGCTTTCCTAATACGGCGGCCAGCATACCCATACCCGCCACCTGGTCCTTGCCGTTCCATGGAGGACGGACCTTCGCCGCCGGTCCGACGACGGTATTCGGTCCTTTGATGATTGCCACCGGATCGGGCTCGCCCGCTTCATCGTCGACCGGTGCACTGATCAGGACTAATCCGGGTCGGCGCACCGGCGCCATCAAAGCTGTCCCGGCAAATGGCAACAGCACACCTCTATCACGCATCTCGGATATCTCGGCTGCCGTGGCATTTTCTACCGCCCGCACGAGACGCATTGCATGTTCGCGGCCCTCCTCGCCAGCCACCAGAATGCTAACCACAGACTGTGGAATCCACTGCGACTCGGCTAAGGTGACGGGAGCTGCCGTCAGGTCAAGAATGTCGCCACTGTCCAGCAACACACCGGGTCGTCCGGCTACTTCGCGGGCATCGATGGTGACCAGTTGCATTGTTCTTTATGCCAGCGTTTGAAACTCTCTAATCGCCATTGTCTGCAACATTGACGACCAAACCGTCCAGCTCATCCGTGACCTCGATCTGGCAGGTCAGGCGACTATTTTCGCGTCGATCCTGTGCCGATTCCAGCATAGCATCCTCCATATCTTCCATAGGCGGCAATGTTTCGAGCCACTTACCGTCAATGTAACTGTGGCATGTCGCACAAGCACAGGCACCGCCGCATTCCGCCACGATGCCCGGCACATTATTATCAATGGCGCCTTCCATAACGGTATACCCGGTATCCACTTCCACTTCATGGACCTTGCCGTCACGAGCGTGGTAGATGATTTTAGGCATCAGCTGCTGATTCTCGCTGGGACGGTTTTCAGGGTTGGTTCGCAGTAGACCGCGTATTCTCTGTTTCAGAGAACCTACAGACCTTCTCAGTTTGACTCTCAAGAGCCTGATTCGGCCGGTTCACGCCGGCGGGCGAATAGACTAGTAAGTATTGGGAACTCCGCCGCCCGCCTGTCTCATTACATCCAGCTGCTGCTGCAGTTGCTTCAGCCGCTTCTGCTCATTCTCGATAAAAGACAGCCACGAGTTGGCATTTTTCTTGCTGCGCGAGTCTCTGGCAGCCCGCCGAAAAGCACTTTTCGCACCATCAAGATTGTCGGTCTCGAACAGACACATGCCCAGCACCATGTTGGCCGTGTCGGCTCGTTTCAGGTCTCCCTTGCGGATTCCCGTTCTGCCTGCCTCGATGCATTCTTTGTATCTGCTGAGATTGAGAAGAGACTGCGCGAGCCGCACATCAAGTTCACCATCATCGGACAGTCTGGCTGCTTCTTTCAGAGCGGGAACCGCCATGTTGTCTTCCTGCGCGAGCGTCCAGGCCTGGGACAAAAGGCGCCAATTCTTGGCGTCTTTTTCAACCAGTCCTGCCTTCATTCCTTTCTCGAGAATCCTTCCGGCCTTGTAGGGCACTTCTGCTTGCAGCAACAGCTGGGATAGTTGCACCAGCTCGCTATTTTTCTGCAGCAGTCCCTGATCGTAGGCCGCTTCATACGCGCTGAGTTGCCGACTTTCCTGATCGAGTTCACCGTACATTGCGGATAATTGTGTCCAGTATTCCTTCTTGGGCCAATTCACGACCAGGATTTCAAGAATATCTTTTACCTTCGGAATGTTGTCGAGTTCCCAATAGGCCACGCGCAGCAACAGCCACCACTGTTCCTTCAATGCAGTACCACGCTCCCGGGCAATGTTCATGGCACGCTCTACCGGCTCAATCATGTTCCGATACTGCTCCAGCTGATAATAGGCGGTCGCCATAAAAATGAACGGTTCGGGGCCGGGATTTATCGACTCTGCCACCCACTTATTCATCATGTCGATCGCGCCCTGGTAGTCTTCGAGGATAAATTTCAACTGGGCGACCGTATAGATTGTCGACGTACGCAGTCCCTCGGGAATTTCAGGCTCGAGCAAAACTTCTTGATATACCCGAATGGCGTCTTGGTACCGTTCCATGGAGTAATAGATGTAACCGTAAAAATTGTTCATCTGTGCTCTTTCATACGGTGACAACTTGGGCATGGCCTTGATCGCGTCGAGCTCTGACAGAGCCCTGAGGTAATCCGGCTGTACGTCCGGGGTTTCTTCCGGCGGGTCGGCATACAACTGTGCCTCCGCCAGGCGTTTGTAGACTTTCTCACTCATCGAGCCGGTCCGCTTGGTCTTGCGCTCTTGACCGGATTTCTTATCACCAGACTTCTGCCCGGATCCTCCTCCGGAGTCCCCGTATTGGGCCTGCGCAACACCACCGCTCCAACCCGGGATCAACAACGGCAGGCAAGCAATTAAAACTGCTATGACAAAACGCTGTACTACCGTTGACATCATTCTTCCATCTCAAAGCGGATGATGTGCTGAACGCCGGGCACCTCGATCTCCTGGCCATCGACCACCCGGGGTTTGTATTTGAACTTGCCGGCTGCATTAACCGAAGCACGCTCAAATAACGAACTGCTGCATTCGATGGCTCTCGCATCGCGAACCGTGCCGGTTTTCGTCACAGTAAACTCCAACAGACAGTAACCCTCCAGGCCCCGGGTCTGAGCGCGGCGCGGGTAGATCGGGGCCACCTTCACGATCGGTAAATAATCACCGTCTACGACCGCGAAATTTCCGCGGGTTGGGTCAAGATTTATGCCCATGCGACCAATCGATATGTCCACTGTATTGGACGTATCCAGCGGGTCGACCTGGGGTTGGGGCATTTCAGGAGGCGGCTGTTCCGGCTCCGGCGGCTTCTCGGGCTTGTCCTCATCGAGGTTCACCACTTCATCGCGCTTAATCCGGACAAAATCGACGAATCGAAAATCGCGGCTATTCGTCAGTGCATCTTTACCCGTCGCAATCAGGATCTGCATGAGCCACAGCAGTGCGAACGTCACCACAATGCCGGTCACCCCGGCAATGGCAAAACGGGTCAACATCGAGCTGCCAGCTGTTGCCTGCATATTCAAGCCCCGATTAACCTTTGATTATACCCGTGATTAGTCATCCTGAGCCGCGATTGAGATATTGAATATCTTAGCCAGCCGTGCCGAATCCATGACCAGAATCACGGTCTCCGTGTAGGCTTTCTTGTCTGCCTGGATCACGACCGCACCTTCCGGATTTTCAGCGTGCAGTCGTTCGAGCACCGCCCGAACCGCCCGCGGATCGATCCGGCGACGGTCGATCCAGATCTCGTTCGCTTCGCTGATTGCCACCAATATGTTTGCATTCTCTAGAACCTCGCGGGTCTGGGCGTCCGGTCGGTTCACGTCAATGCCGGCTTCCTTGACAAAAGACGCAGTGACAATAAAAAAGATCAGCATGATAAACACGACGTCGAGCATCGGCGTCAGGTTGATCTCACTTTCGTCTTCTTCGCCAGCCGCCTGAATAATGGTTCTGCGCATAACTTAGCCTCTAAAATCTCAGCACGATCACTTCAGCTTCAGTGGTCCATGGTCAATTGCTCTTCGAGATTTTCGACCCGGTTGATCACCGCTCGCGTAGTCATCGTGACCAGAAACACCCCGGACAGAGCCCCTACCATCCCCGCCATGGTCGGAATCGTGGCCCTGGATACCCCGGCCGCCATGGAGCGAGCGTTGCCGGTGCCGGATATCGCCATGACGTCGAACACCTCGATCATTCCGGTGACGGTCCCCATCAAACCCAGCAGCGGACACAGCGCGACCAGGGTCTGGATCACCGGCACGGATCGATTGGCGGATATCGAAAACCGGGAAATCATCGCTTCGCGGATTCGGTGGGCGCGCCAGGAGCGTCGTTCGGCCCGGGCCTCCCAGGTGTCACGTATATCTCTAGCAAGGCCGACCAGCCCGGTGCGGTAGTAGATAAACCGCTCCACGATGAGCATCCACATCGTGAAAATGACGATAGCAATTACAGTCAGGACATCGCCTCCGAGCTCCATGAAGTCCCGGACCGCCTCAAATGCGTCTATCAACCATTGCATACTAGGGTTGTCCCCGGCGTTGCTGCATAGTCCGCCAGGCTAGCGTTCGCCCTGGCGCTCTGCGTGCTCGGCCAGGATGCCCGCACTCTGCTCCTGCAGCACCTGCACGATTCTCCTGCTGCGGCCGCTTACCAGCGTGTGTAACAGAACCATCGGAATAGCGACGGTGAGCCCCAGCACCGTCGTGACCAACGCCTGGGAAATGCCGCCGGCCATCAGCTTCGGATCGCCGGTTCCATACAGCGTGATCGCCTGGAAAGTCTGAATCATGCCCGTGACGGTCCCGAGCAGTCCCATTAACGGTGCGACCACCGAGATGATCTTGATAAACAGCAGGGCTCGATTCAGAGCCGGGGTCTCCTTGAAAATCGCCTCCGACATCTTGAGTTCGAGCGTCTCGGTGTCGGCGCTCTTGTTCGCGTCACAGACGCGCAGCACGCGGCCGAGCGCATTGTCATCGCTCGGTGTGCTGCTGTTGAGCTGTGCCGTTACCTTGCGGCTCGCTATTCCCAGCACAACCATGCGCTCCAGGGATATAAGCAAGCCAATAACGCCCAGCGCGATGATCAGGTAACCGACCAGCCCGCCCTGCTGAATTCGCTCGATCAGGTTGGGCCGCGCGACCAGCGATTTGAGCACGCCACCCAGCGTCGGATCCAGACCAAACCGCACCAACGCATCATCCGAGTTCAACAGGTCCGAGGTGCTGCGAGTGAACCGCCGCTGCTCCGGCTGCCTGGGCAATTCCGATACCGCTTGGGTATTGGCGTCAAAATCGAGGTATTTCCCATCGGAGACGATGTTGAACAATCCTACCCGGGCGATTTCCATGATCTCCTCGCTGCCGTCTTCCGTGATTACCGGTGTTTCGAAGCGGACGATTTTCCCGCTTTCGGTCATCTCGCGTTGCAGCTCAAACCACAGGCGCTCAATTTCCTCGATGGATGGCAGTTGGGAGGCGCTGCCTATCTTCTTGGCCAGATCGCCGAGAAATTCACCCCGGTCCGGAAACTGAATGTTCGTCAGGGAACTGTCGAAGCGGCCCCGCGCATCGCCGGCGACCTGTTGCATGACACCGAACAATTCTTTCAGGGCACCGAGGCGCTCATTGTATAAGGCCTTCAGTTCGTCCAAAGTGCCCTCATTCGCATCGAATTCATTCTCCAGTCGATCACTGCGCTGCTCCTCGGCTCTTTTGGTCGCCTCGGCGTCACGCAACAGCCGCTGCTGATCGGCCCTGGACGCCCGGAATCGCTCCTCGCGTCGACGGTTTTCCTGATTGTCGTTAATCCGCCCCTGCTCCACCTGGCGTAACAATTCCTCAAGGCTGACAGCTTGCTGTGCGACGGCGCTTGACGGCCCCAGAACGGCAAACGCCAACACGGAGGCTGCCAGGCAGTTCAAATATTTGCGCTTCATCAGCTTGCCTCCGGTGTATCGACAGGCAGCAAGACCAGATCCGGAGCGATCTGTTTGTTCGCAATTCGCAGTCCCTGCCGAATCGAATTCTTGTACTCATTACCGAGCGCGACCCACTTGCGTTCATCCTGGTCCCAGGCGCCCGACAGCTTGCCGTCGGCGGTCTGATACAGGAGCGCAATCCGACCGATACGCAGGAACTCCACATTCCGCGTCGCACCGTCAATATTCAGGGTACCCGTATAGGCTTCGATCGTTCGCCCGTAGTCGTTTTCGATCTGGTAGGTCTCCATAACCTTTCGGAACCTTTCGGCAACCGTAATTTCCTCAGTCTCGAGCAATAATTCCAGCTGAGCCACACGAGCTTGTCGCTCTTCCATCAGGAACGGCACGTCGAGTGCAACAAACTGCGTCACTGACTCGATCATTCTCAGCATCAGCGGGGCAATCTGCCGGCTGACAACCGCAACCCGGTCAATGGAATCATTGAGTTCGGCCATTTTGGCGACCTGGCGATTGATCTGCCTTTGCAGCAGCTCGTTGTATATCCGCAGCCCGTCAATTTCCTTCAGAACTGCTTTGTACTGATCTTCCAGCAGCCGCGTTTGATCAACAGTCGTATCGATCTTTTGCTGCGACTCCTGCGCCAATTTGGTTCGGTTCTGTTGAACCCCAATGACGTCGTTTAGTGACTGGGCCCGAGCTGCCAGCGACAGTGCCACCGCTGCGGCGGCACATCCAGCCAACAGACAGGAACTCCTCTTCATCACATTCATGAAGTCTCCCCTCGCTCAATTATCGGAGTGATCAAATCCGGAAAAATCGTTTAGGCCTGTGTGGTCAATTAATTATGTGGCCGTTTTATTGTGGGCCGTTCGTAACCTTACTACACAAGAGTTACAGACGCATCTGCGCCCGATTGCGACTTCAGTTTGTATGCTCCGCCCCGCAAATCCGCTGCCGGCACCATCAGATCAGCGCCGCATGTCTCTACGAAATATTTGCGTTACCCCGGGGACTCGTCTCGTAGCCCTAGCCACCGCCACTTTGCCCCGGAGCCTGCCGCGTGATAGAGCGACCTACGCTTCCCCCACTCTGCGACAGCAGTTCTACCCCTGTGGCCGGCCGGAAGAATATCATATGCAGCCGGCCACGCCAGCACCCGCACAGCCAGCACCACTGACGACAGACACGATTATCGGCCGGCTCGCGGCAGCCAGGGCTGGGACACCAGATTGGGTCTCTGTGCATTCCGATAGCGATCAACACTTGCATTGTAAAACATTAAATAAAATAAAGGCTTATACGACCTATCTACTGTGTTTTCTTTCATTTGAATACCCCCGGCCCCCGGTGGGCGCCTGGCGCGGAGCCGACCGGATGTTGCTTAAAATTCAAACGCTTGAGGTTGACAAGACTGCTCGCTTCCCGGAATATTGCCGGATGCCTACGACCTGCAAAACAGTACGGAATAGGTCCCCATGGGTCGGGATCGCCGGGACTCTGCGTCCGCTGTTGGTGCTGCTCAGCCGCTGCAGGTGCGGGCCGATGACCGGGTAATTTCCCTCAAAGTCATGAAAACCCCGCACCCAGCTAGGTAGCGGGGTTTTTTTATGCCGTTAAGGCGGCGTTACGAGGAGGTAGCGATGCAGATTTATTCTGAAAGCGACGTCAAAGTCGACCAGCTCGCTGGCAAAAGGATTGCTGTGCTCGGGTACGGCAGCCAAGGCCGGGCGCACGCGTTGAATCTTAAAGACAGCGGTTTGGATGTCGTTGTGGGTCTGCGACCCGACGGCGCGAGCTGGGCAAAAGCCCAGTCGGACGGGCTGGAAGTCCAGCGCCCCGAAGACGCTGTTGCGGATGCGGCGGTGGTCGCGTTCCTGGTGCCGGACACAGCGCAGCCGGCCCTATATGAACAAGTTGCAGCCGAAATCCCAGACTCAGCGACCCTGTTGTTCGCCCACGGTTTCAATATCCACTTCGGCCAAATTCAGCCGCGGGAGGACCTCGACGTGGTCTTGATCGCACCGAAAGGACCGGGCGATCTGGTCAGACGCCAATACGAACAAGGCAAAGGCGTTCCGTGCCTGGTCGCCGTTGCTCAGGACCGCAGCGGCGAAGCCAAGGCAACGGCCCTGGCCTATGCGCACGGCATCGGCGGCTCCCGGGGCGGGATTCTGGAGACCACTTTTGCCGAAGAAACCGAGACGGACCTGTTCGGTGAACAAGCGGTCCTGTGCGGCGGGGCAACCGAGCTGGTACTGGCCGGTTACGAAACGCTGGTCAACGCCGGCTATCAACCGGAAGTGGCCTATTTTGAGTGTATGCATGAACTGAAGCTGATCGTTGATCTGCTACACGAAGGCGGATTAAAGAAAATGCATCAGTTCATCAGCGAAACGGCCAAGTGGGGCGATTTGAAGAGCGGCCCACGGGTCATCGACCAACACGTGCGTGACCGCATGCAAGAAATACTGGCGGAAATCCAGGACGGCAGTTTTGCCAAGGGGTGGGTTCAAGAGAACCGGGAGGGCCGTAACGAGTATCAACGAATGCTCGATGCCGATCTGGCCCATCCGATAGAGGCCGTTGGCAGTAGGCTACGCGCCCGCATGCCCTGGCTGGAAGAGTAACAGCGACCCGGGTTCCACCGACGTGGCCCGGAATCCGGGCGACACAACGGAAATAGAGGAAATCGGAGACACACGATGAACAAGCGAGCTGACGATCGCGTCATCATATTCGACACGAGCTTACGCGATGGCGAACAGGCACCCGGGTGCAGCATGACCCTGCGCGAAAAGCTGAGGGTCGCCGCGGCACTTCGTGATCTCAAGATCGACGTCATCGAGGCTGGGTTTCCGGCAGCTTCCCCGGGCGATTTCGATGCTGTGCAGGCGGTTGCCGGTGAAATCGATGGGCCGATCATCTGCGGCCTGGCGCGCTGCAATCCAACCGACATTGAAAGTGTCTGGAATGCAGTGAAGTCGGCCAAGCGGCATCGGATTCACGTGTTCGTAGCGACCAGCGAGATTCACCGTGAGCACAAACTGCACATGGCCAAGGAAGAAATCATCAAGTGCGCTGTCACTGCGGTGCAGATGGCAAAGGCGCACTGTGATGACGTCGAATTCTCGCCCGAAGACGCGTCTCGCACCGAGCTCGCCTATTTGGCCGACGTTGTCACAGCCGTTATCGAGGCCGGTGCGACCACCGTCAATATTCCGGATACGGTGGGATATACGGTACCCGAGGAATTTGCCGAGCTATTCAGGTACCTGAAAAAGAACGTGCCGGGTATCGACAACGTCGTGCTTAGCGTGCACTGCCACGATGACCTGGGTATGGCCGTCGCCAATAGCCTGGCTGCGGTCGGCGCGGGGGCACGCCAGATTGAGTGCACCATTAACGGAATCGGCGAACGGGCCGGCAACTGTTCACTTGAAGAAGTCGTCATGGCGCTGAAAACCCGCGCGGAATTCTTTGGCGTCGGTACCGGTGTCGACACGCGCAAGTTGTACCCAACCAGCCGCCTGGTTGCCAGCATCACCGGGATGCATATTCCGCGCAATAAGGCTGTCGTTGGCGAAAACGCGTTTGCGCATGAAGCGGGCATACATCAACACGGTATGCTGAAGAATGCTGCCACCTACGAGATCATGCTGCCTGAAGACGTCGGCATCAGTCAGTCGAATCTGGTGCTGGGCAAGCACAGTGGTCGGCATGCATTCCGCGAGCACGTTCGGCAACTCGGGTTCGAACTCGATGACGATGAACTGAACCGGGCCTTCAAAGACTTCAAGAGCCTGGCGGACCGGAAGAAGGAACTGTTCGATGCCGATATCGAGGCCATCATCATGAACACCGGCACCGGTATCGAGGGACCGTGGCAACTGGATGAGCTCAATATAACGGCCGGCACCGGAAAAATCGCTGCCGCGGCTGTGCGGCTCAGTCATGCCGACGGCCAGACGGTCAGTGAGGCCTCAGTGGGCGACGGCCCGGTCGAGGCAGCATTCAAGGCAATCGAAAGAGCGACGGGCGTGTCCGCAGACCTGAAAAATTTCGAGGTCCGAAGCGTAACGGTCGGCGAGGACGCCCAGGGTGAGGTGACCGTAACGGTGGAATATAATGGCCAAAGCTACAGAGGGCATGGCATCAGCACGGATATCGTGGAAGCTGGCGCCCGAGCGTATCTCGAAGTCATTAATCGTATTTGCCGACGGCAGGAATCCGGCGTAGACGTACCGGCCGAAAAACAGCAAAGCATCGGCGGCATCTAGCATCGGTCAAAATCTAAGGAGTAACGATGCCGATCAACGAAAGCGACTGGATCTGGCAGAACGGCAATATGGTGCCGTGGTCAGAGGCCCAGGTGCACGTGCTGACACATGGCCTGCACTACGGCTCGACGGTATTCGAAGGGATTCGTGTATACGCGACACCGTCTGGGTCGAGGGCATTTCGGCTGCAGGCACACACGCGGCGCATGCTCGATTCCGCGCGGATTCACCGCATCGACATCCCGTACACCGAGGACCAGATCAACGCCGCCTGCCGGGAAGTTGTGATTCGCAACCAGTTGACGAACGGAGCCTACATTCGCCCCATCGCCTATCGCGGTTATGGCGAGATTGGGCTGGCGCCTTCGGCCGAACATCCGGTTGGAATGGCGGTCGCTGCCTGGGAGTGGGGAGCTTATCTGGGCTCCGAGGCGCTGGAAAACGGCGTCGACGTCTGCGTGTCATCGTGGCAGAGAGTGGCTCCGAATACGATTCCGGCATTGGCAAAAGCGGGCGGCAATTACCTGTCCAGCACGCTGGTCAGCCTGGAAGCCAAGGAAAACGGGTTCGCAGAAGGTATTGCGCTGGCCAGCGACGGCACCGTCAGCGAGGGCGCCGGCGAAAATCTGTTTTTGGTCAAGGACGGCAAAGTGGTTACGCCGCCTGCGGCGGCCTCGATCCTGCCCGGCATTACCCGTAATAGCGTGATGGTGCTGGCCGAGAAAGCCGGTATCAACATCCAGGAACAATTGATCCCGCGGGAGATGCTGTACATCGCCGACGAGATATTTCTGACCGGCACTGCAGCGGAGATTACCCCGGTGCGCTCGGTTGACCGGATCGCCGTTGGCAATGGGAAGCGAGGTGATATAACGCGTCAGTTGCAGGACAGTTTCTTCGGGTTATTTAAAGGTACGACGAAAGATGAATGGGGCTGGCTGGAGCCGCTGGAGTCTGAATCAAAAATAAAACAGAAGGCCGCCGGGTGACCAGCACTTGACTCGTTTCGGGTTGTCGCCAGATTCTCTCCGGTTGGAACATTGAGCTTGCGGGAAAAACTCAGCCATGAGCGGAAAATCGCTATTTGAAAAAGTGTGGGACGAGCATATCGTCGTACCCGAGACGGACGATACCCCGGCCATCCTGTATATCGACCTGCACCTGATTCATGAGGTCACGACGCCGCAGGCGTTCGGGCTGATGAAAGACCAACAGTTGTCGGTGCGGCGTCCCGATTTGACGCTGGCTACGATGGATCACTCGACCCCGACCGTACCGGTAACCACCCTGAAGGACCTCGAAGTGGTTGCCGAAGCGTCAGCGGCAGCGCAGATCCGCGCGATGATCGACAACTGCAAACACTTCGGTATTGAACTGCACGGTTTCGGCAGCGATTACCGCGGCATCGTGCACGTGATCGGCCCTGAACTCGGGGCTACACAGCCGGGCAAGACCATCGTCTGTGGTGACAGCCATACGAGTACGCATGGCGCGTTCGGGGCGCTCGCCTTCGGTATCGGTTCAACCGAGGCAGGCCACGTGCTGGTGACGCAGTGCCTGCTGCAACGCAAGCCCAAAACCATGGCGGTGACGATCGACGGCGCTTTGGCGACCGGGGTGTCCGCCAAGGACGTGATCCTGGCACTGATCGGACAAATCGGTGTCGACGGCGGTATGGGTCACGTTATCGAGTACCGCGGCAACACGGTCACGGGACTGAACATGGAACAGCGCATGACCATCTGCAACATGACCATCGAAGGTGGCGCCCGCGCGGGCATGATGGCACCCGACGAAGTCACGCTTGAATACCTCGCCGGCCGACCACAGGCACCGTCCGGAGCCGACTGGGATGCGGCAGTGGAACGCTGGCGGAAGCTGCCATCGGATCCCGACGCTCGCTTCGACCGGGAAATCAGCCTCGATGCGGCGCGGCTCGAACCGATGATCACGTTCGGCACCAACCCCGGCATGGTCATCCCGGTCACGCAACCGGTTCCCGCCGATACCGGCGACGCGAGTTTTCGCAAGGCACTCGACTACATGCAGGTCGAAGCCGGCAAGCCGATGCTTGGCAAAGGCGTAGACATTGTGTTTATCGGCAGTTGCACCAATTCACGCATGACCGACCTGCGTCAGGCCGCTGAAATGATCAAGGGGCATCAAGTGGCCGAATCCGTGCGGATGCTGGTCGTGCCCGGATCCCAGTCGATCAAGGCCCAGGCCGAAGCCGAGGGACTGGACGAGATATTCACCAATGCCGGCGCAGAATGGCGGGAATCGGGATGCTCGATGTGCCTGGGTATGAACGGTGACGTGGTCGGACGCGGTCAATTGGCGGTCAGCACCAGCAACCGGAACTTTGAAGGGCGCCAGGGCGTGGGCGCGCGAACGGTGCTGGCCAGCCCGGCAACGGCAGTCGCATCGGCAATCAGTGGAACGATCGCCGACCCTCGCGAACTGATTCGGCATTGAAGCTGCTCTATAGACAACCATTCCAGCGAGCGCAACCAACGATCTGATGGACAAAATTATTCGCATCGAGTCGAAAACAATGGTTCTGCCGTTGGAAGACGTGGACACCGACCAAATCATTCCGGCGCGGTTTCTGACCACGACGACCAGGGAAGGCATTGGCAAAGCTTTATTCGCCGACTGGCGGTACGACGCCAATGGCGAACCACAGACCGATTTTGTATTGAATCGCCCTGAGATAGCCGGTTGCGAGGTGTTGGTCGCCGGCCGGAATTTCGGTTGCGGCTCGTCGCGTGAACATGCACCGTGGGCGTTGGTGGATTTCGGCATTCGCGCGGTCGTCAGCACGGCGATCGCCGACATTTTCCGCAGCAACTCGCTAAAAAATGGTCTCGTGCCAGTCATCACCGACGCGGATACACACCAGTATCTGCTCGACAACCCCGGCATAACGGTCATAGTCGACATGGAGGAATGCACGCTGTCGCTGCCCGATGGTCGGAGCGTTGAGTTCCCAATCGATGGTTTTTCCAGGCACTGCATCATGAACGGCATCGATCAATTGGGGTTCCTGCAACAGCAGGAAGCGGCGATAGCGGATTTTGAGGCTGACCGCCCTTGGAAGCCCTGATTGCAATCCTGCCGGGAGACGGCATCGGACCCGAGGTGACCCAGGAAGGCGTACGCGTGCTGGACGCCATTGCCGAACATCATGGGCATCGATTTGAACTGCGGGAAGCTTTGATCGGCGGCGCAGCGCTCGACGCCTTGGGTATCCCGGCCCCCGAAGCGACGCTCGATCTGGCCCGGGAAGCGGATGCCGCCCTGCTAGGCGCTGTCGGCGGTCCCAAATGGAACGACGTGCCCGGCGACAAGCGGCCCGAGCGTGGATTGCTGAACCTGCGCGCGGCGATGAACGCGTTCGCTAATGTTCGACCGGTAGTCCCACATGAAGCACTGCGTTCTGCATCACCAATCAAAGAAGAGCTGCTGGTTGGGGTCGACATGATCGTCGTACGTGAGTTAACCGGAGGTATTTATTTCGGGGAAAAACAACGCAGCCAGGACAGCGCGACCGATGTCTGCACCTATACCCGCAAAGAAATCGAGCGGGTGCTCGCAATTGCAGGGCAGCTCGCACAACAGCGCAAAGGCCACGTCACGTCGGTGGACAAATCCAACGTACTGGAAACGTCGCGGCTATGGCAAAGCGTCGCCAAAGAGTTCTTTGCGCGGGAGTTTCCGGAACTGGAAATTGAGCACCTGCTCGTCGACGCAGCGGCGATGCACCTGCTGTCACGGCCACGCGATTTTGATGTCATCGTCACCGAAAACATGTTCGGCGACATTCTGACAGACGAGGCATCGATGCTGGCCGGTTCAATGGGCATGCTTCCATCGGCGTCGTTGAACGAAACCAAAAAAGGCTTGTATGAGCCCATTCACGGCTCTGCTCCGGATATAGCCGGCCAGGGGATCGCGAATCCCTGCGGACTCATTCTCAGCGTCGCGATGCTGCTGCGGCACTCACTGGGCCTGGAAGCTGAAGCGGCTGCGGTTGAAACAGCTGTATTTGCGGCGTTGGACCAGGGATACCGAACGGCTGACATCGCCGTTGCCGGCCAGCCATCAGTCACGACCCGGGAAATGGGCGACGCGATCGTGGCCGGATTACCGGCGGGCAACTAACCGAGCGCGGAATCTCGGGCCGACGCGGCCGCAAGCACGCAATCCAGCGCTTGCTCGACATCCGCCACCAAGTCCCGAGTCGCCTCGATCCCGGCTGACAAGCGAACCAGCCCCGGGCAAAGACCAGCGGCCAGCTTGCTGGCCTCATCCACTACGCCATGGGTCATGGTCCACGGATGCGATGCAAGACTCTCAACACCACCCAACGACTCAGCCAACGAGAAAAACTGCAGCGCTTCGAGGAACACCTGTGCCGCTGGTTCGCCGTCCGCCAGTTCCAGGCTAAGCATTCCACCGAATCCGTGCTGTTGCCGCTTCGCCAGGGCGTGCCCGGCATGATCCGGCAGACCGGGATAGTGAACCTGCCGGACTGCCGCGTGATCGACGGCAAAACCTGCCAACGCGTTGGCGTTCTCTTCGTGCAGGCGCATCCGGGCATGCAGCGTGCGTAGGCCTCGCAGCGTTAAAAAGCTGTCAAAGGGGGCGCCGGTCAGTCCCAGCGCATTCGCCCAGTATTGCATCTGCTCGTGTAGTTCCGGCGTGGTTGCCACGACGGCGCCGCCGACAACGTCGCTGTGACCATTGAGGTATTTGGTGGTTGAGTGCACCACCAAATCAGCGCCAAACTCGATCGGCTGCTGTAACACCGGCGACAGGAAGGTATTGTCCACCGCCAACAGCGCATCGCTGTCCTGCAGCCGCTGACTGAGCTTCCATAAATCGACGATTCGCAGCAGCGGATTGGTCGGCGTTTCAACCCAAACCAGTCGCGGGTTCCGCGCCAGCGCGCGGTCCAGTTCCGCCGCATCGGTCTGGTCTATCAATTCAAGCCTGAACAACCCGCGCCGAGCGAATCCAGTCAGCAAGCGAAACGTGCCGCCGTAACAATCGTTCGGCGCAATCACCAGGTCGCCGGGATCGACCAACTGGCATACCAGCGTGATTGCGGCCATGCCGGTACAGGTCACGGTGGCCCCCACCCCGCCCTCGAGTTCGGCCAAGGCTTCGGCCAGCGCATCGCGCGTGGGATTGGCCGTGCGCGTGTAATCGTATTTGCGGGGCTTCCCGTAGCCCTCATAGGCGAACGTCGATGACAAATGCAACGGCGGCACGACGGCCCCGTACTGTTCATCGGATTCCAAACCGGCTCGCACGGTGAGCGTCTGCGCAGATGGCTTGTTCGACATGGATCGGTTCTCCGTTTGTAGGTGCTGCTGCTGCAGCGCTGTTCTCTCCGAGAACCCTACGGATCACCGTAAGCGGAACCTTGCGTCCTTTAGCCAGCGGCCGTTCGCAAGGTCTCATCTTCCGGATCCCAATCTGATCTGGAATCCGTAGGACTTGGCACCTTTTCAGGAGGGTTAGTCCTGCAGGTTGCCCCGGCTTCCAAGGGCCTATCCCTCAGCCGGTCTCGATGAGAACTTGTGCAGTGTAGGGGCTTCATCGCTGGCCAGTCAAGAAATTGCGCCGACTCGCATGCAAAGTGCCCTGCCCGCTTGCATGCGGCCCGCCGCTGAGGTAATGTAATAACGTATTAGTACATTAATATGACAAAACAACATGAAAGATCATCGCGTTTTGACCGCCGGCGAAGAAGTCGCCGCCGAAGAAGAACTGTTCGCTGCGGTGCTGAAACTCCAAACCATCAGCGAGTGCCGGGCATTTTTCGAGGACCTGTGCACCCCGGCTGAACTGCAGGCGATGAAAGATCGCTGGAGCGTCGCCGAACGGCTGGCCGAAGGACGGACCTATCGTGAGATTCATGAGCTGACCGGGGTCAGCGTGACGACGATTGGCAGGGTAGCCAGATATTTAGCTTCTGGTTCAGGTGGTTATCAAACTATTTTAAAGAGACTTGGGAAATAATGGCAATGGAAACAACTGACGCTCGTATCAAGATCGCAATACAGAAATCCGGCCGGCTGACTGAACATTCGTTGGAATTGCTGCAGCAGTGCGGGCTGAAATACAGCCGCGGCCGCGATCAGCTGATCGGATTCGGCGAGAACATGCCGGTTGATTTCCTGCTGGTCCGGGACGACGACATCCCCGGGCTGGTGCGCGAGGCCGTCTGTGATCTCGGCATCGTCGGCATGAACGTGCTCGAAGAAAAGCGGCTGGAATTCCGCGCGGACGGCCAGGACGCGCCGTTCCGGCTGATCCAGGAGCTGGACTTCGGGCATTGCCTGCTGTCGTTCGCCTATCCCGAGAACGGCGCAATTCAGTCGTTGGACGACATCGATGGGCAGCGGATTGCGACCAGCTACCCATGGATTGTCAAGGACTTCCTGAAGCGGCGAAACGTCAATGCCGAGGTCGTCGAATTCTCGGGCGCCGTCGAAATCGCCCCCAACCTCGGGCGTGCCGAACTGATCTGCGACCTGGTCTCGACCGGCTCTACGCTGGCAGCGAACAAGCTCACCCAGGGCGAGACGCTCCTTGAAAGCTCTGCGGCGCTGATTCAAACGCCGGTGGAAATTCCGGCATCGAAGTCCGAGTGGGTCAATCGGCTGCTGCAGCGTATTTCCGGGGTGCAGCAGGTTCGCGAAAGCAAATACATCATGATGCACGCACCGCGATCAGCCTTGCCCAAGATATCCGCATTGCTGCCCGGCGCCGAAGCCCCGACGGTGCTGCCACTCGAAGGCTGCGACGACAAGGTAGCGGTGCACGTCGTCTGTCGCGAGAACGTGTTTTGGGAAACCCTCGAGCAACTCAAGGAAGCTGGTGCCAGTTCCCTCCTGGTCGTGCCGGTGGAGAAAATGCTGGCATGAATACCGAAGGGAGCCGTTTGACCTGGTCCGGGCTATCGGAGGCACAGCAGCGCGCAGCGTTGCAACGGCCGGCCGCACGTGACCAGCGGGAAACGGTCGAGCAGGTTCGCGCGATCATTCGGGAGGTCAAGCAGAGCGGCGATCGGGCGCTGCGCGAGCTGACCGAAAGACTGGACGGGGTGAGATTGACAGACTTCAGAGTTGGCGACCAAGAAGCTGCCGATGCTGGATGCGCACTGACCGATGCCCAGAAAAACGCCTTGACCGTGGCCATCACGAATGTGTCCCGCTTCCACGCAGCCGAGCAAAGCCTGCCGCTGCGGGTCGAGACCGCCGCCGGCGTCGCCTGCGAACGAATCCTGCGGCCGATTCCCGCGGTTGGACTGTATGTCCCTGCCGGCACGGCGCCACTCCCGTCCACGGCCATTATGCTGGCCGTGCCGGCCGGCCTCGCCGGCTGCCCGGTCAAAGTGTTGTGCACACCACCGCGCGCGGACGGGAGGGCGGACCCGGCCGTGGTGTATGCCGCGCAGGAATGCGGCGTTGCTGATATCTTCAAACTCGGCGGCGCGCAAGCCATCGCTGCGCTGGCTTACGGTACCGAGTCGGTCCCTAAGGTCGACAAGATTTTTGGCCCGGGCAACGCCTGGGTGACCTGCGCGAAGACCGAGGTCGCCACCGACCCCGCCGGCGCGGCGCTGGACATGCCAGCCGGACCGACTGAAGTCATGGTTATCGCCGATGCAGGTGCAGATCCGCTCGCGGTCGCACTCGATTTGCTGTCCCAGGCCGAACACGGCGCCGATTCCCAGGTGGTGCTGGTCACCGACGCACCCGAACTCGCAGACGCGGTTGCGGACGCCGTGCAAGCGGCGCTTCCCGCGCTGCCAAGACGACAAATCATCGAACAGGCACTGCAAAACAGCCTGACGATTCTGGTGGATGACGTGCCGCAAGCCATCGATGTGGCCAATGCCTATGCCGCAGAACATTTGATAATTCAAGTTAATAAAGCAAGGCAATATATTGATAATATTATAAATGCTGGCTCTATTTTCTTGGGACCGTGGACTCCGGAATCGGTCGGCGACTATTGCAGCGGGACCAATCACGTGTTGCCGACCTACGGCTATGCTCGCGCTTACAGCGGCCTGTCGACCCGTGATTTCCAGAAGCAGATTTCGGTCCAGGAGCTGACCGAAGCCGGCCTGCGCGGGCTTGCCCCACCGTCGAGGCGCTGGCCGAGCTCGAGGGCCTCGATGCCACGCAGAAGCGGTGCGGGTGCGGCTGAACCGCGCACCGGGGGCGCGAATCATGAGTAACTTGCTCGATCTGGCCCGGCCGGAGATCCGGGCGCTGCAGGCCTATCGCGCGGCCGGACATGAGGATGGCCTGGTCCGGCTGAATGCGAACGAAACGCCGTGGCCGCCCCGGCGACGGCGACAGCCTGAACCGCTACCGAACGAACGACCCGTGGCGCTAACCGGGCGTCTGACGACGTGCATTACGGCCTCGATCCTGGCCGGGTGCTGGTAACCCGCGGCAGCACGGATGCGATCGATCTGCTGCTGCGTGGTTTTGTCGCGCCGGCCGGGATGAAATCGTCATCTGTCCGCCCACTTTCACCATGTATCGGTGTATGCCCACATCCAGGGGGCCGCCGTACGCGAGGTCCGCTGCTTCGCGAGCGCGGGTTTGCGCTCGACCACAAAGCCATCATCGACAGCTGGACGCCGCAAACCAAACTGCTGTTTGTGTGTTCACCGAATAACCCCACCGGTCACCGCGTTCCGGACGCCGAGCTGGACGAGCTCTGCTGCGGCGCTGGCGGGCCGGGGGCTGGTCGTCGTCGACGGCGCCTATTGCGAGTTCGCGGACAGCGACCCGACCCGGTCGCTGCTGCAGCGACACGACAATGTCGTCGTGCTCAGAACCTGTCGAAAGCCTATGGGCTGGCCGGCATCCGCTGCGGCGCCCTGCTCGCCCACGCAGAAATCGTCAGCCTGCTCGGTCAAACGTGTCCTGCCGCCTACGCCTTTCCACCCCAGCCTGCAGACGGCAGCGTTGCGCTGCCTGGAGCATTGGACGAGGACCAACAGGATCAGCGCATCGCCAAACTGACGGCAGAGCGGGCCCGTCTGGCGACGGAACTGGCCGCAGCTGCGTCTCGGTGACCCGGGTCTGGCCGAGCCAGGCCAACTTCCTGCTGGTGGAATTCGAGGAGCCTCGACGGGCCGTCGAGGCAGCACGACGGGCGGCGTGCTGCTGCGCGACTTCAGCGGCGAACCCGGACTAGCGGGTGCTCTGCGCATCACCGTCGGGGATGCGACCAGAATGACGCAACTATTAGCGAGCCTCAGAGACGATGAATAACGGCAATGCCATCATCTTTGTCGATCGCGACGGCACGCTGATTCGCGAACCGCCGATCAACAGGTCGACCGGCTCGACAAGGTCGATGCTCGCTGCCGGGCGTGATTGCCGGCATGCTGCGACTGCGCGACGCTGGCTACGACTTTGTCATGGTCAGTAACCAGGACGGGCGCGGCACCAGCAGTTTTCCGAAGAGGCGTTCGCCGCGTGCAGGACTTCGTGCTGAGCTTGTTCGATTCCAAGGCCTCCGGTTTCGCGAAGTGTTTATCTGCCCGCACTTTGAGACCGATGGATGCTCGTGCCGCAAACCGCAAAGCCCGGCCTGGTCTCGGCGTTCATGCGCGATACACGCCAGTCGATCGCCAGCGCAGCATCGTCATCGGCGATCGGGACACGGACCTGGCGCTGGCCGGCAACATCGGCGTCCGCGGCTTCAAAGTCGATCGCGGAGGATCCCGGTGCCTGGGACGAGTCGTCCGCGATATTCTCGACCGGCCGCGCATCGCGTCGGTCGGGCCGCAAGACCAGGGAAACGGACATCAGCGTCACGGTTGACCTCGACCGGCCGGGCCGGCCGAAATCGATACCGGAATCGGTTTTTACGATCACATGCTGGAGCAGATCTCCAAACACGGCGGGTTCGCGCTGGCGCTGACCTGCAGCGGTGATCTCGAGGTCGACGAGCATCACACGGTCGAAGACACCGCCTCGCTCTGGGACAGGCGATGCGCGATGCGCTCGGCGACAAAGCGCGGTATCGGCCGCTACGTTCACGTGCCGATGGACGAAGCCAGGCGCAGGTCGCGATCGATCTCGCCGGCCGTCCGTACCTCGCTTTCGACGGGTCGTTTCCCGCGAGCAGGTCGGCGGCCTGCCGACCGAGCTGGTGCCGCATTTTTTCCGCTCGCTGTCGGACGCGCTCGGCGCCGCAATACACTTGTCCGTGCAGGGCGACAACGCACACCACATGGTGGAGTCGTGCTTCAAGGCCGCCGGCCGGGCGCTGCGCCAGGCGCTGCTGCGCGACGGCGCGGAGCTGCCGAGCACCAAGGGCCAACTCTGATGTCGGCTGCTCGAGTGGCAATTATCGATGGCGGCGGAGCCAATATCGCCTCGCTGCGCTTTGCGCTCGAACGCCTGGCCGTGGACAGCGAACTGACCGTGGATATCGAAACGATCCGGTCCGCATCCACGTGATACTGCCGGGCGTCGGTGCAGCTGCCGATGCGATGAACCGGTTGCGAAACGCGGGCCTGGACCGCGTGATTCCGGAACTGACGCAGCCGGTGCTCGGCATCTGTCTTGGCCTGCAGTTGTTGTTCGAAGCGTCGGATGAAGACGACGCCGAATGCCTTGGGGTCCTGCCGGCACCGCCCGTCAGTTTGAAGCGGTCGCCGATCGCCGGTGCCCCACATGGGCTGGAACCGGGTCGCCGGACCAACGGCGGCAGCGCGGTCGGATTGCTGAACGATATCCCGGATGGTGCGTATTTCTATTTCGTGCACAGCTATGCGCTCGACGTCAGCGCGACTACCGCAGCCAGCGCGACTACGGCTGGGATTCTCGGCCGTCATGTCCGACAGCGCAACTTCGTGGCGACGCAGTTTCACCCGGAACGCTCCGGTGCGCATGGCGCGGCGCTGCTGACATACTCTGACCTGCGACTGAGCATCTGATCGGTGCAGAGCGCGAACGTCATGGAGGTGATCCCCGCCTTAGACCTGCTCGGCGGCCGCTGCGTGCGCCTGTACCAGGGTGATTTCGACCAGGTCACGGTCTACGACCAGGACCGTCGATCTGGCCCGGCGCTACCGGGACGCCGGCATGCACCGACTGCATGTCGTCGACCTCGACGGCGCACGCAGCGGCGAACCGGGGAACCTGGATTTGATCGCAGAACTGACCGGCGATCTCGGCCTGGCCGTGCAGATCGGCGGCGGCCTTCGCGATCTGCAGCGGGTACGAACACTGCTGGACACCGGGCGCCAGCCGCGTCGTGATCGGCTCGCGGCCGTCACGGATCCGCAAACCGTCATCGGCTGGATCAACGAACTCGGCGCCGAGCGAGTCATTCCGGCGTTTGACGTGAAACTCACCGACAAGGCGAACCGGTCGTCCAGACCCACGGGTGGACAAAAAACAGCGAGCAGACGCTGTGGGAACTGATGGACTGCTACGCCGGGACCGGCGCCATGGAGTTTCTTGTACCGACATCAGCAAGGACGGCACGCTTGCTGGTCCGAACGTCGAACTGTACGCAAGCTGCACCGAGCGGTGCCCGCAAGCCCGGATCATTGCTTCGGGTGGCGTCGCCGGCTTCGACGACCTGATCGCGTTGAAACGGACTGGTGCTTCGGCGGTTGTTACGGGAAAAGCACTGCTGGACGGTCGATTGCAACTTGAGGAGATCCAGCGATTCTTGCAAAACGCATAATCCCCTGTCTCGATGTGCGCGATGGCCAGGTGGTCAAGGGCGTGCAGTTCCGGAACCACGAAGTCGTTGGTGACATTCTCGACCTGGCCCAGCGCTATGTCGATGAAGGTGCCGATGAACTCGTGTTTTACGACATCACTGCCAGTCCCGACGGCCGATCGGTGGATCGCGGCTGGATCAATCGGGTCGCTGGAATCCTGAACATTCCGTTCTCCGTCGCTGGCGGAATCCGCAGTGTCGCTGAAGCGGAACAAATACTGAATTACGGCGCCGATAAAATTTCGGTTAACACCCCAGCACTGGCCAACCCGGATCTGATCGATGAACTGGCTCGGCGATTCGGCACGCAATGCGTGGTCATCGGCGTAGACAGCCGCGAGGAAAGCGGCGGCTATCGCGTGTATCAATTTACCGGTGATCCCGACAAAACGCGCGAGACTGGCCGCGAGACCGTCCAATGGGTCCGCGAAGTTCAGGAACGTGGTGCCGGCGAGATCGTGCTGAACTGCATGAATCAGGACGGCGTGCGCAAGGGATACGACACCGAGCAATTGAGACTGGTTCGGCAGGCCTGCAGCGTGCCCCTGATTGCCTCCGGCGGCGCCGGTGCAATGGAACATTTTGCCGATGTGTTCAAGCTTGCGCGGGTCGACGGCGCGTTGGCCGCCAGCGTGTTTCACAAGGCGATGATTGAAATCGGTGAATTGAAAGCCTATTTGCGGGAACGCGGCGTCGAGGTGCGGCTATGACAACGGACAAGCTGGAATTTCTATCGGAACTTGAGCAGATTCTGCGGCAGCGTGCCGAGGCGGACCCCGGCGACAGTTACACGGCGACGCTGCTGCAAAAAGGCCAACCCTATATTTCCCAGAAACTCGGTGAAGAGGCCGTCGAATTGGCGATCGCCGGCGTACAAGCCGATGCTGACCGGATTGTGGCGGAAGCCGCCGATCTGCTCTACCACCTGCTGGTGCTGTTACAAAGCCATGAGCTGCAGCTCGCCGACATAGTGGCCGAACTGAAGTCGCGGCATCGCTGACAGACCTCGCGGTCGGCAAGCCTTGCCTGTGTCGCCGACTGATGCCTGAACGCGCTGCTGCGAATCTACGGCTGGTTCACCCGGACAAGCGGACGGTGATCAAATCACGAACTCTTCAGCCGGATCCCTAAGGTTGTAGTGCGAACTCAAGACGTAACCGTAAGCACCGGTGTTGGCGATTACCAGCACATCGCCCTCCCGGGTCGGCGGTAACAGACGATCGCTGCCCAGCCGATCGCCGGTCTCGCAAATGGGGCCTACGATGTTGACCACCTCGGTCGCGGGTTCGTCCGGTCGGCTAATATTGGCAATTTCATGATAAGCGCCATACAGCGCTGGGCGAATCAGTGAGTTCATCCCGGTACTGACACCGACATAGCGCACCTGGCCCTTTCCCTTGATCTGGGTCACGGTCGTAACCAGAACCCCGGCCGGAGCAACGACGTACCGGCCCGGCTCCAGCCAGATCTCGTAAGCCGGAAACTCCGCCCGCAATTCGCCCAGGCCGGCATCCAGCTCAGCCAGGTCCAGCGGCTGCTGACCGGGCTTCTCCGGGATACCCAGGCCACCGCCCAGATCCAGGTATTGGACCGCGGGAAACAGCCCGGCCGCATCCGCCAGGGTACGGCCGATGTCGCTCCAATTGTCCGATCGCAGGATGCCACTGCCGCTGTGGGCGTGCAGCCCAATGACTTCGGCGCCGCAGGCTGCCAGCAATTCGCTGGCTTCTTCTAATTCGAACGGTGGTATACCAAATTTCGAGTGCACGCCCGCGGTGCGCACATGTTCGTGGTGGCCGCGCCCCTGTCCGGTATCGAGACGCAGGAACACCTGGCGACCAGCGAAAGTATCGCCCCAGTGACGCAGTGGATGCAGATTATCCAACGTCACCCATACTCCCCGCTCCAGCCCGAATTGATATTCTTCGCGCGGCGCGAAATTCGGGGTGAACAGGATCCGGTCCCGCTCGATGTCCGGAAACAAAGTCAGCACGTGTTCAATTTCACCGGGGGAAACGCACTCAAAATTAAGACCCCTGGCACCTACGGCTTCCAAAATCTCCCGGTTGCTGTTCGCCTTGATCGAGTAGTACACCCGGTCGACTGAACCCAACTTCTCGAGGTCAGAAATGGCGTTCTCGAGCGTGCCGCGATCGTAAACGTAGGCCGATGAATGCTCCTGCGCGATTTTGATCAAGCGCTTGCGCTTTTCCATCCACCAGGGCGGACTGATGGCCGGCGGTTCCGCCACCGCCTGCTGCAGTTCCTGCCAGGTTTCGCCAAATACGGCGTCGTCGCGTGCCGGCTGCACCAGCGTCGCGTGCAGCCGCTGCACCAGACGCGGCGCCTGTTCTTCTTCCACAACAAAGCTCAGGTTCAGGTCGCTGGCAGCTTGACTGACGAGATGAATCCGGTGCTCCTCGAAAGCCTCCAGCGCCGGGCCGATCTCGTGCAGCATGGCCCTGATTTTCTGCCCGACCAGGCTGACCACCGCAACATCGGCGATGATGCGCACGCGGCACAGACGCTCCAGTCGCTGCTCCAGGCGCTCCAATATGGCATCGTCCAGCGAGTTCACACTGGGATCCAATGTCACCGTGACATTGCTCTCAGAGGTAGATATAAGATCAATTGATAGCCCTAACTCACTGAAACAAATAAAGGCTTCGGCAAGAAAACCGGCCTCCTGCCACATCGATTGGGTCTCCATAGACACCAGCGTGACGCCGCTACGGCGGGAAATTGCCTTCAGCCGCGGCGAATCGTCGCCGACATCATGGCCGATGCGGGTACCCGGCGAATCGGGCCGTAGCGTGCACTTCACCCACATCGGGATATTGAATCGGCGCGCCGGAGAGACCGACCGGGGATGCAGCACCGTCGCTCCGGTCGAAGCAATTTCCTGGGCCTCCTCATAGCGAAGTGCGCGCAGCAGCCGCGCGCCGGGCACTTCGTGTGGGTTGGCGCTGAACAGGCCGGGCACATCGGTCCAGATTTCCAGCCGCTGCGCCTGCAGTTTCGCGGCAAGGTAGGCGGCGGAGACGTCCGAACCGCCACGGCCCAGCAACACGCCCTCGCCACGGGAATTACTGGCGATAAATCCCTGGGTCAGGACCACGCCATCAAGCTTGGCCAAACGCTTTTGCAGGACAGGGTCCGCGTCATAATCGCAGCGCGCGCCTAGATAAGCAGCGCGTTCGCTACCGTTGTCCGAATCGATACTGTGCAACAGTTCGCGGGCATCCAGCCAGTGCGCCTTAAGGCCTTCGCGTTGCAAATAGGCGGCGCCGAGCGTCGTCGCCATCAGTTCGCCCAAAGCCAGCACCTTGGCGTGTACCGGAAGACTCACCGAGCGCAGCTGCTTAATTCCTGCCATCAGTTGTTCGAGCTCGGTCAGGTAGGTCTGCAGCAGTGTTACCCCATCGACGCCGAGATCGGTGGCCAGCGTTATATAACGCTCGACGATTTCAGCCAGCAGCGCATCGTGTGCTCCGGCCGTCGCCTGCCGCAGCAGTTCCTCTAACAGGTCGGAGGTTCCTGCGATCGCCGAATGCACGACCAACGGGCGCATACCGGCGTCAAGCCGGTCGCGCACTACATCGCGGATCGTTGCCCAGCTGGCTGCCGATGCCACGCTGGTGCCGCCGAACTTGAGCACTGCCCAACCGGATTTCGGGTTGCTGCTTTTGCGTTGTGCCGCATTCATTTCTGCTGTCGGCCCCAAATCATCGTCCATGACTGTCCCGGCTGTTACCGGCCCCGTCGCCACTAAAAAAAAGCCCGCTCCGGCTACGCCGTTGCGGGCTACTCTTTATTCCGTTCAGATCGGTATCAAATTCCGTCTTAAACCCCGCAACACCAGCATCCGGCCACCATGCCGGAGCGCTTGTCCATCGTGCGTTTACTATGTTCGCGCGTATCCATGCACGGTAGTAGACCCAATGTCCGGACGCCCGTCAACTCCAGGTCACGCCTATCCCGTTACTGCCCCTAATGACGCGGAACTAACCAATCGCGCATATTTGGCCAGCACACCGTGCCCCGCTTCAGGCTCCGGCGGCGTCCAGCGCTCGCGGCGAGCCGCAAGCTCTGCGTCGTCGACCGCAAGCTCAATCGTCCGTTCTTCCGCATGGATCGTAATCTGGTCACCGTCTTCGATCAGTGCCAGCGGACCGCCAACTGCAGCTTCGGGCGTCACGTGACCGACCACAAACCCGTGGCTGCCGCCGGAGAAACGCCCATCGGTGATCAATGCGACCTGATCACCGAGGCCTTTCCCCACGATGGCACTTGTTGGACTGAGCATTTCACGCATGCCCGGACCACCTTTGGGACCCTCGTAGCGAATGACCACGACGTCGCCGGCCACTACCGTTCCATCCAGAATCGCCTGTAGCGCTCTTTCCTCCGACCCGTAAGTCCGCGCCGACCCGCTGAAGCTGGTGCCTTCCTTACCGGTAATCTTCGCCACGGCGCCTTCCGGGGCCAGGTTCCCGTACAGAATCACAAGGTGGCTATCCCGCTTGATCGGTTGGTCGAAGCTCTTGACGATGTCCTGCTCGGGCGGATAGTCCGGTGCTGTCGCCAGATTTTCCGCCATCGTTTTGCCGCTGACGGTCAGGCAGTCGCCGTGCAGCAGTTGCCGATCCAGCAGCCGTTTCATCAGCGGCTGCACACCGCCAATTGCGACCAGATCGGACACCGTGTAAGGACCACTGGGCTTAAGGTCGGCCAATACCGGAACCTTAGCGCCGATTCGGCTGAAATCATCCAACTCCAACTCAACGTCTGCCTCGTGGGCCATCGCGATCAAATGCAGAACCGCATTCGTCGAGCCGCCCAGCGCAATCACCACGGTGATCGCGTTTTCGAAAGCTTCCCGCGTCATGATGTCGGACGGCCGGATACCTGCGCGGATCAGATTCAGGACGGCAGCGCCTGCGTTTCTGCTGTCGATGCGTTTGTGTTCAGAGATCGCATCCTGGGCCGAACTGTTGGGCAGACTCATCCCCAGTGCTTCGATCGCGGACGCCATGGTATTGGCGGTATACATACCGCCACAGGAACCCGGCCCGGGTATCGCGGTGCGTTCGATATCGACCAGTTCCGCCTCGGTCAGCCTGCCACTCGCAACACCACCAACGGCCTCGAAAACGGACACAATGTCGCGCCGCTGTGGGCCCGGCTGAATGGTCCCGCCATACACGAAAACCGCCGGGCGGTTGAGCCGGGACATCGCCATCAGGCAGCCGGGCATGTTTTTGTCGCAGCCGCCGAGCGCAACAAAACCGTCAAATCCCTCGCCCCCGACGACGGTTTCGATGGAGTCTGCGATGACCTCGCGCGACACGAGCGAATACCGCATGCCGGGCGTGCCCATAGAGATTCCGTCTGAAACCGTGATGGTATTGAACAGCACCGCTTTACCGCCGGCCTCATTCGCGCCAGCCGCAGCTTCATCGGCCAACTTCCCGATGTGCATATTGCACGGAGTCACCATACTCCAGGTCGATGCGATACCGATCTGGGATTTGCCGAAGTCTTCATCGGTGAACCCGACGGCGCGGAGCATCGCCCGACTCGGGGCCTGTTCGATGCCATCGACCACTACGCTGGAGTACCGGCGCTGTGCCTTGCCGTCTTCGTCTTTCCTGTTCTGCTTGTCAGGCATGGTTTTTTCGTTCCGATCCGTTGCGAGGGTTGCATCCGATTGTACACACGGACGGCTGAGATGTTCGCGATGCCCGCCAACGCGCTGGCTTGTCAGTCAAAATTTGGGCTGAGTCCGCTCATCGTTCGATTACTTTGCCCGGATTCATGATGCCATGGGGATCGATGGCCTGTTTGATTGCCCGCATCAGTCCCAGCTCCACGTCGGAACGCAGTCGCACCAGTTCACCGGTTTTCAACGCGCCGATTCCGTGTTCGGCACTGAAACTGCCGCCGAGTTGCACCGCGATCGTATGGATCCCAGCGGTAATCTCGCCCCAGAGATCGAGAAAATCCTGCGAGGCCATCGCTTCCGGCTGGCTCAGGTTGAAATGAATGTTGCCATCGCCGAGGTGCCCGAAAGGGACGGGTCGAACACCTGGCAGGCGCTCGGCCGCGTATCGGGTAGCCTCATCTATGAACTGGGCAATCCGTGCGACCGGCACCGAAATATCATTTTTGATGCTGGCGCCCGCGAGACGCTGCGCCTCCGAGATGCTGTGCCTGAGCCTCCACAAATCAGCCCGCTGCGAGCCACTTTGCGCAATGACCCCATCGTGAACGACGCCCCGCTCCAGGCAGTCATCCAGAAAGCCGGTCAAATTCAGGTCAGTATCAGCCTGCTCACGCGCGCCCGTGATTTCAATCAGCAGATACCAGTCCCACGCCTTGTCCAACGGATCGCGACAACCGTCGATATGGGCCAGTACCATTTCCAGCGCAAGCCGCGGAAAAATTTCAATGGCGGTCAACTCGTCGCCGAGATTTAGCTGTGCCCGCGCGAATAGGTCAACAGCAGCCCGAGGTCCGTCGACTGCCAAGAACGCTGTGGCGGTACTGCGCGGTAGTGGAAACAGTTTGCAGACGGCCGCGGTTATGAAACCCAGTGTGCCTTCTGCTCCGATGAATAGTTGTTTCAGATCGTAGCCGGTGTTGTCTTTGCGTAGTCCACGCAAGCCATCAAATACACGGCCATTTGGCAGCACCACCTCCAGGCCCAGTACCAATTCGCGCGCATTTCCATAGCGCAGCACATTGGTACCGCCAGCGTTGGTAGAGATATTTCCACCGATTTGGCAACTGCCCTCAGCGGACAGGCTGAGTGGAAACAACCGATCCGCGGCGGCTGCCGCCTGCTGCAAGGTCGCCAGCACGCAACCCGCCTCAGCGGTCAGCGTGAAATTATCAGCGTCGACCGCACGTATTCGATTCAAGCGGGAAGCAGACAGCAAAATCTCCGGTGCGTCTGGGCGACTGTGCGGAATCGCGCCGCCTGCAAGCCCTGTGTTCCCGCCCTGAGGGACGATGCCGATTCCCCGCTCGTTGCAGCAGCGCATAATCGCGGCCACTTCTTCCGTTGTGTCCGGCATCAGCATGATCGGGGTCGAACCGCTGAATAAACCGCGCCACTCCGATAAATGGGGCGCAATGACCTCAGGATCATCGGACCAGCCAGCCGAATCGACAATACCTTTAAGCTCGCTTATCGAAGAATTATCCAGTTGAGCGATCATTTCCTATCGTTGGCATGCGCGGCCGGGCCGAATTGGATTACGTTTGCGCATCATCCATGGTATGTATAGTCCTCGCGGTATCATCGCCCGAACCCGCAGACAATGCCATTCAGCACGAAAACCACCACATCATCCGGTCTGGGTCTGACCGGCTACGAGTACTGGAGCAATCCGGTAGGCGATATCGAGTCGCTGAACTTAAGCGAACGCAGCAACCTGGTCGAGCTGGACCGGAAGGCCCATGCGTTGTGGGGCCTGGGCCGAAATTTTATCCTTGCCTGGTGTGCTTATGATCGAGGCGTCAAACTGCTAGTCATTCCGCACTACGCGATCGCCGATTACGCGCTGGCCAAGCACGACGACATCGTCTCTTCAAGTGGACGGCTACCGTCCGGGGATAGCCAGAACTTCGTCATTGGCCTGTTATCCGGCAGACGACAGCTAACTCTCAGACAAATTCAGAATTCCGCGAAACTGCTCGGTGTGGAAACAGAATACGTCGGTCTGCGTCAAGCGCTGTCTGATTCACCGGCAGAAGCCGCAATTATCGACAAGCTGATCAAACGTTACAGCGTCAGCTATGTGCAGGATCGAGCAGTAGCTCTGTTTGATATCGTTGGCTTCAGCCTGCTCAGTCCGTTTGAGCAAATGACCCAGCTCAACAGCCTCTCGTACTCGCTTAATTCAGCACACAGCAAGATCCTGGATAGAGCCATTGATATTAGTTTTGCCCGTTCAAGCACCGGCGATGGCTTTTATATCTGGAACCGGGACCGCGGTGTGACGGCGAACACAAATCTTTACCACCTGATGCACCTCGTGTTGGCCGATAATGCAATTGCGAGGCGTAAAGCGCACGGCAGGACCGTACCGTTACTCCGTGCGTGCTTTCACGTGGGCAGTTGCTACGAGTTTCCCCAAGCGGAAGGCCTTAATCCGACAATATTCAGCGATATAGTTGGAGACGTCACGATCGAACTGGCGCGGATGATCGAACGCGCATTGCCGGGACAGATTTTTGTCGGCGAGTTCAATGCCGAGCTGCCTCTTTCTGAAGATGCAAGTGCGGATCTGGTTTCCATTGACTCGATCGGTTTTGTCGACCGGGCGCAGGAAAATCTGTTACAGCTGAACGGATTGGAACTATCCGGCGAGGCGATCCAGTCTATCAAATGCTACCTGACCGGCAGGCAACAATCCGATGGCACGTTTAGCGTGCGCAAACTGACGATTCATGACAAACATGGTCTAAGCCATAACGTGTTCAACGCCAAAATCAATATCTATCGCGCCGCGGCTGAACCGATCTTGCTCGGCATCGAGGACCGCCTCTTAAGGGGCGAGGAACTCGATATCCAAACTGTCGAGCACATAATCCCTGACGCCCACCATTGACAGATGGCCAACTTATCCTGATCTGTAGGTTCGGCTTGAATTTAATCGCCGTCCGGCGCCGGAAATCCCTTTTGCTGTTCCTGTTGAAACATGGTCCATACGGTCAGGAATAAAGCGGCGATGACCGGTCCAATCACGAAGCCTGAAACACCAAATACGCTTAACCCGCCCAGCGTCGACAGCAGCACCAGGTAGTCGGGCATTTTGGTATCCCGACCGACGAGTATCGGCCGCAGCAGATTGTCAACGAGCCCGATAACCAAGACGCCAAATATGATTAATACAATTCCTTTCTGCCAAGTGCCATTGGCAATCAGGATTAGCGCGGCGGGACCCCAGACCAAACCCGTTCCCACAACCGGCAACAGCGACATAACAAGCATGACGACGCCCCAAAATACCGCGCCCTGTATGCCCAATATCGCGAACATCATGCCGCCGAGGAACCCCTGGATGAATCCGATGACCAAGGTGCCTTTGACGGTTGCGCGCGAAACTACGGCGAACTTTCTGAACAATTCGCGTTCCCGATCATCACCCAAAGGTAAGGCATGGATGATGACCTCGAGTAATTTTTCACCGTCGCGCATGAAAAAAAACAGGAGGTACAGCATCAGAAAAAACATCACCACGAATCGTGCCGCGTTTTGCCCTACGGTCAGCGCCATTGATCCAACAAATCTGCTGCCTGCAACTGCTGCAGACGTCAGATTTTTCCCGATCTCGTCGATGTCAAAGCCAATGCGCTCACCAAAGTCCCCCAACTGTGGCAGCAGTGATTGAAGCCAGGTTATTAAAGCCTGTGGATTAATCTCGCCGCTTTGAACGCGCGCGTAAAGGTCAGTCGCTTCTCGCACAACGGCGGATGCGATCAGTAAGGCCGGAACAATCACCGTAAAAAAAATGATAGTGACAGTCAGCATTGCTGCCAGCGAGCTTCGCCCATGTAACAGGCGTTCCAAAAATACCTGGAGTGGATGAAACACGACGCCAAAGGTCGCAGCCCAAAATATGGGCTGGGCAAAGTCGGCGAGCAGACCCAGAAATGCCAGTGTGACGAGAACAACCAGGCCGATGAAAAACGAGAATTGAAGCATTCTTGCCTTTTTGGCTAAAACGAATTCACAAGCACAAATGCCGACAACGTCGCCCACACGCGACTAAAGCCAGCATCGGCCGCCATGGTACACCCGAATTGGAGAATTTCTTATATTTCCTTTAGGGTGCACGCTAGCATGAAAAATTTCGCCGCCAGCGATGCCGACATCTTCCGTGTGTCTCAAAGCATGGACTTTTTTGGCCGACTGGTTCTTGATAACCCCCGCAGCTGGCGCTGGATCAGCGACCTCGAAACCAAAACGCTGGCCGCACGGCTGGCCGACATTGAGATTGAAAAACCCGTTTTCATATCCGGTCTGCCCAAATCTGGCGGAAGGATATTGCTCGAGATATTGACAGAACTGCCGGACGTCGCTTCACACCGCAACAAGGATTTTCCGCTGCTGTATACGCCGTATTGGTCAAACCGGCTCTTCAAATCCACCAAGACCGGCAAATCCACGCAACGAGTCCACCGAGACGCTGCGACGAATTCGCCGAACAGCCCTGAAGCGATGGAAGAGGCCTTGTGGATGTCATTTTTTTCGGGCCTGCACGAGCCGCGCGAGAGCAATGTGCTGAATGCAACAACCTCGAATGGCTCATTCGAGATTTTTTATATTGATCACATCCGCAAATTGCTCCTGGCACGCGATGCCAATCGGTACGTATCAAAGGCTAACTACCACGTTACCCGGCTCGAATATCTGCTGAAAATTTTCCCTGATGCGCGCTTTGTTATACCCGTTAGGCAGCCGGTAGCGCATATCGCGTCGCTGATTAAGCAAAATGATCTGTTCAGCCGCGGCCAGAAAGCAAACCCGCGTGCGCGCGCTCATCTGAAACGTGTTGGCGAATTTGAACTCGGCCTTGATCGCAGGCCGATCAATACCGGAAACACGGAACGTACCCAGGTGGTGTATCGTGCCTGGCGGCGAGGCGAAGAGATTCGTGGCTGGGCAATCTACTGGAGCCAAATTTACGGGTACCTTGCGGATGTTCTGGAAAAAAGTCCGGCCGTGCGCGCTGCGTCGATCTTGATTCCGTTTGAGGATTTGTGTACCGAGCCGAAATTAAATGTCCAAAATTTATTTGGCCATTGCGGGTTTTCGACCAAAGATCACAATATCAAAGCTGCAGCCGGCCAGGTACGTAATCCGACAGACTATGCCAATAGCCTTGCAGATGATGAAATCGCCTTGATAAATCTTGAAACCTTTGATACCGCCAAGCGGTTGTGCTACTAGCTCAACATGCCGAGCAACATTGATTCAGAAGATCGCCTTTTCTGGACATTCTCTCTGGATGTCTATACACGCCCAGGTATTGCTGACGCCTGCCTGAACCTGCAGGACCAATATGGCTGTGACGTCAACATGGTGCTGTTCTGCTGCTGGGCCGCGTCGACCGCTGCGGGCCGCCTGGACGATCAAATCATAGTAGCCGCGGTCGCCAGCGTAGAAGAGTGGCAAACAGAGGTAATCAAACCCGTGCGCAGCGTTCGCCGGCGACTTGAGGCCGAACTCACTCATGTTGAACATGAGACGGCGGCGCAGCTGAGAGTTGAAATTGGTGCTGCTGAATTGCACGCAGAAAGCGTCGAGCAAGACATTCTGGAGAAACTGATCGCGCCCGAACGGGCCGGCCGGAGCAACTCCGGTGCGCAAATGGAAGACGCGGAGTACAACCTTCAGAGGTACCTGCAACTGTTGGGAGTCGAGCTCAAAGACGACGGGCTGGAATCGCTGTCGACTATCGTCGCTGGCTTTTGCACCAAACAGTGACAGGCTAGCCTACTGCAATGCCGGGAGGACCCGTTCACCGAGCAAGCGGATCGAGTCCTCGGGCTGGCCATACAACCTGATCGCTAACTCGTTAACGCCGGCCTGACGGTAGGTCATGATCTGCTCGATCAGTGAATCGACATCGTCCAGGCTACCCGTAAGCGTTAAATGGTCCACCAGCGAATCGACGAGCCGGTCCGGCACCCCTTCAATAACCGGCGAATTTGCCGCGTAGGCCTTTGCAAAAGCGCCTAAATTATCTTCGACGAAAGCACTGTCGTCTTTATCCATGAATGTCGAGACATACATCTGGTCCAGCAACCCCCTGACAAATAGTTTAGCGCGCGCTTCCTGAGCCGCTTCTGCGCGATCGGCTTTTACATGCCAGGAAACCAGATTGCTGATGCGAAACTCGGATTCGGCCCTTCCGCGTTCCGCTAATGCGTCCCGGATGATGGTCATGGTCGCATCGATCCGTTGCAAGGGAGTGTCGCTCAACATTAAACCGTCGGCCACACGGACGGCCAGGCGTAGCATTTGCTCCTTGCTGGCCGCGATATACAGCAACGGCGGCGCATCGATCGACCATTCCGGATGGTAGCCATGAATCTGGAACATCTGCCCGTTGAAATCCAGCGGTTGTTTCGCGGAGGCCCCCTGGATGAACTCCACGCATTCACTGACGCCACGAACCATTTGGGGAATCATCTTGCGGCGACCCGGCTTTAGTCCCATGCCAATGACGGTCCCGCCTCCCCCGCCGACTACCAGGTTCGCTCGCCCGTCAGAAAACTCGTTCAGGGTGAACAGCTGGTTGGCCATTTTCAGTGGATGCACCTCGAACGGGCTGATTGCGACCGGTCCCAGCCGAATCCTGCTCGTCGCCCGGGCGGCTTCCATGAAACACATGAACGGATCACGGGCGGCCAAGTGATTGGCAGTCCACACAGCGCCAAAATCATAGCTCTCGGCCAGCGCAGCAAGTTCAGCAAAACGTGCCGGGCTATCCGGCTCCAGGACGATGTCGATTTGCATCTACGGCCACTCCTTACCAGTTGGTGCTAAATCGATTGCGTGACTGCGAGGGCACGCGACGATGGTCAGCCACCCCATTTAGCGAAAATGTCGCCCCACTTGGCATCAGTCTGGCCGAACAACTCGGGAAAGCTTTCAGCCAGCAACTGTCGGGACACGGGCGCGAACGTTTTTGGGCCACCTTCAGCTGGAAGCTGTCGGGTCGCGTCAATGACGATCTTGCTGCTCAGGAATGTCTGGGGCTTACTCGGATCCGGCACCAGCATCTGCGTCTGCGGCACTATGAGGGTCGCGTCGCCCGGCTGCCACCGTGCACCGATAGCGTGCAGCACCTTGACTGGATTAAAAATGTTTACATCGTCATCGACGACGATGACAACCTTGTTCTGTCCGGGGTTGGCCGAGACCTGTTGGCCGGCCGCCATCCCCTCACCGGGGAATCGTTTGTTGATTCGTACGAACACAATGCCGATCGTTCCTTTGGGCGTATAGAAACCCGTAAGGTTCGGGATCAACTGTTTATAGCGGTTGAATTCTGCCGCGGTCTGGGGGCCTTTGGGCATGTCCAGTGTAATCCCGGTAAATGAATTCTGAATCCACGGCTTCTCACGGTGGGTGACCACCTTTAGATTCATAAAGAAATTTTCGGGCACCTGCGGGCCCAGGAATCCGAAAAGTTCACCATAGGGGCCTTCCGGTGCCGTCTCATGCAGCGGAATCTCGCCCTCGATGATCATCTCGGCATGCGCTGGCACGCGAATGTCGCAGGTTTCACAGCGGACCACTTCGACCGGTTTGCCCCGCAGCCCCCCCGCCACGTCGAGTTCATTGACGCCGAAGTCAGCCATTTTGGTACTGCTCGTAACGAAGGTGATCGGGTCGACACCAACAGCTACGGCGCAACGAGCAACCTTGTCGCCGCGTTTTCGCATGCTGTTCAAAATGCGCCAGGCGTGCTGGCCGGGCCCCATGTTCACGCCGATTTGTCGGGGACCCTGGACCTGACAACGGTAAGTGCCAACATTGGAACCGAACTCCGGATCGTCGACAAACACGGCACCCATATTGATGTAGCGGCCGGCATCAGCCGGATTGTTCTGGAGCCAGGCAAACTGCTCGATATCAATCTCGTCGCCGGTAATCGTTACCTGTTTGCACGGGGCGTCGGCCGCATTTGAAAATTCAACGGGTGGAATATGCTGCCAGCGTCCGCCACTATCGAGACGCCCGAAAAGTTCGTTCATGACTGCCCAGTACATCTCCTCCTGGTCCTCGGAAACGTTTTTGACGCCAAATACGAGCGCTTCGTCGACCCAGCTGCCGAATTGATTGCCGAGCACCGGCCCCTCGCGCCATTGCCCGCCGGTCTTGACCCGTTCAACGACGAAGGCCGGCGCTTTCTCATAGCCGAGACGATCCAGCAATCGGTAGGCGAAAGCCGTCATTTCGAACGCGTCCTGGTCCATCTCGGGGATACGCTCAACCCGACCCCTGGCCTCGAGGTCGTTGAGAAAGTCGCGGACCGAGTCATACGGGCCGCCCGCTGAACCAGCTGCCGGGAGTTGTGATGCTGCAGGGCTCATTGCTAAATCTCCGTTATCAAACTGATGCCATGCTGCTAAAACGAGCCCCATGGCTGGCTCCGGTCAGCATGCGTGCATCCTGAGTCTGGGCCGAATCCTGCGGCGCCTGCGCTGCTTCGATCAACCGGCAGGCGGAACACTGACCGCTAGGCGCTTAGACCAGCCTGATCCTACCCCGGTGCGCAGAAGCCCCGTGAGCCGGCACTCGTGGAACTGTAATTCAACTGTAAGCGCTCCGTAACCGGTATTTAAGCAGTCCCCGTCTAGCCTGCTTTCACGGTCAAACGAACTGGGGATGGGGGATCATGCAATCGATAGACTTTGTCCGAACGCAAGGCTCGCGGACAGTTGCTCTGCAGCCCGGCGGCCAGCGTGGGTCCGGGATCGTCATCGGCGCAGCCCACAGCCGTATCCGGCCCTATCTGTCCATCCTGATTGCCGGCGTCTTGATGGCGGCCTGCGCCGGCTCACCGTCGTGGAAAACCGCCCAGAACGCGAGCAGCTGGAAAGCCAACTCCGACGGGCCAGCTCTGCAGATGCCAAGCTACATCTACCGGGCTGACGCACTACGCCGCCAGCCGATCGTTCGTCGCGCTACCGGCATTGCCCAGGCAACCGAACAATTGGCGCGCACATGGTATCTGGACCCGTTCGTCAGGCCGATATCCACAGGAAAGTCGCTCTACGCCGTTGTGTTCAAGTCCAGCACCGGTTTCGTCCAGCGGCTCAGCATCGACCTCGTGCAGTTCCCGCTGCTCGAGCAAACCGCCGTACCGCCGTTGGCCAACCGACCCGGTATGAATCTGGACGAATGGGAAAACGACCTGGATCGGATCCTCCGAGCGCCGTCGTCTAACGGCACGATTGAGTTTTTAATCGATGGGCACGAGTATTTCCCACGCCTGGAGAATGCAATTCAGAATGCCCAGGAATCGGTCGATGTGCGGACGTACATATTCGATAACGATGACTACGCAGTTCGGGTCGCGGATCTGCTGAAATTTCGCTCTGCAGATATCGACGTCAAGGTTTTGTTGGACGGCTTTGGCGCACTGCTGGGTACGCAGACCGATCCCGAGAACATGCCCGCCAATTTCTCGCCACCACTTTCTATGCAGAACCACCTGCGCCGCGGATCACGGGTCAAAGTTCGCACGCACACGAACCCATGGTTCACGGGTGATCACGTCAAGTCCACGATAATCGACCGCAAGCTGGCCTTTGTCGGCGGAATGAATATCGGCCGCGAGTATCGCTATGACTGGCACGACATGATGATGGCCGTGACCGGGCCCGTCGTAAATATTCTGCAACGGGATTCCGACAAGGCATGGAATAGAGCCAGTTTGCTGGGCGACTTCGCCGTCGCAGCGCACCTGCTGACCCGCGGCGAAAGCCAGACGCAAACACAAGGGTATCCGGTCAGGGCTCTGTTCACGCGGGAGCATGATTCCCAGATCTATCGCGCCCAGCTCGAAGCTATCCGTCAGAGCCAGAGCTACATATACATTGAAAATCCGTACGTTTCAGATGACCGGATGCTTTATGAACTGGCGCGGGCACGCCGGCGCGGGGTGGACGTCCGGATCATTCTTCCCGCGGAGGGCAACCACGAAACCATGAATCGCAGCAATATGATTGCGATCGGTACCATGCTCAATAACGGAATCCGCGTGTACCTGTACCCGGGAATGACGCACATCAAAGCCGCTGTGTATGACGGCTGGGCGTGCATGGGTTCGGCCAATTTCGACAAGATGAGCCTGGAGATAAATAAAGAACTCAATCTCAGCACATCGGATCAGGATACGGTCAATACCTTACTTGACAGGTTGTTCATTCCCGATATGGAATTATCAGCGGAACTGCACACAGCGCCGGAGACAAACTGGACCCACCGACTAGCGGAAATCGTTGCAGACGAAGTGTTGTAGAGGAAAGATGCAAACGCGATGAGTGGTCGGGGCGAGAGGATTCGAACCTCCGACCCCCTGCACCCCATGCAGGTGCGCTACCAGGCTGCGCCACGCCCCGACCGTTATGAAATTGGTTCCAGTCCCCGGGGATGTCACACGGCAACCGAGAACGATCGTTGCGTGCTTTGATCACGATCGGTAAACGATTCAAGGGCCCAGGAAATGGGCCGCTATGATACTCCAATCGAACGGCGGCAGAAAAATTAACGCCGCAAAATCTTGATGACTTCTTCGAGCTCGAGTCGAATCTGCTTGATGATTTGCTGGCTCTGCGACAAGTCAGTTTTGGCCTCTGGCCCGGTCAGCTTTTGGCGCGCCCCACCAATCGTAAACCCCTCGTCGTAGAGCAAGCTTCGGATCTGGCGGATGATCAGTACGTCCTGACGCTGGTAATAGCGGCGGTTTCCGCGCCGTTTGACCGGTTTGAGCTGTGGAAACTCCTGCTCCCAGTAGCGCAGCACGTGGGGCTTGACCGCGCACAGATCGCTTACCTCACCGATGGTGAAGTATCGCTTACCAGGAATTGGTGGTAATTGGTCGTTATTCCCCGGTTCCAGCATATGCTTCCACTCGGGCTTTTAGTTTTTGTCCCGGTCGGAACGTTACCACGCGCCGAGCCGTTATAGGAATTTCTTCGCCCGTTTTTGGATTTCGTCCGGGCCGCTGACTTTTATCACGCAAGTCAAAGTTGCCAAATCCAGACAGCTTAACCTGCTCACCAGCGGCCAGCGCACTTCTAAGATCGTCAAAAAATAAATCTACGAGTTCGCGTGCTTCGCGTTTGTTCAATCCAAGCTCATTGAACAAAGATTCCGCCATCTCGGCTTTCGTCAGCGCCATTTAGTTATTCTCTAATTTTGGCTTTGAACTTGTCTGCGAGACATTCGGTTACGGTGTCTATAACACCGTCAACCTCCGCGTCAGTAAGGGTGCGTGATGTTTCCTGCAAAATCAACCCTAAAGCAACGCTCTTTCGTCCAGTGTCGATACCTTTGCCCGTATATACATCAAAAATGGTCAATTCTCGCAGGACCGGACCAACGACTTTTTTTACCGCAGATTCAATCTTCACAACCGGCACCGCCTGATCAACGACGACAGCAATATCGCGTCGCACGGCCGGAAACCGGGAAATTTCCGAATACACTGGCGGAACTGCCGCAAAAGCTGGCGCTACGCATATTTCGAACAACACCGGGGTCTGTTGAAATTCGAGCGTTGCGACGATTCCCGGATGCAGTTCGCCGAGCCACCCTAATTGTTGTCCGGACCTGTCGATGCGGGCCGACCGTCCCGGTCTAAGTGCCGGATGCTCAGCTGCCGTGAAAGAAAATTCCGTCGCGGCACCGGTCAGGGCAAATAAAGCTTCAATATCCGCCTTTATGTCATACAGATCTGCGCTGTTACCCGGCCCTTCCCAGTTTTCGGGAGTCCGGCCGCCAACCGCCAAGCCTGCGATTACTTCTTCTTCAAGTATATCAGAGTCTTGTTTAATAAATCTAATGCCTGACTCGAATAAGCGGACCCGGGTATGCTGGCGATTCAGGTTCGTCGTCAGGGCCTGGATCAAGCCCGGCCACAGCGATGCCCGCATAACGGACTGATCCACAGAAATCGGGTTCATCAGTTCAAGATGGTCGACCGAGCCGGTCATGCGCTCGCTCAGCCCGGGTTCCACGAAACTATAGGTCATCGCCTCCTGGTAGCCGCGATCCACCAGTGCGGTGCGAATTCGCGCGATCGGCAGCCTCGATTCGGTAGCTGACGCAAGTTGGGTCGTCGCCTGTCCAGGCGTTTCGGGTACCCGGTCATACCCGAACAAGCGCACAACCTCTTCGATCAGATCTTCTTCAATGTTGATATCGAAGCGGTTTGCCGGCGGCCGAACTTGCCAGCCAGCGTCGAAGGACGAAACGTCCATCTTGAGCCGGGTCAGAATTTCTTCCACCTGCTCGGCGGGTATTTCGACTCCGAGAACGCGCGCGAGCCGCTCCAGCCTCAAGGTGATCTCGGGCCGGGCCGGGACATGTTCCTCACTGATTGCCTCCTGCACCGGACCCGGTGCTCCACCGGCAATAGCCAGCAACAATTCGGTCGCACGTTCGATGGCCCGGACCTGCTGCTCCGGATCGACGCCGCGTTCAAACCGCAATGATGCATCGCTGTGCAGTCCAAAACGCCGGGCCCGCCCGGCGATTGCCGACGGGGCAAAGAAGGCCGATTCGAGAAAAATGTCGCTGGTCTGCTCCGACACCGCGGTTGACTCCCCTCCCATGATACCGGCGAGTCCGACCGGCCCGCTGGCGTCAGCGATTACCAGCGCATCGTCAGTCAGTACAATCTCCTGTCCGCCCAGCAGTTCCAGCACCTCACCCGGTTTGGCATACCGTGCGACGATATTCTCGCTCAAACGATCCAAGTCATATGCGTGCATCGGCTGGCCCAGTTCCAGCATCACGTAGTTGGTCACATCGACAACCGGATGAATCGGACGCATGCCGCTGCGACGTAGGCGCTCCTGCATCCATGTCGGCGTATTGGCACGCAGATTCAGCTTGCGAATAACACGCCCCGCGAACCGCGGACATGCGTCTTTAGCGACCAGGCTTATGGGGAACGTATCCTTCAGGGCCGGCTCAATCGCAACGGTAGCCGGGTCTGTGAAATCCAGTGCGTTGATGGCGGCAACCTCGCGCGCCACGCCGGTCACGCAAAAGCAATCTGCGCGATTCGGTGTCAGATCGAGATCGATGACCTGGTCATCCAGGCCCAGCACGTCCAGCAGCGCGGCACCCTCTGCACAGTCCACATCGAGCTCAAAAATGCCCGCTGCGTCGTCACCGAGACCCAGCTCGCGGGCCGAACACAGCATTCCCTCGGAAACCGCTCCGCGTATCTTTCTGCGTTTGATCTCGGTCCCGTCCGGAAGCGCTGTCCCCACCAGGACGGCAGGATAGCGACCTCCTTCGTGCACATTGGGTGCGCCACAGACAATTTTCAGGGGCTTCTTGGCGCCTACGTCAACCGAACACAGCGACAGGCTATCGGCATTAGGATGTGGTTCCACCGTCAGAACCCGGCCCACCACAATCCCGTCCAGCCCGGTACCGCAAGACTCAAGCGTGTCTACTTCCAACCCCGCCATGGTCAATTGCTCGGCGAGTTCCGGGGTCGAAACGTCTGGGTCGACCCACTCGCGCAGCCAGGCTTCGCTGATCTTCATGCCTTGTTACCCGAACTGCCGCAAGAACTGGAGGTCGTTTTCGAAGAAGAGGCGCAGATCGCCGACTCCATAGCGCAACATGGCCAGCCGTTCCACGCCCATGCCGAACGCATAACCGGTGAATGTTTCCGGATCGATGCCCACCGTTTGCAGCACGTTCGGATGCACCATCCCGCATCCCAGGATCTCGAGCCATTGACCCGATTCTGAAAGCACATCGACTTCGGCAGACGGCTCGGTAAATGGAAAATATGACGGTCGGAAACGCAATTCGGCCCGGCGTTCGAAAAAGCGCTCGACGAATTCATGCAACACGGCTTTAAGGTTGGCAAAACTCACGTCGCGATCGACCACCAGTCCTTCCACCTGGTGAAACATCGGCGTATGCGTCATGTCCGAATCGCAGCGGTAAACGCGGCCCGGGGCAATCAGGCGGAGCGGCGCTCCCTGCTCCATCATGGTGCGTATCTGGACCGGCGAGGTATGCGTGCGCAGCATTTTTCCGGACGGAAAATAAAACGTGTCGTGCATTGCCCTGGCCGGATGATCGGCAGGAATATTCAGCGCTGTAAAATTGTGAAAGTCGTCCTCGATTTCCGGGCCCTGGTGCACGGCGAACCCTGCGGCGCCGAATATCGCTTCTATGCGCTCAAGTGTCACGCTAACCGGGTGTAAGCCGCCGGGCATCTGGCCGCGCCCGGCAAGGCTGACATCAACCGCCGCGGCGTCCAATTCCACCTGCAGCTGTTGGCTTTCGAGTTCCGAGCGACGCTGCCGGAGACTTTCCGTCAGCGCCTGTTTAGCTTGATTGATGGCCTCACCGGCGGCCGGACGCTCAGCCTTCGGTAGCGATCCGAGCTGTTTCAGGCGGATGGTTAGCTCACCCTTTTTGCCGAGCAAGCGGACGCGGACCTGGTCCAGGGAGGCAAGGTCAGAGCTGGCACCGATATCCGCTTGGGCACGGTTGATCAGCTCGTCCAAGTCACCCATGGCCTCGCTTCTCCCGGTCAAGGTCAGATCTCACAGCCGGCTGGGCAGAGCCGGTCCGGCCAAGCGTCAGGCTGCTGTGTGCTCCGTGATTTTGGTCAAGAGCCGCCCAGTTTCGCCTTCGCTTGCTCTGCAAGTACCCCAAACGCTTCGGCGTCACGTACCGCCAGATCTGCCAAAATCTTGCGGTCAACCTCTATTTCCGCCTTTTTCAAACCATTGATAAAGCGGCTATAGGACAATCCATGAATTCTCGCGGCCGCATTGATTCGGGTAATCCACAGTGCGCGAAACTGGCGCTTGCGCTGGCGCCGGTCGCGGAAAGCATATTGGCCAGCCTTGGTGACCGCCTGCTTGGCGACGCGATAAACTTTGCGGCGCGCGCCATAGTAACCCTTAGCCTTGTCAAGGATCCGTTTGTGGCGGGCTTTTGCCACCACACCTCGTTTAACTCTTGCCATAGTTCGTGATCTCTAAGCGTACGGAAGCAATTTCTTCACGCTCTTGAGGTCGCCGTCGGCAACCTGCCGAGTCGCTCCAAGGTGGCGTTTGCGCTTGGAGCTTTTCTTCGTGAGGATGTGGTTGAAATGCGATTGGGCGCGTTTGAAACCGCCCTTGGCCGTGCGACGGAAACGCTTCGCCGCACCGCGATTGGTCTTCAATTTCGGCATTTAGGACTCCTTACAGCCTGATTTGCACCCGTAGGGCCAAAGCAGGCGGGTTTCGGTGCTTTGCTCACCCGCAGGCGATCGTTAAAGCGCCGGCACTCACTTTTTCTTTGGCGTAATCACCATGACGAGTTGGCGTCCTTCCATCTTCGGAAACTGCTCAACGATCGCCAACTCTTCCAGATCCGTTTCGACTCGCTTCAGCAACTTGACGCCAAGTTCCTGATGAGCCATTTCCCGGCCACGAAAACGAAGAGTCACCTTCGCCTTGTCGCCTTGCGTCAGGAAGCGAACGAGCTTTTGCAACTTGATCTGGTAATCGTGCTCCTCGGTTCCAGGACGGAATTTCACTTCCTTAACGTGAATCTGCTTTTGCTTCTTGCGGGCCGCATGAGCTTTCTTGTTTTGCTCGAACAAGTATTTTCCGAAATCCATGATCCGACAGACCGGTGGATCCGCGTTTGGGGAAACCTCAACCAAATCCATGTCATTGTCGTAAGCCATCTCAATGGCTTCATCACGATCCATAACACCGACCTGCCCCCCTTCGGCACCGACTACCCTGACCTCGACCGCTTCGATTTCATCGTTGCGTCTGACCCGTTTTTTAGAAGCTATTCGTCAACCCTCCATAATAGTGCGGCCGCGGCTCGCGAGCTCAGTCTGAAGACCTTTGGCCAGCTGCTCCAACGGCATGCTACCAAGATCCTCACCGCTACGCGTGCGCACGGCCACGGCATTCGCGGCAATCTCCCTGTCGCCCACGACGAGCAGATAGGGGACCCGCTGTAAAGTATGCTCGCGGATTTTAAAGCCGATCTTTTCGTTTCTCAAGTCGGCCTCGACTCGAAAGCCCTGATTTTGCAAAGAATCCAATACCTGTCGCGCATAGTCTGCCTGCCGGTCGGTGATGTTCAGCACGACCGCCTGGACTGGCGCCAGCCAGATCGGCAGATCGCCCGCATAATGCTCCAGCAGGATGCCAATAAACCGTTCAAAGGAGCCGAGTATCGCTCGATGCAGCATAACCGGCGTTTGCCGGCTCCCGTCTTTGGCCACATAAGTTGCCCCAAGGCGCTCGGGCATCGAGAAATCGAGCTGCACGGTGCCCAATTGCCAGACCCGGCCCAGGCTGTCCCGAAAATCGAAATCGATTTTCGGGCCATAGAAAGCGCCGTCTCCGGGTTGCAGTTGCCAGTCGAGCCCCCTTTCGTCCAGCGCATTTTGCAGCGCCACCTCAGCCTTATCCCACAGTTCGTCCGCGCCCACCCGCTGCTCCGGGCGAGTGGATAACTTGGTCGCAACGTCGGTAAAACCAAAATCCTCGTAGACGCTCAAGGCCAGGTCCATAAAAGCCGCGACCTCGGACTGAATCTGATCATCGGCGCAGAAAATATGCGCGTCGTCCTGCACGAAACTGCGCACTCGCATCAGGCCGTGCAGAGTCCCGCTGGATTCGTTGCGATGGCAGGAACCAAATTCCGCCATCCGCAGCGGCAAATCCCGATAGCTGTGCAAAGCGCGATTGTATATTTGCACGTGACCCGGGCAGTTCATCGGTTTGATCGCATAAACTCGCTGATCTTCGTCCCCCACGGTGAACATGTGCTTACGGAATTTGTCCCAATGCCCCGAGCGTTCCCACAATGAGCGGTCGATAACTTGTGGCGTATTGACTTCCTGATAGCCGGCCGCGGCCAGGCGCTCGCGAATATAGTTCTTAATCGTCCGGTACAAACGCCAGCCGCGGTCGTGCCAGAAAGCCATACCCGGTGCTTCCTCCTGGAAGTGGAACAGGTCCATGACTTTTCCAAAGCGGCGGTGGTCACGTTTCTCCGCCTCCTCGAGTCGATACAGATAGTCTTTCAGTGATTTCTTGTCCGGCCACGCTGTTCCGTAGATCCGCTGCAACATTTCGTTTGACGAATCGCCGCGCCAATAGGCTCCCGCTACTCGGGTTAGCTTGAATGCCTTCAGCTTGCCGGTACTGGGCACGTGCGGGCCGCGGCACAAATCGGTCCAGTCGCCCTGCGCATACAACCCGATATCCTCACCGTCCGGGATGCCTTCGATAATTTCTGCCTTGTAGTCTTCGCCCTGGTCGCGGAAAAACTTGACCGCGTCCGGCCGTTTCATGACTTGCCGGCTTACCTGCAGGTCCGCCTTCGCCAGTTCCTGCATCTTGACCTCGATACGCTCGAGGTCCTCCGGAGTAAATGGCCGCTCAAAGGCAAAATCGTAATAAAACCCGTCCTCGATGACGGGGCCGATCGTGACCTGGGCCCCGGGGAACAGCGACTTGACCGCCTGCGCCATCAGATGAGCCGTGGAATGGCGGATCACCTCCAGTCCTTCAGCGTCCTTGTTAGTGACAATGGCGACCTCGGCATCCTCGGCGATTTGCCAATCGGTATCGACGAGCTGACCGTCGACTTTGCCGGCAACTGCCGCGCGGCTCAGACCGGGTCCGATTGCCGCAGCAATGTCGGCGACGGATACGGGGCCGTCAAAGCTCCGTTGGCTGCCATCGGGTAATGTGATTACGGGCATGGGAATCGATCAGATCCGACTCAGAAAAAAGGCGTCCCGACACTGGAACGCCCGCGTGCAATTGTATCACTGCTGCTCATGTTCGGGGATTACAGACTGGCTGACGCTGACAACGACGGACTTATAGGCCGGCGTATTGCTGATATCTGCTACGTGGTCTAGCGGGATGATCTCGTTGGTTTCCGGATAGTAAGTCGCAACGCAACCGCGCGGTATCCGGTACGCAACGATGCGGAACAAATTCGCGCTGCGCTGTTCATCGTTGAAATGGCTGTGCAAATCAACGACATCTCCATCTTCGAGACCGATGCGCTGTATGTCGTCCTCGTTCATGAACACGACCCGGCGGTCCGCGAATACCCCGCGGTACCGATCGTTCTGCGTGTAGACGGTCGTGTTGAACTGATCGTGACTGCGGATAGTCATCATCAGAAACCGGGATTCCGGGAGATCGGGGGGTTCGATCGGGTGCACGCTAAACTGCGCGCGGCCGCTCGGCGTTTCGAAGCGGCGTTGATCGCGGATCACGTGTGGCAACACGAGCCGGCCGTCCTCTTGCAAACGCCGCTCAAATGACTCGAAGCCCGGGATCACGCGAGCGATATGTGCCCGGATGCGACTGTAATCATCGGCCAGCACTGACCAATCGATGGCCGGATCCAGCGGCAGCGTGGCCTGTGCCATATCCGCGACGATCCGGACTTCGCTGCGCAGGAACGGACTGGCCTGAGCCAGGCGGCCTTCTGATGGAGCCACAACTCCCATCGAATTCTCGACGGTGACAAACTGCGGACCGCCCGGCTGCGGGTCAATTTCCGTGCGGCCTAAAGTCGGCAAAATCAACGCCGTCCGGCCGACAACCGTATGCGACTGGTTCAGCTTGGTCGATATCTGCACGGTCAGCCGACAATTTTCCAGTCCCCGTGCCGTAAACGCGGTATCCGGCGTTGCCGCCAGGAAATTGCCGCCCAGCGCGATGAACACTTTGACGCGTCCGTCGGCCATTGCGCGGATCGTGTCGACTGTGTCCAGGCCGTGCCGAGTCGGCGGCTCGAAGCCAAATTCCTGTTGCAACGAGCCGAGAAAACGCTTGTCGGGCCGCTCCCATATGCCCATCGTGCGATCTCCCTGGACGTTGCTATGCCCGCGTACCGGGCAAGCGCCAGCACCCGGCTTGCCGAAATTGCCTTTCAACAGCAGGAAATTGACGATCTCCTGAATATTAGCAACTGCGTTCTTGTGCTGAGTCAGCCCCATCGCCCAGCAGCAGATGGTGGCCTCTGCGGCAATGGCGATGTCCGCGGCAGCCTGGATCTGCCCCCTATCGACGCCAGCGGCCGCCGTGATCTCCGACCAGGTCGTGGCATCGATATCTGCACTAAACTCAGCGAAATCGGCGGTGCTGGACTCAATGAATTCGCTGTCCAGCACCGAGCCCGGATTCGCGGCTTCTTCTTCCAGCATGGCCTTGCACAGCCCCTTGAGCAGCGCGACGTCGCCGTTGATCCGCACCGGCAGGTGCAAATCTGCGAGCACGGTGCCACGCCCGACATAACCAGCCACCTCCTGGGGGTTACGGAATCGCTTCAGGCCGGTTTCGTCCAGCGGGTTGATGCTGACGATGCGCGCACCCCGACGCTTGGCCTGCTGCAACGTTGCCAACATCCGTGGATGATTGGAACCGGGGTTCTGGCCAATGATGAATATCGCGTCGGCCCGGTCGAAATCTTCCAGACTGACGGTACCTTTGCCACTGCCAATTGCCGCTTGCAGCGCACGTCCGCTGGATTCGTGACACATATTGGAACAGTCGGGCAGATTGTTCGTGCCGTACCGCCGGACAAACAACTGGTACAGGAACGCCGCTTCGTTGCTGGTGCGGCCGGAGGTGTAAAAGGCGGCCTGGTCCGGCGACTCGAGGCCATTCAACTCGCTGGCAATCAGATCAAGGGCCTCGGCCCAACTGATCGGGCTGTAATGATCAGCACCGGGCCGCCGCACCATGGGGTGTGTCAGGCGCCCCTGCGCATTCAGCCACTGCCCCGGTTGTTGAGCGAGACTTCGAATGGTCCATTTCTCAAAAAACTCCGTGCCGATACGTGCACGGGTCGCCTCATCGGCAACGGCCTTCGCGCCGTTTTCGCAAAATTCCGCATGCTTGCGGCCTTCCAATGGTTCGGGCCAGGCGCAACCCGGGCAATCAAATCCGTTCGGCTGATTGACCTTCAGCAACGCAGCGGTACCACGATAAATACCGGCCTTGCCCAGGATATGCCGGAGGGTCTCGACGACCGCCGGCGCGCCGGCTGCCGTTTCTGCGGGGCGACGGATCCTGGGCCCCGACCTTGCGCCCGATCTGTGTTTCATTACGGAGGGGCTCCGTGACGCTCGTTTACAAAGCCGGATCGCACTTGCGAAAAACGGTTAGCAATGTGAGATAACCCTTTGAAATTATGGTAGGCGCGACTGGGATTGAACCAGCGACCCCTACCATGTCAAGGTAGTGCTCTACCACTGAGCTACGCGCCTGAAATTCGGAACCCGGCGCCGTTATTCGACCGGGTTCATCCTCCCGCTGGTGGCGGGGCGACAACGATACCGAAACGGCCATGACGTTGGCAAGCCGGGCACCTCAGCTTGCCTTCGATTCCGGAAATCCCAGTCCGTGCTGGCGTATGCCCTCGATTTCGTCGCGAAGGCGGGCGGCTTCCTCGAACTCCAGGTCGCGCGCATGCCGGTACATACGCTTTTCCAGCTGCTTGATCTTTTTCAGCAATTTTTCGGGGCTCAGATTAGCGTATTCCGTTATCGGTTCGGCCACGCGCCTGTGGCGCCCGCGCGATCGCGTCGTAGCGCGAGCGCCTTCCATAATTTCACGCACCTGCTTGCGAATCGTTTTCGGCTGGATCCCGTGCTTTCGATTGAACTCGACCTGCTTCGTCCGGCGACGATCGGTTTCCGCGATCGCGCGCTCCATAGAACCGGTGATGCGATCGGCATACATGATCGCGGTGCCGTTGACGTTGCGGGCGGCACGCCCGACAGTCTGTATCAGCGAGCGTTCGGAACGCAAAAACCCTTCCTTGTCCGCGTCGAGTATCGCAACCAGCGACACTTCCGGCATATCCAGTCCTTCACGCAACAGATTGATCCCGACCAATACGTCAAACACGCCCAGCCGCAGGTCGCGAATGATCTCGATGCGTTCGACCGTTTCGATGTCGGAGTGTAGATAGCGCACCCGGGCTCCGTGTTCCTGGAGGTAATCGGTCAGGTCCTCGGCCATGCGCTTGGTCAGCGTCGTAATCAGCACCCGCTCACCCCGTTCCACGCGGTAACCGATTTCTGACAACACGTCATCGACTTGGGTGCCGGCGGGGCGAACTTCGATAGCCGGGTCGACCAGGCCAGTCGGGCGCACGACCTGCTCGACCACGGCATCAGAGTTGTCTGTCTCGTAAGGCCCCGGGGTCGCGGACACGAATATCGTTTGCGGCGCCACCGCTTCAAACTCGTCGAAACGCAGCGGCCGGTTGTCCAGCGCCGAGGGCAGGCGAAACCCATATTCCACCAGCGTTTCCTTGCGGGAACGGTCACCCTTATACATGCCACCGAGTTGCGGGATCGTAACGTGGCCTTCATCCACGATCAGCAACGCGTCACTGGCCAGGTAGTCGAACAGGCATGGCGGCGGCTCGCCGGGCTGGCGCCCGGACAGGTAGCGGCTGTAATTTTCTATACCGGTGCAATAGCCGAGCTCCCGGATCATTTCGATATCGAACAACGTGCGTTGCTCCAAGCGCTGCGCCTCCAGCAGTTTGCTCTGTGCTCGCAGGATCTTAAGCCGCTCCGTCAGTTCGAGTTTGATTTCATCGATCGCCTTCAGCATGACCTCCCGCGGTGTCACATAGTGGGTTTTCGGATACACGGTCAGCCGTGGCACCGCACGCAGCACTTCGCCCGTCAGCGGATCGAAATACGAAAGCGATGCAATCTCGTCATCGAATAACTCGATCCGCACGGCGTCCCGATCGGACTCGGCCGGAAATACATCAATGATCTCCCCGCGCACCCGATAGGTGCCGTGGGCAAGGTCGAGTTCGTTCCGCGTGTACTGCAGCTCCGCCAGCCGACGCAATAGTTGCCGCTGTTCGATCCGGTCACCTCGAACGAGGTGCAAGACCATGCTGAAGTATGCCTCCGGATCACCGAGACCATAGATCGCTGACACCGTTGCGACAATGATCGAGTCGGGCCGCTCCAGTAAAGCTTTGGTTGCAGACAGGCGCATTTGCTCGATATGCGCGTTGATCGACGCGTCCTTCTCTATATAAGTATCGGAGGCCGGCATATAGGCCTCGGGCTGGTAGTAGTCGTAGTAGGAAACGAAATATTCGACGCGATTGTTGGGAAAGAAATCCCGCATCTCACCGTATAACTGGGCAGCCAGGGTCTTGTTCGGGGCCAGCACCAATGTTGGGCGCTGTACCGCCTGAATGACGTTGGCCATCGTGAAAGTCTTGCCGGAACCGGTGACACCGAGCAGCGTCTGGCGCGCGAGGCCATCGCGCAGGCCCTCGACCAGCCCGTTAATCGCCTCTGGCTGATCTCCTGCGGGCCGATAATCGGCCACCAACTCAAACCGGTCCATGGTGCTGCATTAGGTGTTGGTTGCCAGACTCTAATCCCGTATATTTGCACCCGCTTCAAACCTGCCGGTCACCGGGTGCATCAGTGAGTCTATCAGTTTCAAAACGAGTCAAGCGAGTCAAGCCCTCGCCCACCATGGCGGTCACTGCCCTTGCCGCCGAAATGCGTGCGGCTGGCCGCGACGTTATCGGTCTCGGCGCCGGCGAACCGGATTTCGATACGCCCGAGCACATCAAGCAGGCAGCAATCGAGGCCATTCGCGAAGGCAAGACCAAGTACACCGCTGTCGATGGAACGGTGGAACTCAAGCAGGCGATTATCGACAAGTTTCAGCGCGACAATGAACTGGATTACGCCCCGGACCAGATTCTCGTTTCCAGCGGCGGCAAGCAAACCTGCTACAACGTTTGCCAGGCGCTGCTCGACTCTGGGGATGAGGTCATCATACCGGCGCCCTATTGGGTTTCGTACCCGGCCATGGCCATGCTGGCGGATGCCACAGTAGTGGAAGTGCTTGCCGGCATCGAACAGGGGTTCAGGCTTACTCCGACGGCTCTGGAGGCTGCGATCACTGACCAAACGCGGCTGATGTTTTTGAACAGCCCGAGTAACCCGACCGGTGCGGCCTATACGCGCGCAGAACTGGAAGCGCTCGGTCAAGTATTGCTAGCCCATCCCGACATCGTAATCGCGACCGATGACATGTATGAGCACATTTATTGGGCTGATGAACCGTTTACCAGCCTCGCGCAAGCCTGTCCCGAACTGTATGAGCGAACAGTGACCATTAACGGCGTGTCCAAGGCGTACGCGATGACCGGATGGCGAATCGGCTACGCCGGTGGCCCACCGGCGATCGTGCAGGCCATGAAAAAAATACAAAGCCAGAGCACCTCGAACCCCTGCAGCATCTCGCAGGCCGCCAGCGTTGCGGCGCTAACCGGCGATCAAAGCTGTCTGGCTGAGCGTAACCAGGCATTCAAGGAACGGCACGACTACGTGGTCGCGGCACTGAACGCGATTCCGGGGTTTCAATGCACCGAGGGTGCCGGCACGTTCTATGCCTTTCCCGATGTGTCGGCTGCAATCGCAGCCAAAGGTGCTGCCGACGACACCGCGTTCGCTGAACTGTTGCTGAACGAAGCCGAGGTTGCGATCGTGCCCGGCACCGCCTTCGGTGCGCCGGGTTACATTCGGCTTTCGTATGCGACCAGCCTCGAAATACTGCAGGAAGCAATCGCGCGGATCGCCAAATTCATCGGCTGACGGGATTGGCTGACGCTTTGTCGTTGCCTTGACTTGCCGCAAAGCTTACAGGAGACTCTCGCCGCCTATAGTTACTTACAGTTCCCCGGTAGCTCAGTTGGTAGAGCGGTTGACTGTTAATCAA
>PVMK01127423.1_pt1 | contig 74814 bp, 63 predicted proteins | sample 1853481 | NCBI WGS metagenome assembly PVMK01 (sample SAMN08533507, study PRJNA380276) | Marine sediment metagenome, whole genome shotgun sequencing project.
CGACGTCGAACGGTGCAAACATTACGGGGATCCAATCATGAGGCGTACTCACGTTGAAACCCTGGAACTTCAATTGAATTCATGCAGTCTCGCCCTAAGATAGGCCCCCCGTACCTCTGCCGGACGCAGGTTTGTGTCTTCCGATCCACTAAACGCCGCTCTTCAATCCCGAATCGTGCTGCTCGACGGCGCGACCGGCACCGCCCAGCAAGCTTACGGTCTCGGCGAAGACGATTTTCGTGGGGAACGCTACCGCGACCATCCCCTGCCGCTGGCCGGCAACGGCGACGTATTGACGCTCACCCAACCCGAGATTGTCCGTGAGGTCCATCGTGCCTATCTCGACGCCGGCGCCGACATCATTTCGACCAACACATTCAGCGCTACCCGCATTGCCCAGGCCGATTACGGTCTGGAGGACGCCTGCGCCGAACTGAACCAACACGCCGCGCTGCTGGCCCGGGAGTGCGCCGACGAGGCCACCCGCAGTGATCCCGAGCAGCCGCGGTTTGTCGCGGGCGTCATCGGTCCGACCAATCGAACGGCGAGCATCTCGCCGGAGGTCAACGACCCGAGCGCGCGCAACACCAGTTTCGAAGAACTGCACGACGCCTACCTCGAAGCGGCCACCGGGTTGATCGCCGGGGGCAGCGATCTGATCATGATCGAGACCGTGTTCGACACCTTGAACGCCAAGGCCGCGATCTTCGCCATCGAAAGTGCGTTCCAGGCCACGGGTAAGCGCCTGCCGCTGATGATTTCCGGAACCATCACCGATGCCAGTGGCCGCACACTGTCAGGGCAGACCCCGGAGGCGTTCTGGCTATCGATCGCGCATGCGCGACCGTTGGTAACGGGCTTGAATTGCGCGCTCGGCGCCGAGCAGTTGCGCCCCCACGTAGAAGCGCTATCGGCGATCGCCGAATGCTACGTGAGCGTACATCCCAACGCCGGCCTGCCAAACGCGTTCGGTGGCTACGACGACACGCCGGAGTACATGGCCGGGTTGCTCGCCGAATTTGCCCGCGCCGGAATGTTGAACCTGGTCGGTGGCTGCTGCGGGACCACGCCGGCACACATCGAGGCTATTCGCGAGGCGGTAGCAGGATTGAAGCCTCGGAAGCCAACCGAGCCATCGCGAAATCTGCAACTGGCCGGCCTCGAACCGTTGGTCATCGATCGTGACAGCTTGTTCATCAACATCGGCGAGCGCACCAACGTAACGGGCTCGGCGCGCTTCAAACGGCTGATCAAGGACGATGCCTACGAAGAGGCACTGGCAGTGGCGAGCCAGCAGGTCGAAAACGGCGCCCAGCTGATCGATGTGAACATGGATGAGGGCATGCTCGACAGCGTCGAGGCGATGACCCGATTCCTCAAACTGATTGCCTCGGAACCTGACATCAGCCGGGTGCCGATTGTGGTCGACTCCAGTCGCTGGGAAGTCATTGAGGCCGGGTTGCGCTGCATCCAGGGAAAGGCGGTGGTGAACTCGATCAGCCTCAAGGAAGGCGAGCAGGAGTTCATCGATAAAGCGCGCCTGGTGCTTCGCTATGGCGCTGCCGTCGTGGTAATGGCGTTTGATGAGGAGGGCCAGGCCGACTCCCTGCAACGCAAGATCGACATCTGCCGCCGGTCCTATGAGGTGCTGGTCGATAAAGTCGGGTTTCCGCCCCAGGACATCATTTTCGATCCGAACATCTTTGCCATCGGTACCGGCATCGACGAACACAACAACTACGGCATCGACTTCATCGAAGCGTGTCGATGGATTCGGGAGCACCTGCCGCACGCCCATACATCCGGCGGCGTCAGCAATGTGTCGTTCTCGTTTCGTGGCAACAACGCGGTTCGCGAAGCCATTCACGCGGTGTTCCTGTATCACGCGATTCGTGCAGGACTGAACATGGGTATCGTCAACGCCGGGCAGCTCGGCATGTACGAAGATCTTCCGGCCGAGCTTCGCGATCGGGTCGAAGACGTGGTGCTGAACCGCCACTCGGACGCCACCGAACGCCTGCTGGAAATCGCCGGTAAGTACGACGTCAAGGGCGCCAAGCAGGAAACCGAGGATCCAGAATGGCGCAGTTGGCCCGCCGGCGAGCGGCTCAGTCATGCCCTGGTGAAAGGTATCAACACCTTCATCGTGGCCGACACCGAGGAAGCACGACTCGCCGTGGAGCGGCCCATCGAGGTCATCGAAGGACCCCTGATGGACGGCATGAATGTGGTCGGTGACCTGTTTGGTGAAGGCAAGATGTTCCTGCCCCAGGTGGTGAAGAGCGCCCGGGTGATGAAACAGGCCGTGGCCCATCTCGTGCCTTTCATCGAGGCCGAAAAGCAGCCCGGTGACCGTGCCCGGGGCAAGATCGTCATGGCGACGGTCAAGGGCGATGTACACGACATTGGTAAGAACATCGTCGGCGTGGTCCTGCAGTGCAACAACTACGAGGTCATAGACCTCGGCGTGATGGTGCCTTGCGAGAAGATTCTGGAAACCGCACGCACTGAACAGGCGGACATGATCGGCCTGTCAGGGCTGATCACCCCGAGTCTCGACGAGATGGTTCACGTCGCCTCGGAGATGGAACGTCTGAACATCGACGTGCCCCTGTTGATTGGCGGCGCAACAACCTCGAAGGCGCACACGGCCGTGAAGATCGAACCGGCATTCAGCGGCACCACCGTGTACGTCACCGATGCATCCCGGGGTGTCAACGTGGTGACCACGCTGCTCTCGGAGGGCCGTTCCAAGGAGTTCGTCAGCGGTGTCCGGGAGGAATACCAGGAAATTCGCGAGCGCTACGCCAAACGCAACGAGAAGCTCGAACTGCTGCCCTATCGCGACGCCGTCGAGGCCGGTCCAACGCTCGACTGGGAGAACTACGCCCCGCCAATCCCCCAGCGCCTGGGCGTTACCACGCTGACGGACTTCTCAATCACGGAGTTAATAGAAACGATCGACTGGACACCGTTCTTCATGACCTGGGAACTGGCGGGCAAGTTTCCGCGCATCCTGACGGACGAGGTTGTCGGCGAAAGCGCATCTGAGCTGTATGCAGACGCCCGCGCCATGCTCGACACGATCGTTGCCGAAGGATGGCTTGAAGCTCGCGCGGTCGTCGGGCTGTGGCCAGCCAACCGTACCGGGCCGGACGACATCACCGTGTATGCCGACGAACAGCGCCAGCAACCGATCGCGGTCATCAACGCGCTGCGCCAGCAGGCGAAAAAGGGCGCTCCCGGGCCGCACTTCAGCCTGGCCGACTTCGTCGCGCCGAGCGGGGTCGACGACTACCTGGGAGGGTTTGCCGTCACCACCGGTCACGGGGTCGCGGAACGCGCTGCCCAGTTCGAAGCCGATGCGGACGATTACAACTCGATTCTGCTCAAGGCACTGGCCGACCGGCTGGCCGAGTCACTCGCAGAAGCGGCGCATCGGCGCGTGCGTACCGAACTGTGGGGCTATGCGAGCGGTGAAAATCTGAGCAACGTCGAGCTGATCAAAGAGTCCTATCAGGGAATTCGCCCCGCACCGGGTTACCCGGCGTGTCCGGACCATCGGCAGAAGACCACGTTGTTCGAACTGCTGGCGGCCGAAACGGCAACCGGCATCGAGCTGACCGAGTCGTTGGCCATGCTCCCCGCGGCGGCGGTGTCGGGCTGGTACTTCTCTCATCCCGAAGCGCGCTACTTCGGGGTCGGCAAGATCGGCCGCGATCAGGTCAGCAATTATGCCTGCCGGGCCGGACTCGATCTGGCCGAAGCCGAACGCTGGCTGGGTCCCAATCTGGGTTATCAGCCTAAGCGATAGCTGCGATTACGAGCTGAGGCCACCGGAAATGAATTGCACGGCGGCCAACACCACTGCCGTGAAAATCACCAGCACGCCAACCGTGTCCGCTTTGCGATCCGACCAGTGCTTGGGCTTCTCGCTTTCGGCCTCTGCAACCGTTTCGGCAACCGGAGGGGTTGCGGGGCTTTCGCTCATGTTCGGATCTCCGCTGACTGTGTCGGATTGGCGCGCGATTCTATCCCAGGTGCGGACTCTAACGATATGCGTTTTGGTTAGTTCTCAGGCGGGCATGCAACTGGTAGATTTCGGCGGTTTTCGGCAGGCGCCAGTTGCATGTATCGATATGACACGCTGGACAGAGCGTTCGTCAAGCAGCGCGTGGAGGAGTATCGCGACCAGACCGGGCGTTACCTCGACGGCAAGCTGAGTGATGAGGAGTTCCTGCAGTTTCGGCTGCGTAACGGCCTCTACATCCAGCGCCTCGCGCCAATGCTTCGCGTCGCCGTGCCGTACGGCACCCTGTCCTCCACCCAGCTACGCATGCTCGCGCACATCTCGCGCCACTACGACAAGGGCTACGGGCATCTGAGCACGCGCCAGAACATGCAGTTCAACTGGCCGGAGCTGGCCGAGGTACCGGACATACTCCAAGATCTCGCAGACGTCGACATGCATGCCATTCAAACCAGCGGCAGCTGCATCCGTAATGTCACCACCGACCAGTTCGCCGGCGTTGCCGAAGACGAAACGGTCGACCCGCGGCCCTACTGCGAACTGATTCGTCAATGGTCGACCTCGCACCCGGAATTCGACTGGCTGCCCCGCAAGTTCAAGATCGCGCTCAATGGCGCGAGCGCCGATCGCGCCGCCGTGGACGTGCACGACATCGGCATCGACGTTCGCAAAACGTTGAGTGGCGAGATCGTTTTCGACATCAAGGTCGGCGGCGGGCTGGGGCGCACGCCGGTAATCGCCAGCCTGATCCGCAAGAATCTGCCCGTAGTGCACCTGCTCACCTACCTCGAAGCCATACTGCGGGTCTACAACCGCTACGGTCGGCGCGACAACAAATACAAGGCTCGCATCAAAATTCTGCTTCGCGCGATGACCGCTGAGAAGTTCCGCGCCGAAGTCGACGACGAGTGGGCGCATCTCGAAAACGGACCCGGCACGCTCACGCAAGCCGAAATAGCGCGGGTCTGCGCGGACTTCGAGCGCCCCCGACTGGCGCCTCAACAGGTGCTCGATAGCGCGCTGGCCGGGGCGCGTATCGCCAACCCGGTGTTCAGTCGCTGGATCGCCAACAATGTCAGCCCGCACAAACAGGCGGGTTACTCGGTGGTGACACTATCTACCAAGGTGCCAGGGACCGCCCCGGGCGACGTCTCGGATCGGCAGATGGAAGCCGTAGCCGATTGGGCCGAGCGGTTCGGCGAGGGTGAAATCCGGATCAGTCACGAGCAGAACTTCGTGCTGCCCGACGTGCCAGCAGCAAAACTCTTCGAGTTGTGGCAGGAAGCCGACGCCCAGCGTCTAGGTGCTGCGAACGTTGGCACCCTGAACGACATCATCTGTTGCCCTGGTGGCGATTACTGCTCACTGGCTAATGCAAAGTCGATCCCCATCGCCGAGGCATTGCAACGTCGCTTCGATGATCTCGATTATCTGCACGACCTCGGACCCATCGATCTGAACATTTCCGGTTGCATGAACGCCTGCGGCCATCACCACGTGGGCCATATCGGCATCCTTGGCGTCGACAAGAAAGGTGCGGAGTGGTTCCAGATTTCCATCGGCGGCCACGCCGGCAAAGACTCGTCGTTGGGTCAGATTCTCGGCCCGTCGTTTTCCCGCGCCGACGTGACCGGAGTGATCGAACAGATCCTCGGCGTCTATCTGGAATGCAGGGTCCAGGACGAGACATTCATTCAATGCTTCCGGCGGATTGGCCTGGAACCGTTCAAGGTAGAAGTTTATGACAAAGCTGCTTAGCGCTGGCGGTATCGTCGCTGACGATCGCACCTGGGTGGAAGCCGACGCGCCCTCGCCCATCGCCGGACCTGCCATCTACCCGCTTGGCTATTGGTTGGAACACCGCGACTTGCTGCCCGCGGACAGCGGCGTGTGGCTGGAAGTGGACGACGAGCCGAAAGACTTCGCCGAAGCGATCCCATCGCTTGCGCTGATTGCGATCCGCTTTGGCGCCTTTACCGACGGTCGAGGCCTGTCACTGGCCGTGCTGTTGCGCTCCCGTTTCGGTTTCCGCGGCGAGCTGCGCGCGGCCGGCGCCGTTCACGAAGACATGGTGCACTACATGCAGCGCTGTGGTTTCGATTCCTATCTGATGAGTGACGAGGCGAACCACGAAGTGGCAGGCCACGCGCTCGGGTTCGATCGCGCGACCTATCAGGGTTCGGTCAATACGCCGGAGCCCGCCTACCGCCGCGCCGCCCGTTCCTGATCTCGTTGCTGTCATAATGCCCCCTGAATCTGGGGGGCGCTGATGCACTCGGGCATCGTCGAGTCATTTTTTCTGATTTTCTCGGGCGCCGCGTTGCTGGCGACCGCGGCGCTGTTCACCCGGCAACCCTTGCTGGTCGCCTACATCGCCATCGGCTGCCTGCTGGGCCCACACGCGTTAGCCTGGGTCGCCGACCCGCTACTGCTCAACGAGATTTCCGAGATCGGCATCATCTTCCTGCTGTTCCTGGTCGGTCTGGACCTGCAACCGTCGAAACTGAAAAACATGGTAGGCGCGACCTTGCTGGTCGCGCTGCTCAGCAGCATCGTGTTTTTCGCCTGCGGGGCGGGACTGATGCTGGCGTTCGGGTTTTCCATGCGCGATTCGGTGATCGTCGGCATCGCCTGCACCTTCTCCAGCACCATCATCGGCATCAAACTGTTGCCGACCACCGTGCTGCACCATCGCCATATCGGCGAGCTGGTGGTCAGCCTGCTGTTGGTTCAGGACCTGATCGCCATTCTGGTGCTGATTCTAATGGCCGGGTTCAACGACGACGTGGAGCAAGTGGTAGTCAGCGTGGGGAAAGTGCTGGCCGCCCTGCCACTGCTGGCGGCCGGGGCTTACGCGGGCGTTCGCTTTGTGGTGTTGCCACTGATCCACCGCTTCGACGCCTTCCACGAATTCATCTTCCTGGCGGCGATCGGCTGGTGCCTGGGCATCGCAACGGCGGCCCAGTACCTGGGCTTGTCCTTCGAGATCGGCGCGTTCATCGCCGGCGTGGTACTCGCGACCAGCCCCATTTCGCAGTACATCGCCGAGAGCCTGCGGCCGCTGAGGGACTTCTTCCTGGTGCTGTTCTTCTTCGCTGCGGGTGCCGGCATCGACCTCTGGCTGCTGGCGGACGTACTGGTGCCCACCCTGCTGCTGGCACTGGTGCTGATCGTGGTGAAGCCGTTGATCTTCAGAGTGTTGCTTGGCTGGCGCAAGGAACCGGCAAGCGTTGCCTGGGAAACCGGCGCGCGACTCGGTCAGGCCAGTGAATTCTCGCTGCTGGTTGCCTACCTGGCCACCAGCCTGGCGCTGATCTCCGAGGAAGCCTCGCACATTCTGCAGGGCGCGACGGTATTGACGTTCCTGCTGTCGACCTACCTGGTGATATTCCGCTACCCGAGTCCAATTGCGGTATCGGAACACTTACGCCGGCACTGAGGTCCGCCAAGTGTGATTCAGGCGTTGAGGTCCAGCACGCCACGGCCCACCATCTGGCCTGCGAGGATCGTGTCGAGCGCATCAGAGATCGTATCCAATGTCAGCGGGCGCTCCAGCGCGTCCAGCCCGTCGATCTTCCAGGTGCCCGCCAATCGAGTCCAGATCTCTCGCTTCTGCTCCAGCGGCAACTGAACCGAATCGATGCCCAGCAGATTGACGTGGCGCAGAATGAACGGAAACACGCTGGCCGGAATCTCTGGCGACGCCACCAGCCCGCATGCCGCCAGGCTGCAGCCGTAACGCAGGGCTTTGACCGCGTTGAACAGGATTTCCCCACCCACCGTATCGACCACCCCACCCCAGGCTTCCTTCAATATTGGCCGCGGATTGGCCTCGGTGAGCTCGCTGCGATCCACGATGGTCGAGGCACCGAGCCCTTTGAGAAACTCGTGCTGGTCGGCTTTCCCGGTCAGCGCTGCCACTTCGTAGCCGAGTTGCGACAGCAGCGTCACGGCGACCGAACCGACGCCACCGGTGGCCCCCGTGACCAGTACCGGACCGCCGTCAACCGACATGCCGCTCGCTTCGAGTTTGGCAATGCACAGCGCGGCAGTGAAACCCGCCGTGCCCAGCAACATGGCTTCCCTGGCGCTCAGGCCGTCGGGTCGGGCAATGGCCCACGCCGCGGGAATTCGAACCCGCTGCCCGAACCCTCCAGGCGTGTTCATGCCAAGGTCGAAACCGATGGCAATGATTTCATCGCCCACGGCAAAACTTTCGACGCTGCTTTCAAGCACAACGCCCGCGACATCGATCCCGGGCGTATGGGGAAAGTTGCGCGATACCCCTGGATTGCCCGTCGCCGACAGGCCGTCCTTGTAGTTGAGTGACGAATAGACCACCTCAACCAGCAGCTCGCCCTCAGGCAGGTCGTCCACAGAGCGTTCCACGACGCCCCGCGTGAAGCTGCCATCGTCCTGTTTCTCGACCAGCAACGCGCGAAAGCTGCTCATCGTCGTCCTCCTGTCCAGTGTTCCATCAATTCCCCCAGCGGGCTCGCGTTCCAAACGCGACCGAGGTGCGACAGCAGCCGCTCGATCGGCTTTTTGTCCTCTACCCAGCGCACTTCGAAGACGTCGGCGTCCTCGCAGGCGGTGCACAGATACGCATCAGACGTGATCAATTCGTCCACCAGGTTGCGTTTGATCGCACGGGTGCCATACCAGGCCTCGCCGGTAGCCACCTCCGGAAGGGAAACCTGGGGACGGTTCTCGGCGACAAATTCCTGGAACAGGGCGTGCACATCGTTCAGCTCTTCGGTGAGTTTCGCTCGTCCCTCCTTAGTGTTCTCGCCGAACACCGTCAGGGTGCGCTTGTACTCCCCAGCGGTCAGCACCTCGACATCCACGTCATGCTTCTTCAGCAAACGATGCACGTTGGGAATTTGAGCGATAACGCCGATGGATCCGACCAGGGCAAAGGGTGCGGCCAGCACGCGGTCTGCAACCGATGCCATCAGGTACCCGCCACTGGCCGCGACCTTGTCGATCGACGCCGTCAGTTTGACGCCATGCTCCTTGACGCGCGCCATTTGCGACGCCGCCAGACCGTAGCTGTGGACCATGCCACCACCACTGTCGATCTTGACCACGACCTCATCGTCCGGGCCGGCATCGGAAAGCACCGCGGTCACCTCATGACGCAGGTGCTCTACCGCTGAGGCCTGCAGGTCGCCGTGAAAATCGATGACGAACACCCGCCGCCGTGGTTCGCCCTGCCGTGCCAATTTCTTGTCCCGCTTGCGATCTTTGCGCAGTGCTTTTTTCTGTTGCGCCGCTGGTAGAAAGGTTTGCGCCACGCTGCGCTGCATGTCGCGCAACAGATCATTGAGCTTGCGCAGCTCGAGGTGACCGCCATCGCTCTTGGGGCGGCGGCTGCCAGCACTGACGATCGCCGCAATGATGGCAATGACAGCAACCGTGATCGTTACGGCCTTGGCTAGAAATGCCAGATAGTCGTAGAGGTATTCCATCCGTTCGTTCCAGCCCCGAATCCAGCGTTGTTTCGTTCGCGCAAAGCGCCGTACTGTACTTGCTGCGCCGTTGAGCGTCCACCAGCCGCACCGCGCCCCACACCGCGGACAGGGTGGCTTGACCTCACCGGCGGCTTCGGATCAGATGCCGGGCATGTCGATCAGTTCGCAAACCCTCGCCGAGGAACTCACCAAGCGGTTCCGCCCGCAAGCCGCGCACGGTGTGCAAATGAACGTAAGGCTCGCCATCGACGGCAGCGATGACGTGTTCATTGCCTTTGATCACGGACGTCTGGACGTGGGGCTGGCGCCTATCAACGAGCCGGACGTGTCGTTCCTGTTTGCCGATATGGACACCGCTTGGCGGATTCTGAGCGGCCGCGAGAATGCCATCGAAGCCTTCATGCAAGGCCGCTTCCGGGCCGACGGTTACCTGATGATGGCGTTCAAACTGATGGAGATTTTCGGCAGCCTGAGCCTGCCGCCCACCCCCAACGATTGACGCGAACTAAGAATCTGCAGCCGTCGCCCGCAGTTCATCGATGAACTCATCGATCAGCCAACGTGAGATGGCCGTGCCCGGCGGAACGTCCGGCAACTCGTCATGGGCAAACCAGCGCGCTTCGGAGATCTCGCCCTCCTGGCAGACGATCTCGCCACCGGCATAGTCGGCATGGAAACCGAGCATCAGGGAGTTCGGAAACGGCCAGGACTGACTGCCCAGATAGCGCACATTGGTGACACTCAGGCCGACCTCCTCCATCACCTCACGGTGAACGGTCTGCTCGATCGATTCGCCTGGTTCGACAAACCCGGCCAGCGTGCTGAACATGCCGGTGGGCCAGCGAGCATTGCGCGCCAGCAGCATGTCCTGGCCACGCCGGATCAGCACGATGATGCTGGGTGACAATCGAGGATAGTTGATCAGCTTGCAGCGCGGACAGGTGCGCGCCCGGTCCTGCGGATGATCATCCATCGCATTACCGCAGCGTCCGCAGAATGCGTGATCCAGATGCCAATCGATCAGTTGCTTGGCTCGACCGGCCAGGTAGAACAGCGAGGCGTCGACGCGGCCCAGCCAGCCACGAAGATCCATCAACGCGAAGCCCTCCTGTTTGTCACCCCGCGCCAACACGGCGAAGCAGGAACGGCCCCGGTAGTGACCCAGATAGATCTCCGCATCGACTTCTATCTGCAGCCAACGAAACGCATCCGCGTCGATCGGCCGCGGGCTGCCTTCCTCCACGACACACAACAGTTGCTGGTCTATGTAGGGGAAGTACCAGGCATCATCGTGGTTCGCACCCTCCGGTGGCGCCACCAACGACTCGAAATCATCAGGGTCGTATGGCCACATCGATTCGCTCTGCTCCGAAATCCGCTTGCGTAGAAAGTACGATAACATGCCCCTCTGGCACCTCGGCGCAGCAGCAATTTTGTCGGCATACTGGTCGAACTTCCTCGGCATCGCGCCGGAATGGTACAAACGCACGATCGTTGCGTTTCTGATCCTCAATCCCATCCTGTTCTACACCATCGGGCCCTTCGCAACGGGCTGGGTGCTGGTCCTCGAGTTCATCTTCACGCTCGCCATGGCGCTGAAGTGCTACCCCTTGCAGCCGGGTGGCCTGCTGACCATCGAAGCCGTGGTCATTGGCATGACGCATCCGGACAGCATCCGGGCCGAGGTGTTCAGCAACTTTCCGGTCATCCTGCTGCTGATGTTCATGGTGGCCGGCATCTACTTCATGAAGGAATTACTGCTCTTCACATTTACTAAAATAATTCTAGGAATACGCTCTAAGACGTTAATTTCATTACTTTTCTCTATGGTATCAGCGTTCCTGTCGGCATTCCTCGATGCCCTCACCGTCACCGCGGTGATCATCAGCGTTGCGCTGGGTTTCTACGCCGTCTACCACAAGGTGGCCTCCGGGTTTCACTTTGAACAGGTGGAGGGCCACGACCACACCCAGGATCACAGCATTCAGGAACTGCATCGGGAAGATCTCGATCAGTTTCGTGCTTTCCTGCGCAGCCGGTTGATGCATGGCGCTGTCGGTACCGCGCTTGGCGGTGTCTGCACTACGGTCGGTGAACCTCAGAACCTGCTAATCGCCGGCAGGCTAGGCTGGGAGTTCGGTGAATTTTTCGTACGAATGGTACCGATCACAATGCCGGTGCTCGCCGTCGGATTGACCACCTGCGTCCTGCTGGAGCGAATCAAACGGTTCGGCTACGGCGTGGACATCCCGCTACCGGTACGCGAAATTCTGGAGGAATTCGACGCGGCCCAAACCGCGAACCGGACCCCCGCGGAACGCGCACGCCTTACCGTACAGGCGTTCGCCGCGATCGTGCTGATCGTCGCTCTGGCATTCCATTGGGCCGAGGTGGGAATCATCGGGCTGACGGTGATCATCATTCAGACGGCTCTGAACGGCGTGATCCAGGAGCACCACCTGGGGCGTGCGTTCGAAGAAGCCCTGCCTTTCACCGCATTGCTGGTAGTGTTTTTCGCCATTGTCGCGGTGATTCACGACCTGCACCTGTTCGCGCCGCTCATCGACTACGTGCTGGCCCTGGACCTGGAAGTGCAGCCAGCCATGTTCTACCTCGCCAACGGCATCCTGTCAGCCATCAGCGACAACGTATTCGTCGCCACGATCTACATCAACGAGGTACATGAGGCGTTCGAAGCCCAGGAAATCAGCCGCGCGCACTTCGAGCGGCTGGCGATTGCGATCAATACCGGCACCAACATACCCAGCGTTGCTACACCCAACGGACAGGCCGCGTTTCTGTTTCTATTGACGTCGTCCATCGCGCCGCTGATCCGGCTGTCCTACACCCGCATGGTGGTGATGGCTTTCCCCTACACGGTGACGATGGGGATTACCGGTTATCTGTGCGTCGCGTATCTGCTGTAAGGCGATGCCACACACAAACCCCACCGGATGCTTCGTCGAGCGCCTGCAGGCGCTGTTCGTGCAATTCGAGTTCTTCGGGGCTTGCCCGGACCACGCGTAGTCGATGGCTTTGCCCGGGTGCCTCGGGGAGCGGGACGGGTGCGCGAGATGCCTGGACACCCGGTGCGAACGGCAGTGGCGACTCATCGCCGAACAGAGCGGTCTGACCGCCCGTCATCGCCAGGTACACATCGGCGAGAATTTCGGCATCCAGCAGCGCACCGTGCAATTCGCGCTGCGAGTTGTCCACATCGTAGCGCCGACAAAGTGCGTCCAGACTGTTCTTCTGGCCGGGATGCTTGTGACGAGCCAACGCCAGTGAATCTGTCACCGCGCAGAAATCACGAATGGAGCCCGGCAACGGGTCCCCTGGCAACGTGTCCAAGGAGGCAAGCTCGCGATCGAGAAACGACAGATCGAATCCGGCATTGTGAATGACCAGTTCCGCGCCGCGAATGAAGTCCAGTAATTCGTCCGCAATCTCCGCGAACCGGGGCTTGTCAGCGAGGAACTCCGGCGTCAGACCATGCACCTCCATCGCGGCATCGTCGATGTCCCGGTCAGGGTTCAGATAGCGATGAAAGCGGCGTCCGCTCAAGCGCCGATCGATCACCTCAACGGCCCCGATCTCAATGATCTTGTGGCCCCGCTCGGCTTCCAGCCCCGTGGTCTCGGTATCCAACACCACCTGCCTCACGCGTTGGCCTCCAACATACGGTCGATCGCCAGGTTGGCTTCCAGATCGGCCCGTTCGTTGCCGGGATCGCCACTATGCCCCTTCACCCAGCACCATTCGATTTCGTGGCTGCCCTGGGCGCCATCCAGGCGCTCCCAAAGGTCCTTGTTCTTGACCGGCTTTTTTTGCGAGGTCCGCCAACCGTTGCGTTTCCAGCCATTGATCCAGCGGGTCACACCCTGGCGGACGTACTCGGAGTCGGTGGTGAGCTGGACCTGACACGAGCGCTTCAGCGCTTCCAGGGCGGCGATTGCGGCCATCAGCTCCATGCGGTTATTGGTGGTCTCCGGCTCCGCCCCGCTGAGCACCTTCTCGGTCGATCCTGAGCGCAGCAATGCGGCCCAGCCTCCCGGTCCAGGATTGCCACGACACGCACCATCGGTGTAGATGACGACCCGACCCATCAGACCATCAGGCGAGCGCTGTGACGCGCGGTGGGTTTGGGCATCGGTGTCGGCACCAATGTGGGTCGCGCGCCGAACCGTCGTGTCGCGCCCGCATCGACGCCAGCGGCGACCTTTTTGCGCGCCAGAATGACGTACACGCCACCAAAGGGTATCTGCCAACGGCCAAGCTGCCGACGCAACCAGTTCAGGCGTCGGTAGTCGGTTTTCGCCACGCCTAGCGGCGGCCGGTAGACGAGATACTGAACTGGCTCGTCAATCTCCAGGCCCAGGACCGCCAGCCAATCCAGGACCCGAATCGGACTGACAAAGCGAGTTCCGCTGAACGCATCGCGGCGCAGTCGCGCCCACCAGGGGCGAATGCCCCAGAAGCTGTACGGGTTGAATCCGCAGATCAGCAGACGGCCGCCAGGTCGCAGCGTTCGCGCGACCTCGCTGATCGCGACGCGCCGGTCCGTCGCGCAGTCCAGCGCATGATGCATTACCACCCCATCGAGGCTCGCTGCGGCGAACGGCAGGCTCTCCATGGCGCCGACGTAGGCCGTGGCCTCGGAGCGCTGGGCGCTGCCGTGCGCCAACGCGCCGAAAATCCGCTGACGAACCATGCACCGGTCGAGGTCGAGGTGGGCCAGAGAAACCGGTCCGAGCCACAACATGGAATCGCCATGAAAACGGCGCACGCCCTCCAGCAGCGACTCGGCTTCCTGCCCGGCCACCTCTCGACCTGCAGCCGACTCGAACCAGGAAGCCAGTGCCACTGCGACCCGCGACCTGGCATGATCCGTTGCTTCCATTTCGCCCGTTTCTCCGGAGAAACTGCCGCGTGTCTCAGTGTTGCTCACGCTCGTCTGTCACTGCTTGCCACGCCGTGAACCCTATCGCAAAGTTGTTGAGCATTTTGCCGCTCGCGTAGAGCACGGTCAAAGAGAAACCGGCGCAGGTCAAAGATAATCGGTCAGCCATGAAGTTTGCAGCACACCCTCTCCCCCTTGCCACCTGTTGGTTGGTTCTGGCCAGCCTCCTGCACGGATGCATGGCGACACCGGACGTCCAGCCCGACACGGCTGCCCAAATGTCCGCCGGGCCGATTGAGCTCATTCCACTGCCCCTGGCCTCACCTCGCCTTGTCGACCCGGAGGTTCGGGTAGTCCCGAGTGTGTGGAGCGAGTTGCGCGCCGGGTTCGCGCTCGACCACGACCCGGATCGTAGCGCGGTGCGTGAGGCTTTTGGTTGGCTTGCCGAGCAACCCGACCTGCTGGTGCGAATTCAGCCACGCTCGGCGCGTTATCTCGGCTATCTGGTCGAGTCGGTTCGCGCCCGCGGCATGCCCACCGAAATCGCCCTGATCCCGATCATCGAAAGCACCCTCGACCCTTATGCGTTCTCCTCAGGCGGGGCCTCTGGACTGTGGCAACTGATCCCGTCAACAGCGCAGCGCTACGACGTATCCATGAACTGGTGGTACGACGGTCGCCGCGACCCCATCGACTCCACCCGGGCAGCGCTGGATCACCTGGAATATCTGTACCGCCGCTTCGACGACTGGTTGCTTGCGATCGCCGCCTACAACGCTGGCGAGGGCCGAGTGCACCGGGCGCTCAAGCGTTCCACGGTCAAGCGCTTCTGGGACCTCGAACTCCCAGGAGAAACCCGCCGCTACGTACCGCGTCTGCTGGCGTTGGCACGGGCCATCGAAAATCCAGCTTTGATCGACTTGCAGGTTCCGCCGCTGTCAGTAGACGCCGCTTTCGTGATCCAGGAATTCGAGACGCAGATCGATCTAACCACCCTCGCCCGACTCGCAGATCTGCCTCTGGACGAGATGTTTCGCTTCAACCCTGGTCTGAACCGCGGCGCCACACCACCCGATGGGCCGCATCGGCTGATCGTCGCCACGGAACATGCCCCAGCGGTGGAAGTTGCGGTGCGCAACTATCCGGATGACGGCATCGGTTGGGTCCGCTATGTGGTCCGCGAAGGCGACAATCTCGGCAGCATCGCGCAGCGCCACAGCACCAGCGTCACCTCAATCAAAGCCAGCAATGCGCTCACCGGCCATCTGATCCGTACCGGCGCCACGTTGCAGATTCCAACGGCACGCGTGAACGCCGGTGCAATTCCAGAAAATCCCTTATTGAGCCGCGGCGGTGGCCGATACCAGGTGGTCGCAGGCGATTCGTTGTGGACCATTGGTCGTCGCCACAAAACCAGCGTCGATGCGCTGGTGCGCGCCAACCGGCTCGATCCGCGGCGCCCGTTGCGCGTCGGCCAGACGCTGATCGTGCCGGGGAAAAGCGCCGATCGTAAGATCCACTACAAGGTGCGCTCCGGTGATTCGCTGGCACGAATCGCCGCCCGATACGGCGTGACGGTTGCTGACATCACCCGTTGGAACCGACTGAACGTCCGCAGCTACCTTCAACCCGGACAACGCCTGATCCTGTACGTCTCCATCATCGGCAGCTTTTCCTAACAGGACGAGCCACCATGCAGGTGCGCAGCCGGGTCTCCCCCATAGCCGGCCTTAACCAACTCCTAGCCGGCTATGGGGGAGACCCGGCTGGGCGCCGTCGAATGAGTCGATGTCAGGAACGATCTATACTCGCCGCTTCCCTAAGGTCCTGAAACAAACTACCAAAGTCCCGTTCACCCGCGCTGCGCGACAACTGAGTCCGTAAACCGGCCCGCTCGGCTTCGGTCAACGCACCGTAATCTCCTTCGGCCACCGCGGTGACGGTAATCACCAGTTCAACCCCTGCCCCGCTCCGCGCACTACCCACAGCGCGATCGGTTCCGACCGGCCGCGGCAAGCGGAACGCCTCCCGCGTGATGGCCGGATCGACGCTCGGGTTCTGCCGCCGGCTCTTGCTGAGCACCACCCATTCACGTCCCCGCTGGGCGGCAACCTGAGAGCTGGCCGCGCCATCGAGAAGCGCCTGATAGGCTTCGTTGGCGTAGTCCGCAGCACGACCCTGGGCTTCTCGAACGACCAGCACTCTGCTGATCTGATCGGACACCTCCGCCAGCGGTCTAAGCTCAGGCAGATGCCGTTCGATCAACCGCACCACCGTGGCCCGGTCGCCCAGATCCACCACCGCACTGTTGTAGCCTTGATCGAGTACGTCCTCGGAAAACGCCGCCTTACGAATCCTGGGATTCGAGAACACACCTTCCGCCTCGGCCCGCGCGATTCCGGTGGCCGTGGCAACGCTAAGGCCAAACTCGTCAGCGAGGTCGTCGAGTCCATCGGTCATTTCGAAGGCAAGTTCATCCATCCGGCGAACCTGCTCCGCGTAGAGGGTTGCCGCCTGTTCGGCGCGCAGGGTGGCTTCCAGATCATCACGAACGGTATCGAACTCGGGGTATTCCGGGATGCGCGCTTCGGTGACAACAATAAGATGCACCCCGAACTCGGAGCGAACCGGTTGCGACACTTTGCCGATCTCCAGCGCCCACATCGCCGTTTCGAATTCGGGTACGAAAGCACCTTTGGAGACAAAACCCAGATCGCCGCCCTGGTCGGCCGAGCCCGGGTCTTCGGATAACTCGCGAGCCAGGTCGGCAAAGGCCTCACCCTGTGCAACACGCACGAGAATAGATTCGGCCAGTTCAAGCGTCTCGGCCTCTTCGCGCGACGCGTTGACCTCCAGCAGGATATGCGAAGCACGCCGTTCATCGATCAGTTCGAAGGCTTCGAGGCTTTCCTGATAGCTGGCCTCAATGGCATCGGCTGACACTTCGATCGATTCATCAGCCAGCAACTCGGCAAGCGACAGCGACACATAGGCCACATCGATCGACTCGGTGGTCATGAAATCCGCGTCGTTGGCGAGGTAGTAATCCTCGACCGCCTGCTCGTCCAACTCGATCTCCGCTTCAAAATCGGCCGGATCGAAACTCAAAAAAGCAATGTCCCGGGTCTGCGAAAGCAGCGCGGCCAGCTGGCGTGTCTCCCAATCCGTAACCAGCGTGGTGGTCGTCACCGCGCCATTGAGTTGAGCCACTCTCAGACTGCGCTTGAAATCGCGTCGGAACGACGCCGGCGTGTGCCCCACGCTACTCAGCACCCGGCGTACCAGCGCTGGATCGTACTGCCCACCGATCTGGAACTGCGGATTTTCGCGGAAGTAGCGATCGACCTCGCTCTCCGCAACGGTCAACCTCATGTCGTCCGCCGCCTGGTTTAGCAGCATTCGGTTGATCAAACCCTCGAGCACAGAGCCCTGCAGGGACGCGATGTCGATCAGATCCGGATCGGCGCCTTCACCCATCTGACTCAGAATGCGTTGGCGCTGGCGTTCGATCTCGCGGCCGAGCTCGTCCCGGCTGATGTCGTCGCCGTTGACACTAACCGCCGCCTGATCGTTGCTGGTGAAATTCGTGAACGCGCCAAACCCGAACAACGTGAGGACCACGATGATCGTGCCCGCCACCACTTTTCCAAAAGCGCCCTGAGCCTTGTCACGCATCTTCTGGAGCATCTAGACCCTCCGCCCTGCCATTGTTCTCCGCCAAAAAGCGAGAGGCGCAGAAACTGCGCCCCTCATCGAGTAGCTATCGAAACTTGTCCGGCGCCGACACGCGGCGCCGTCGGTTCGCTATCTGTTGTTTACCGCGTCCTTCAGGGCCTTGCCGGCTTTGAAGGAGGGTACCCGCGCAGCCGCGATCTGAATTGGTGCGCCGGTCTGCGGGTTGCGTCCCATCCGGGCGGCCCGATCCTTCGCGTTGAAGGTACCGAAGCCAACCAGCACTACCGGTTCCGACGCCTGGAGTGATTTGGTTATCGAATCAAGTGTGGCTTCCAATGCCCTCGCTGCCGAAGCTTTGGAGATGTCCGCTGCCTCAGCAATCTTATCAACCAGTTCAGTTTTGTTCACACTGCGCCCCTCAAATGAGATATGGAGTAGTTTTTGTTACGTGCGTCATGCACGCGTCGCGGAAGTACAACGGGTTATACCAACACCAAAAAACCACTGTCAAGGAATCTCCACGATTGCGGATACGATTCCACGATTTCAGCTAAATTACTGGCTTTTCAGTGCGTTTTGATCTGTAAGGTGTCGCTATCCTTTACACTCCCCGGTTCGGCGCCGGAATCCTGGACAACGACTTCTTCTCGACCCTCGGTTGACGGATCCACCGGTTCCGGCATCCGCTCGAGGGCAATCTCGAGCACCTGGTCCATCCATTTCACCGGCCGGATCTCGAGATCCCGTTTAACGTTGTCTGGAATCTCCTTCAGGTCGCGCTCGTTCTCCTCCGGAATAATCACCGTGGAGATTCCACCTCGGTGCGCGGCGAGCAATTTCTCCTTAAGCCCACCAATGGGCAGCACCTGACCACGCAGGGTGATCTCGCCGGTCATCGCCACCTCGGCTTTCACTGGGATTCGCGTGAGTACCGAGACTACCGCGGTACACATCCCGATGCCGGCGCTGGGGCCATCCTTGGGCGTCGCACCTTCCGGTACGTGGATGTGTATATCCTTGTTTTCATGGAAGTTATCTGGAATTCCAAGGGTGCTGGCGCGGCTGCGCACGAAGGTCAGCGCGGCCTGAATCGACTCCTGCATGACATCGCCAAGGGATCCCGTTTTGGTCTGGACACCTTTGCCGGGGACCGCCACAGCCTCGATGTTGAGCAACTCGCCACCCACCTGCGTCCAAGCCAGTCCGGTCACGATGCCGACCTGATTGCGCTCTTCGGCGCGGCCATAGGAATATTTTCGAACGCCGTTGTACTCTTCGATGTCATCTACCGTGATCTGCAGCTTAGCTGTAGATTCGCCCAACGCCTGAGCTTTGACGAATTTGCGGCAGAGCTTCGCAATCTCCCGTTCCAGGCCGCGTACTCCCGCTTCCCTGGTGTAGTAACGAATCAGCTGCATGACTGCATCATCGTCGATGTCCAGGTCGGCATCCGCTATGCCGTTGAGGCGCTTCTGCTTAGGCGCCAGATAGCGCGTCGCGATGTTCAGCTTCTCGTCTTCGGTATATCCGGGCAGACGAATGATCTCCATTCGATCCAACAGCGCCGCGGGAATGTTCATGGAGTTCGACGTGCAGATGAAAAACACGTCCGACAGATCGTAGTCCACTTCCAGGTAGTGATCATTGAAGGTGTTGTTCTGTTCCGGATCCAGCACTTCCAGCAGCGCTGACGCGGGATCGCCGCGGACGTCCATGCCCATCTTGTCGACCTCATCGAGCAGGAACAGCGGATTGCGCACCCCGGCCTTGGAGATCTTCTGCAAAATCTTGCCCGGCATGGAACCGATGTAGGTCCGTCGATGGCCGCGAATCTCGGCCTCGTCACGCACGCCACCCAGTGCCATGCGGACGAACTTACGGTTGGTTGCGCGGGCCACGGATTCACCCAACGACGTCTTGCCAACCCCGGGAGGGCCCACCAGACACAGCACGGGGCCTTTCACCCGCCGTACGCGACCCTGCACAGCCAGGTACTCGAGGATGCGCTCTTTGACCTCCGCGAGCCCGTAGTGGTCCTCGTCGAGGATCTTCTGTGCCTGGCCGAGATCCCTGCGGACCCGGCTCTTCTTTTTCCAGGGCACGCCCAACATCCAATCCAGATAACTGCGCACGACCGTCGCCTCGGCGGACATCGGCGACATCATCTTCAGCTTGTTGAGCTCGCCGACCGCCTTTTCCTTGGCATCTTTGCTCATGCCGGACTCTTCGATCCGATTGGCCATTGCCTCGAGCTCGTCGGGCACATCTTCGAGGTCGCCGAGTTCTTTCTGAATCGCCTTCATCTGCTCGTTCAGGTAGTACTCGCGCTGACTCTTCTCCATCTGCTTCTTGACGCGGCCGCGAATGCGTTTTTCCATCTGATAGACGTCCACTTCGGCGTCCATCAAGCTGAGCACGCGTTCAAGGCGCGACTCGATATCGGCGCTTTCCAGAATCTGCTGGCGCTCTTCCAACCCAATGCTCATCTGCGCGGCAATGGTGTCCAGCAATCGACCAGGCTCCTCGATTCCCGACAGAGACGCGACAACCTCCTCAGGGACGTTCTTGTTCGCCTGTGCGTACTGTTCGAAACGAGCCAGCACCGAGCGGACAATCGATTCACCGCTTTCGGTATCGAGGGTCTCCTGCAACGGTTCAACATCCGCAAGCAGGTACTCGCCGCTATCGTCCAGCTCGAGGACGCGCGCCCGCACGCCACCTTCGACCAGTACCTTGACGGTTCCGTCAGGCAGCTTCAGCAGTTGCAGCAGCGTGGCGACCGTACCGATCTCATACAGGTCGTCCCGATCCGGGGATTCGGTCTCAGCGTCGCGCTTGGCAAGCAATAACACCTGCTTGTCGTGCTCCATCGCCGCATCGAGCGCCTGAATGGAACGCTCCGTGCCTACGAACAAAGGCTGGACGCCATGGGGATACACCACCATGTCGCGCAGCGGCAGAACCGGAATGTCGGTCATGATCTTGTCATGTTGATCGGTCATCTTCGGTTATGGCACCCCATAGTGAAGGGGGCCGAAACGGCCCCCTTCGAGAATCAAGCAAACAATATTCACCTCAATCGTCAGGCGCTGCTTTGGCCTGGTCGACATTTTCATACATCAACATCGGCTCGCTATCGCCGTTGATCACGCTGCCGTCGATGACCACCTTGGTGACGCCCTCGGACGACGGCAGATCGTACATGGTGTGCAGCAGGACGGATTCGAGAATCGAGCGCAAGCCCCGCGCCCCGGTCTTGCGCTCCATCGCCTTCTCAGCAACGGCGCGCAGTGCGTCATCGCGGAAGTCGACTTCCACGCCCTCCATCTCGAACAGCTTGGTGTACTGTTTGGTGAGTGAGTTCTTCGGCTCCGTCAGAATCTGCACCAGCGCGTCGACATCGAGCTCCTCCAGGGTCGCCACCACCGGCAGGCGGCCGACAAACTCCGGAATCAGACCGTACTTGATCAGGTCCTCAGGCTCGACCTGGCGCAGCGTGTCACCGATGCTGCTGCGTTCGTCCTCGCCTTTCACCTGAGCGCCAAAGCCGATGCCGCTCTTATCCGAGCGATCGACAATCACTTTGTCGAGCCCGGCGAACGCCCCACCACAGATGAACAGCATGCTGCTGGTATCCACCTGCAGGAACTCCTGCTGCGGATGTTTCCGTCCACCCTGAGGCGGCACGGACGCAACCGTACCCTCGATGAGTTTCAACAACGCCTGCTGCACGCCCTCACCCGACACATCCCGGGTAATCGAGGGGTTGTCCGACTTGCGCGAGATCTTGTCTATCTCGTCGATGTAGACGATACCGACCTGGGCGCGATCGACGTCATAGTCACACTTCTGCAGCAGCTTCTGGATGATGTTCTCGACATCTTCGCCGACGTAGCCCGCTTCGGTCAGCGTGGTCGCGTCAGCGATGGTAAAAGGCACATCGAGCAAACGGGCCAGCGTCTCAGCGAGCAGCGTCTTGCCGCTTCCAGTGGGGCCGATCAGCAGGATGTTCGACTTGGACAGCTCGACTTCGTCCGCTTTGCCGCTGTAATTGAGTCGCTTGTAGTGGTTGTAGACCGCGACCGACAGCACTTTCTTGGCGTGTACCTGACCGATCACGTATTCATCGAGGATGGCATTGATTTCCTGAGGAACGGGCAGCTTTTCGCCGTCGGCGGACTCCGCCGACTCCTGGACCTCCTCCCGGATGATGTCGTTGCACAGCTCAACGCATTCATCACAGATGAATACGGAGGGGCCCGCGATCAGCTTACGTACTTCGTGCTGGCTCTTTCCGCAGAAGGAGCAGTACAGCAGTTTGCTGGAGTCGTCGCCCTTGCCGCCCTGGTCATCCGCCATTCATATACCTCTGACCCCTTGGGGTGCGCCTACCTTGCTAGGATTCCGCGCGATTTTCAAGCCTTGCGGCGAGCCTTGCGGGCAAGCTCGCAGCGCGCCTGGCCCTATCCTTGCGGCACGCCTCATTCCCGGCGCCATGCAAAATTACAACCGTCCAACAATCATTCACCGATGGCCGTGACGTTCCCCACGCGTGGGTGCTGGACCGAATCAACCAGGCCGTAGTCGACCGCTTCATTGGGGCTCATCCAGAAGTCGCGGTCGGTGTCCTGTGCCACGCGCTCAACCGTCTGGCCCGTGTGATGCGCCAGGACTTCACTGAGGCGTTGGCGCATCAACAGAATCTCGCGCGCCTGAATTTCGATGTCTGCCGCCACGCCGCGCGATCCCCCGGAAGGCTGATGCAACATCATCCGCGAATTGGGCAGTGCGTATCTTTTGCCGGGTGCGCCGGCTGCGAGCAGAAAGGCACCCATGCTGGCCGCCTGACCGATACACATGGTACTTACATCGCAACGCACGAACTGCATGGTGTCGTAGATCGACATGCCGGACGTCACCGACCCCCCTGGGGAGTTGATGTACAGGTGTACGTCCTTGTCGGGGTTCTCCGACTCCAGGTACAGCAGTTGCGCTACCACCAGATTGGCGCCCATGTCTTCAACCGGGCCGACCAAAAATACGATCCGCTCCTTGAGCAGGCGGGAGTAAATGTCGAAGGCACGTTCACCGCGTGCCGTCTGTTCAACCACCATGGGCACGAGGCCCAGATTGTTGATCGGTTGTGGATTCGAATCTTCGATATGAGACATGGTTGGTCCTCTCTGGCGGCGACGGTCGTCAGGCGCTGCCGGATTCTGATTCGTCTTCGTCGTCATGGTCGTGGTCGTCGTCGTGATCGTGGTCGTGGTCGTGGTCATCGTGCCCGAGCGTGCGGCCCGAAACGATGTCTTCGTAGGCACTCTCGAGCTCTTCGACCTGCGCTTGCTCGAGAACGTGATCAACTACCTGGTCTTCCAGCACAGCCATCCGCACCTCGTTCAGCTGCTGCTCGTTCCCATAGTACCAATTGATGACCTGTTCAGGCTGACCATACGGCTTGGCAAGCTCCTCGATTCGCTCGCGGACCCGATCAGCGTCCGCCTCCAGGCCCACCGCGCTGATTATCTCATTTACGATCAAGCCGATCGTGACCCGGCGCTGAGCTTCGTCGCTGAACATGTCATCGGGGAACTGCGGAACATCCTTGCCCTGCGAGTACTGAGCCATCTGCTGCATCATCTGCTCGCGCAGCCCACTGACCTCACGCGCGACCATCGCCGCAGGCAACTGCACCTCGTGGGTCCGCTCCAGGGCGTCAAGCACCTGGCGTTTGACCTGGCTGCGCACCGCGGCAGTCAGCTCGCGGGTCATGTTGTCTTCGATCTCGGTGCGGAATGCCTCCACCCCACCGTCGGACACCCCGAACGCAGCAAAAAATCCTTCGTCGAGTTCAGGGACTTTCGGCTCGCCGACCTCGGTCACCGTAACTTCGAAGTGCACCGTCTTACCCTGAAGATTCTCGGCCTGATAGTTTTCAGGAAAGGTGGCGTCGAAGCCGGTGGTTCCGCCAGAGGCCACGCCGAGTACGCCCTGGTCAAAGTCTTCAATCATCTGTCCCTGACCCACCACGAAGGCCACGTCCTCGCCGCTGCCACCTTCGAACGTCTCACCATCGAGGGTACCCACGAAGTCGACTTTGACCTGATCACCGTCCTGCACATCGCGTTCGACAGGTTCCCAGGACTTTCGCTGCTCGCGAAGCTTGTCCACCATGGCGTCGACATCCGCCGCGGTGATCTGTGCCGTCGCGCGGGTTATCTCAATGACCGAAAAATCGGCCAGGCCGATGTGCGGAAAGACCTCGAAGGTCGCGGTGAACTCGAAATCGTCGCCGGGATTCATGTTCAGAACTTCGAGGCTCGGCGAAGCCGCCGGCGCCACCTCTTCCTGTTGTACGGCTTCGAAGAACGAGTTCTGCATCAGCTCGCCTGCGACTTCCTGCCGAACCGACCGTCCAAAACGGCGCCGTATCTCTTTGAGCGGAACCTTGCCGGCACGAAAACCATCCAGCCGGGCGCGTTGTGCGGCGTCCTTCAGGCGCTTGGTGATCTGGTTCTCGAACGAATCCGACGGAACCACGATGGTCATCCGTCGTTCCAGAGCGCCGGTGGTTTCTATGGAGACCTGCATCAGCTTCACTCTATTGTCAAATGACGGCGAGGTGAAATGGGGTGGACGATGGGGCTCGAACCCACGACCGCCGGGATCACAACCCGGAGCTCTACCAACTGAGCTACGCCCACCATCGAACTGGTACGCCCGGAAGGACTCGAACCTTCAACCCTCGGCTTAGAAGGCCGATGCTCTATCCAGTTGAGCTACGGGCGCTCAACTCACATTGCACACGCGTTACACCCGTGTCGCAAGCGACCTGGTCGGGGTAGAGAGATTCGAACTCCCGACATCCTGCTCCCAAAGCAGGCGCGCTACCAGACTGCGCTATACCCCGAACGAACCGTCGCAGCCGACGTTCATTTCTACCTAGTCGATCGACCGCCCTTCGTGGCGGATCGCATCATACGCACGGGGTTTCGGAGCGTCAAACCAGCTTCGCAACCCCCCAATGCGCAGCTACGCGTGTAGAATCGCGCCCAGTCGCAACAACTCAATCCAACCGGCAAATCACCCCGATGCCCGCACAGATTCTCGACGGCAACGCGATCGCCGCTTCGCTGCGTCTCGAGATCGCAGCCACTGTTCAAGCCCGCATCGAGGCCGGCCTGCGCGCGCCCGGGTTGGCGGTTCTGCTGGTGGGCGACGATCCTGCCTCTCACATCTATGTGCGCCACAAGCGCCGGGATTGTCAGCAGGTCCATTTCAAATCAGATGTGCGCGAGCTACCGGCCGACACCAGCCAGGAACGGCTCTCGGTGCTGATCGATGAACTCAATGAAGACCCCAGCATCGACGGAATTCTGGTCCAGTCACCGCTCCCTGAACACATCGACGCATCGCCGATATTCGAGCGCATCGATCCGCACAAGGATGTGGACGGTTACCACCCGTACAACATCGGCCGGTTGGCTTTGCGCCAACCGGTGCTTCGATCGTGCACGCCGAAGGGCGTCATGCAGCTGCTGGAGCATACCGGCGTTGCAATCCGCGGCCTCGACGCAACCATCGTCGGCGCGTCGAACCATGTCGGTCGGCCGATGGGCCTGGAACTGCTGCTCGCCGGTTGCACCGTCACCACGGCACACAAGTTCAGCAAGGACACCCCCGCGCACGTCGCGAGAGCCGACATTCTGGTCTCCGCCACTGGAAAACCCGGGTTGATCAAGGGTGACTGGATCAAACCCGGGGCCATCGTCATTGATGTGGGCATCACCCGTGAAGCCTCGGGTCATCTGGTCGGCGATGTCGAGTTCGAAGCGGCCGCAGAGCGCGCCGCATGGATCACCCCGGTACCGGGAGGCGTCGGGCCAATGACCCGCGTCGCATTGCTGCAAAACACGCTGCAATCGACCGAATCACGCGACGGCTGACGCCATCGGCGCCCCACTGTGGAACCTGAACTCGGGATCGGGTGATTCGATCAGCTCACGTTCGGCATCCAGCATAATCGCCAGGCGATCCGCAATCGGCGCGTCGGCGTAACCCTCGGCCAGCTCGAGATAGTCGGCAAAGTGCCTGGCCTCGGACTCCAGCAGACGTTCGTAAAAACGTGCCAGGTCCGTATTGAGGGTGTCGAATCGACTGACCAGTCCAGCAAACCGCTCACAGGACCGGGCTTCGACAATCGCCGACACCAGCAACGTGTCGATCAGCCGATCCGGCTCGGCGCCTCGAACCTGCCGACGCAAGGCGCCGGCATAGCGGCTCGCGGAGACGTGAACATAGTCGACGTCAAGTGCCCGCATCAGCTCGACCACCTGCTCGAAGTGGCGGAGTTCTTCGCGAGCCAGGCGCGACAGCCGGTCGAGCAGGTCGGCCCGATCGACATAGCGATACAGCAGGCTGAGCGCGGTACCCGCCGCTTTCTTCTCGCAGTTGGCGTGATCGATCAGCAGCAATTCGGTTTGCCCCAGCGCGGCGTCGAACCATGCATCCGGGGTGGCACAGCGAAGGAACGTTCGCACCTCGTCAAGGTCTACCACGCGACGCTAATCCGCGAACGAGGTCTTGAAGTTACGTTCGTAGTGCGCAACGGAACGACGATAGAACTCCTGATCGATCGCCTCCCGTAGGCTGGACCGCGTCGAGCGCGCCGGGTCGAGCGCGCGAATACCGAGCATCTCCAGCGAACATTCGGCGGGAGCTTGTCGCAGAGCCTCATAGGCCACCGCCAACAGGCTGGCCTGCGGCGGAGTCGCGATGCCGGCGTCGTAGTCGCGCAGCCGGGACTCATCGAATATCGTCAGGAACGCCTCGACACAGCCGTCGCGCAACTGCTGCAGCCGCCGCCAGATCTGTTGTTGCTGCTCGGTGGTGTAGCCGTTCCAGGAAACGATTTCGTGGGCGAAACGTTTGCAACCCCGGCAGATCAGATCGCCATAGGTGGTCGAGCAGATGCCCACACATGGCGTTCGCCGTTGTTGTAGCTCCATTTAGTGTCCGGTCCGCAGGTTAACCCGTCGCATTCAGTGCAAGTTGCAGACGAACCCGCCGCAAGCCACGCCGTAAGCGACGCAATTCCGCGGTGTCTGCTGCTCGCTCGGGATTGTATAGCAGCGCGTCCAGCTGTTCGATCAAGGGGGCAACCTGACCGTCGGAAAAGTCACGCTCCCGGGCTAGTCGAGTTAGAAACGCCGTCGGCGTTTCCTCTGGCAATCGGGTGAGGCCGGAACGCGCTAGCGCATCGCAGAATCGCCGAAACGCCCGCACCGCCGGGTGACGCGGCGCGACGCGACGCCGCCAGAACAACGCCAGCACGACCAGCAACAGGCTGGCGCTACCGCCGACCAGCATCGCCAGTCCGATGCGCAGCGGGCTGAGCTCGCCAAACAGAATTTTCAGGTAGGACGCCTGGAGCGTGCCGTCGTAGCCAACCACCCAGATGTTCCACCGGTGCTCCATCGACTCGAACAGATACATCAGATCAGCAAGCCCGGGAAATTCCCCCATGCGCAGGTTGGTCAAGGCCGACAAGGACGCCAGGTCTTCACTCGACAATGCCGCGTCGAGGCCTTGTTCGATGCGTTGCGGGGCGACGGCGGCCGTCGGGTCGATATGAATCCAGCCAAACTCCGGATCCCAGACCTCGGCCCAGGCATGGGCATCATATTGTCTGACTACAAGGTGTCCGGTGACCGGGTTCACCTCGCCGCCCTGATAGCCACCGACCATTCGCGCCGGCAGACCAGCGGCCCTCATCATGTACACGAACGCGCCCGCGTAGTGCACGCAAAAACCACGCTGGGTGTCGAACCAGAAGGCATCGACGCTGTCGGCCTTCGGCAACAAGGGTGGCTGGAGCGTGTAGCCGTACGGTTGCACGCGGATGCGGCTAAGCACCTTGCTGACGAAATCAAGCGTTCCCGATGACGCCGAATACAAACGACGGGCATACGCCACGGTGCGCGGGTTGTCATCCGCCGGCAGGTAGGTTTCGCGAACGCGCAGCCAGTCCGGCAGGTCTTCGTCGACGTCGGTGCGCGCGCCCGGGTACGAACGGACCTCGTAGCGAAACAGCGAATGCACCGGATCGTTGTTCATCAGGCGAAAGTCGCGGGTCAGCGCCGTGCCGGTGGTGAGCGGCCAGGGGACGTCCAGTGCGAACAACCAGTTCGAGCGCGTCGGCTCCAGCATCACCTGATACTCGATCGCTTCGACACCGTCCTGCTCAGGAAAGAACACCGCCTCGCGACGCCAACCAGCCCAGTGAATCAGTTCCTCGGGACGCTTCAGCTGGGGTACCGGACCGATGCTCCAGGTGCCGTTGTCGAACCACGAGTACACAATGCCGCGCCAGTAGAGTTTCGATTGACGCGGCACCTCCCCATCGAACACCACCCTGAAGGCGATTTCATCGGAACGCGTCATCCGCGCAATGTCGCCCGGGGTGACCTTGTCACTCATGCCGCTGTGCGCTCCACCCGGCAGCGGTACCGACCACAGCGGCGCGACGCGCGGAAAAAACAGAAACAGGATCAGCATCAGCGGCAGTGCCTGCGCCACCAGCACGGCAGCCAGCTTCACCGAAGCAACCGGACGCACCACGGTGTGCATCTGATTCAAGCCGATCATTCCGGCGGTGACCACGACCATGGCGAACAGGGCATAGGCGGCGATCGGGATCGACTGATCAAACAGGAATTCGGTGGAAATCACGAAGTAGCTGAGAAAGATCACCAGGTAGGCATCACGCCGGGTTTTCATCTCCAGCAGTTTCAGCGCGAAGGCGACGATCAGCAGTCCTACCGCGGTTTCGAGGCTGAACGCACCGGCTTCACTGATCGCGACCCCGAGTCCCGACGCCAGCACCAGCAGCAGCTTGACCCAGGCCCGCGGATAACCGAACCGACCCTGGTAGACCATCGCGCGCCACCAGCCGCAGAACAGCCCTACGGCGACGATCCACAACGACAGGTGTGCCGCATGCGGCAATACCACGACCACCTGCGCAAGCATCAGCAGCACCAGGCTGTTGCGCGGAATCTGTTGCGCAACCCCGCCAGCGCCACCGTCGCGCGACGGCGTGTTGGCGGCCTCGTACCTTCTCAGCTCACCGACCAGGTTTTTCATACAGCGCCAGGCTCTTGAGAACGGTTTCCAGGTGCGATTGACCCACCCCCGGTGGTACCTCCGTGCCGGGAATCTGCAGGCCGAATTCGCGATCAAAGCGCGCCGCCGCCAACGCCATTCCGGTCAGCTTGCTCAGCCGCGTCTCGACGTCACCTGTCACACCCTCCCAGTCGAGGATGAAACGCGGATCGATGAAGCTCGCATATTCCTTGACCACCAAATTGTCAGAGCGGGCATAGGAGCGCCAGACGATGTGCCGCACCGGATCACCCGGCCGGTAGTCACGCATGTCATTGAAGTCGTCGCTGCCGCGTGGGTCTATCAGTGCGCCTTCGTCGCGCTGGCTGGTACTCGACTCCGGGGGTTCGTCGAAGATCGGTTGGGGAAAGACCAGCCCGTTCGCGGCGAGATCCACCCAGGTCCAGGCACGCAGCAAGCCCAGCGGAAAGTACGTTTCTATCAACAGCCGGCCGGGGTTCAGCCAACCTCGTGCCCGCGCCGGCACAAATAGTTTGACGGTGGATGCTTCGGCGTCGAACACCTCGACCCACTGCATGATCGACGAAGGCCAGCCAAGCTGAACCCCTTCACGTCCGGTTCCCGCGGGACGTGACACGCGAACGGCGAATTCCACATCCTCGCCGACGAACCCGGTTCCGACACCCGCGAGTTCTATGGTCAAGCCCGACAGGTTGCGAAAGGTGTACAGGATCGTCACCAGAAACAGGCTGCCCAGCAGAAATGCCACGCCGTAGATCAGGCTGTTCTGATAATTGATGGCACCCAGAATCAACAACACCACCAGGCCACCGAACACGAACCCGGTGAGCGTGGGGAAAATGAATACCGTCTCCTGGCTGAGCGTTATCCGATGAGTGGGCGGAATCCGTCGCTCGATCCAGTCTTTGAAGCGACCGGTGGGGCCGCCTACTTCAGTGCGGGGGACACTAGCCGACGACATCGACGTTGGACAGCAGCTTCTGCGCGAGCGCGCCACCGCCGTGACCCGAAAAGTCGGCCGATGATCGGAGTCGGTGTTCAACGACGGCCGGCAATACCGCCTGCACGTCTTCAGGCACCACGTGACTGCGCCGATGCAACAACGCCCAGGCGCGGGCGCCTTTCAGCAGCGCGAGACCGCCGCGCGGCGACAACCCGTAGGCAAAGTCGGCCTCGTGGCGGGAGAAATGCAGCAGCCGTTGCAGGTAATCGATCAGCGGATCGGAAACCTTGATCGCATCGACCGCCTGCTGAATCTCCACCAGGCGTTCCACGCTGATGGTCGGTTCCAGGTCCTCCAGCGCGGCCCGGCGATCACCCTGTCTGAGCAATTCCCGCTCGATATCCGGGTCGGGATAACCCAACTCGATGCGCATCAGGAATCGATCGAGTTGCGATTCGGGCAGTGGGAACGTACCCGTCTGGGTCGATGGGTTCTGGGTGGCAATGACGAAAAACGGTTCCGGCAGCGAACGGGTTTCGCCCTCGACGGTCACCTGGCCTTCTTCCATGGCTTCAAGCAAAGCGCTTTGCGACTTTGGTGTGGCGCGGTTGACCTCGTCGGCCAACACGACCTGGGAGAACACCGGGCCCGCGACAAACCGGAACGCACTGGTATCCCGATCAAACACGGACACCCCGACGATATCGCCGGGCAGAATGTCACTGGTGAACTGAATCCGGTTGAAGCTCAGGCCAAGCACACGGGCGAGCGCGTGGGACAGCAAGGTCTTGCCCATGCCGGGCAGATCTTCGATCAACAGGTGCCCGCGCGCGAACAGACAAGCCAGCGCCTGCTTGATCTGCGGCTCCTTGCCCAGGAGGATGCCCGATAGGCTCTCCACGACTCCATCGATCGAGTCGTGCAGGGAGCCGTCAAGCGTGGTTATGGATCTCGATGACCGATTGATCACCGCTGAGTTCGGCTTCACGGCGCTGCTTCATGTCGTCACTGCGATGTAACGATAACCGCTCCAAATACGCAGCGTCTATGTCGCCTGTCACGTAATCACCGTCGAATACCGAACACTCATACCGTGAGATCCGTGGGTTTCCTTCCACCGCACACGACACAAGATCCTCGATACTCTGGTAGAACAGGCCATCGGCCCCGATGGCGCGCGCAATTTCGTCCTCGCTGCGGTTGTTGGCGACAAACTCGTGAGTGGTCGGCATGTCGATGCCGTATACGTTGGGATGCCTCACCGGCGGTGCCGCGGAGGCGACATAGACCTTGCGCGCGCCCGCATCACGGGACAGCTTGATGATGTGGCTGATGGTCGTGCCACGCACGATGGAGTCCTCGACCAGCAACACGTTCTTGCCTTTGAATTCCAGTTCGATCGCGTTGTGTTTCTGCCGCACCGAGCGTTGGCGCTCGTTCTGTCCCGGCATGATGAAGGTGCGACCGATGTAGCGATTCTTCACGAAGCCTTCGCGGTACTTCACATCGAGACGATAGGCCAGGGGCAGCGCGGAGGTCCGACCGGTGTCGGGAATCGGGATGACCACATCGATATCGTGATCGTGCTGGGAGTAGCGAGCCAGAATCCGGTCCGCCAGCTTTTCGCCCATGCGCAATCGCGCCTTGTAGACGGACACCTCGTCGAGAACGGAATCGGGTCGGGCCAGATAGACCTGCTCGAAGATGCACGGCGCATGGACGGAAACTTCGGCGCAGACGCGGCTGGTGAGGATGCCGTCCTCCGAGACGAATACCGCTTCGCCCGGCGCAACGTCACGAATCACCTGATAGCCGAGGATATCCAGCGCCGCACTCTCCGACGCGATCATGTAGTCCGTGCCCGAATCGGTCTCGCGCTTACCAAACACCAGCGGCCGAATCCCGAAAGGGTCCCTGAATCCGACGATGCCGACGCCCAGGATCATCGCGACCGCCGCATAGGCACCGAGACACCGCTCGTGCACGCCGCTGATCGCGGTGAAAACCTCATCCGGTCCCGGCTCATGCGCGCCCTGCCGCTGCAACTCGTGGGCAAGCACGTTGAGCAGCACTTCGGAGTCCGACTCGGTGTTGAGGTGGCGCAGGTCTTCCCGGAACAGGTCGGCCTTCAGCTCGTCGACATTGGTGAGATTGCCATTGTGAGCCAGCGTGATGCCGTAAGGTGAATTGACGTACATGGGTTGCGCTTCGGCGGGGCTCGACGTGCCGGCCGTGGGATAGCGGACGTGCCCGATACCCATGGTGCCGGCCAGGCGCTGCATATGCTGCGTCTGGAACACGTCGCGGACCAGTCCGACATTCTTACGCAGATGCACGCGGTCGCCGTCACAGGTGACCATGCCGGCCGCATCCTGACCCCGATGTTGCAACACCGTCAGCCCGTCGTAGAGCTGTTGATTGACCGCCGCGTCAGCAACGATACCCAATACTCCACACATCAGTTGGACGCCCTCACGTTTTGCTCACCAAGTCACCCGCCAGGTCGACGGCCGCGTCGAGAAAGGCAAGAATCTCTCCTTCAAACGCCATCAGCTCAGGCACCACCAGGGAGTCTTGCCACCAGGTTTCCTGTTCACCGAACGGCCGCAAGGCGATCAGCGCGACGATGCACACCAGCACACCGCGCGCGCCGCCGAACAAGAACCCGAGCAGCCGGTCGGTACCGGTCATCCCTGTGCCATCGATCAATCTCGACATCAACGACTCGACGATACCGCCAACGATCAAGGTACCGATGAACACTCCGGCAAATCCCGTCACATAGCGCAGCGACGGCGTCGCAATCAGCGGTGCGAGCAGCTCGGCAACCAGAGGCGTGAACAACAGCGCCAATACCAATGCGGCTGCCCATACCACCAGCGACAATACTTCCCGGACCAGGCCCCGCACCAGCCCGACGATCGCGGAGAGCAGTGTCAGAATGACAATCGCGACGTCGATGCCAGTCATGTTGAGGTTCACCGTTTCACGACCCCAACCGGACCACGATCGCGTCGAGCTCGTAGCGCCGGGACAGCTCTCGCTGGAGATCGTCAGCCTCCGGGCGCGACAGTATCGGACCGATCGCAACACGCGTGACTGCACCGGTAAGACGTTTGACCTTGGACAACAGCGCCGGGTAGCCGTCGTCACGAAGCTGGTTGCGCAATGCCACGGCATTCTCGCGAGTGGAGAAGCTTGCCAATTGCACTCCCCAGATCGCCTCCAGGCCAGTCGCCTCGGAATCGGTTGCCGGGTGGATCACGACATTGCCGACCCGGGTGTTGGTGTCCTGATGAAAGCCTTCGTCATCTACGGAATCACGCAACGCATCGGCGTGGGCCAGCCCCGCTTCATCAAGTTGTAACGGCGGCAACTCGGCCAGTTCCATCGACACCCGCTCGATCGGCGGTAACGATTCGGGTTCGATGCCCTTTGCGTCGAACAGCATGGGCAGCACGATGACCGCCACCGCAATCAGAAACACGCCACCGGTGACGCGGTAACGATGAAATTCGCTCACGCCTGGCCAGCCATCAAGTGAACACGGGCCTGGTACACGACATCAAACGATCCCAATACGACGATACGCTCCGTTGCCGGCTCCGCCAGAATCGAGTCGATCACCTCGGCGGGTGAGCGGTCGGTCGCACGCCGATGCGAGCCCGATCCAGACATTTTCAGGGAGTCTGCCCCACTTTGACCACGCTCGGTTGCCGTGCCAACGAAGGTCCAGTCCTGAATGTGATGTTCAAGGGTGCGTACGATGCCCGCTACGTCCTTGTCTTTCAAGAACCCTGCGATGCCACGCGTTGGGCCCGGGTGCGGGGCGGCTGCAAGCTGAGCGGCCAGAAACTCCGCACCATGCGGATTGTGGGCGACATCGAGCACCAGTTCGCGGCCCTCAATGATGAACCGCTCAAAGCGTCCGGCCAGCCGCGCACGGGCCACAGCCCGCTCCAGCACTGCAGCATCCGGAACCTGACCGGTCAGCAGGGTCACCGCCTGGATCGCCGTGGCCACGTTCACCCACGCCAATGCCGATTCGCGGAACGGGCCGGTACTGACGCTGGCATTGCGGAACCACCAGCCGTCCGCGCGTTGCTCCAGGTTAAAGTCTCGATCGAGCTGATCGATCGGCACGTCCAGAGCGGCGGCACATTCCCGAACGGAATCCGGCAACTGCACGTCGCCGCTCACCAGCGGCACACCGCGACGCAACACTCCAGCTTTCTCGATACCGATGGATTCACGATCGTGGCCGAGGTAATCCATGTGGTCCAGGCCGATGCTGGTGATTACGGCGACATCCGCGTCGACAATGTTCACCGCGTCGAGGCGCCCACCCAACCCGACTTCGAGAATGGCAACCTCGACGCGCGCCGCTTTGAAGGCGACCAGCGCCGCCAGAATGGCATACTCGAAGTAGGTGAGCGCAACGTCGCCACGCACGGCCTCGACCGCGCCCATGGCGACGCAAATGGCATCGTCGTGCAAAGGTTCTCCACCGATGCGAATCCGTTCGTTGAACTCCGCCAGGTGCGGCGACAGGGTCACCCCGGTACGCACCCCGGAGGCTTCGAGCAGCGCTTCGGCAAACACACAGGTCGAACCCTTGCCGTTGGTTCCCGCCACGACCAGATTGCGCGGCGCCGGCGGCAGCACGTCGAGGCGGTCGGCGACACGTCGCACCCGTTCCAGACCTAACGCCTCGCTGCTCGGATGGGTGCGCTCCATAAAGCTCAACCATTCCGGAAGGCTGTTCGGTAACCCTTTCATGTGGTTCGTTCAGTCCGAGTCGAGCGCCGCTCGAAACTCGGCAAGCTGATCTTGCAGCGCCGCCGGGATCGCAGCTGGGTCTTCGGCCAGACCGGCCATGGTGTCAACCAACACGCTGCCAACCACCACACCATCTGCGAAGCGCGAAACCGATCGCGCGGCAGCGGCGTTCTTGATACCAAAGCCGATCATGATGGGATGATCTGTGTGTCGTCTGAGGGCCGCGATCCGGTCCGGTATCGACTCCGCCTGCAGGTGATCGGCACCGGTCACGCCTTTCAGCGAAACGTAGTACACGAAGCCACCGGACTGTTCCGCGATCAGCTGCATGCGCGCTTCGGTGGTGGTGGGCGCGACCAGAAAGATCAGGTTCATGTCGCGCTGGTCCATCAGCCGTTTCAAAGGCTGTGCCTCTTCGGGCGGTAGATTGACGATGATCAAGCCGTCGACGCCAGCGTTGTGGGCCTGCTCGACGAACTCGGAGTAGCCGATCCGTTCGAGCACATTCACGTAGCCCATCAACACCACCGGCGTTACCGGATCTTCGCTGCGGAAATCGCTCACCATGCCGAGTATCTGGCTGAGCGTAACCCCGCCTGCCAGCGCCCGTTCCGAAGACCGTTGAATCGACGGTCCCTCCGCTTCCGGATCGGAGAACGGCATGCCCAGCTCGAGAATGTCCGCGCCGCCACGCACCAACGCGTGCAGCGCGGGAACGCTTGCCTCGGCGCTCGGGTCACCGGCGGTGATGAACGTCACCAACGCCTTGCGCGGCTCTTTCGCACGCAGCTCGCTCAGCCGTGCTTCAATGCGACTCACACTTCGATCCCGTCAATTTCGGCGACGGTGAGTATGTCCTTGTCGCCTCGGCCTGAGAGGTTGATGACCACGCAAGCATCGCGATCCATGGCCGGCGCTTCACGCTGCACCCAGGCAACCGCGTGGCTCGACTCCAGCGCCGGCATGATGCCTTCGATCCGGGTCAACGCCCGGAACGCGGCCAACGCTTCGTCGTCGGTAACACTGTCGTACTCGGCTCGACCGAGATCCTTCAAGTACGAATGCTCTGGACCCACGCCCGGATAGTCCAGCCCGGCGGAGATTGAATGGGTTTCTATGATCTGCCCGTCGTCGTCTTCCATCAGATAGGTTCGGTTGCCGTGCAGGACACCCGGAACGCCAGCTGCCAGTGGCGCTGCGTGGCGTCCCGTCTCCAGGCCCAGGCCGCCTGCCTCCACGCCCACCAGACGCACCTCTTGATCGGCGATGAACGGATGAAACAAGCCGATCGCGTTGGACCCGCCCCCGACACAAGCCACCAGCACGTCGGGCAGACGACCCAGATCCTGCAAGCACTGGGCCCGCGTCTCGGTCCCGATGATCGATTGAAAATCACGCACCAGCGTCGGATAAGGATGAGGCCCGGCCACCGTACCGATGATGTAGTGAGTATCATCGACGTTGGTGACCCAGTCGCGCATCGCTTCATTCATGGCGTCTTTCAGGGTCCGCGAGCCGGACGTAACCGGAATGACTCTGGCCCCCAGCAACTTCATTCGATAGACGTTCAGGCTCTGCCGCTTGATGTCCTCGGAGCCCATGTAGACATCGCACTTCAGTCCCAATCGAGCAGCCACAGTGGCCGTCGCGACGCCGTGCTGCCCGGCGCCGGTCTCCGCAATCAGTCGCGGTTTGCCCATGCGCTTGGCAAGCAGGGCCTGGCCCACTGTGTTGTTAATCTTGTGGGCGCCGGTGTGGTTGAGGTCCTCGCGCTTGAGATAAATGCGCGCACCGCCCACGGCGTCAGTGAATCGTTCGGCAAAATACAGTGGCGTCGGGCGGCCTACATAGCGCTTCAGGTCGTCGGCGAGTTCATCGCGAAACTCCGGATCGTCCTTGACCTCCGCATACAGGCTGGCCAGTTCCTCGAGCGCATGAAACAGTGTTTCAGCCACGAATCGACCCCCGTAGGGACCGAAGTGGCCGGTTTCGTCGGGCGCATCGTAGCTGCTGTTGCTGCCTTGCTCAGGCGACTCGTTCGACACGTCGCACCTCTGCTATGAAGCGGCGCACCAGCACCGCGTTTTTGCGTCCGGGTTGGTCACCTTCGACACCACCACAGACATCCACCGCATACGGTCGTGTTGCCAGGATCGCCTCGGCTACGTTGTCCGGGGTAAGTCCTCCGGCCAGCACCAACGGCATCGTTGCGCCATGCGGCCACAGCGACCAATCGAAAGTCTGACCGGTTCCTCCGGATTGACCGTCCGCCCAGGCATCCAGCATCAGTGCCTGCGCATCGGCGTACTCGGACCGCAATTGCGCGACATCGAGCGGACCCTTGACGGGAATCGCTTTCAGGTACGGGCGACCGAACGATGCGCACAATTCAGCACTTTCGTTGCCGTGGAACTGCAGCACGTCCAGCGCGGCGATATCCAACACCTCTCGGACTGCTTCAGGTTCCGGGTCGAGGAACAGGCCTACAGTGGTTACAAAGGGCGGCAAAGTCTGGATGATCTGCGCGGCTTGCACGGCGCTGATCGCGCGTGGGCTGCGCGCAACGAAATTGAAGCCCAGCGAATCCGCTCCAGCAAGCACTGCCGCCTGCGCATCCTCGATGCAGGTAATACCGCAGATTTTGACCCGCACCGACACGCCAGTGTCCTCTTAGTATCCAGCCATTTGCTACCGGGTAGGTACCGGAAAAAGCGCGATATTCTACCAGAGAACTACCAGAGATCCCGGACCCCGCTGAGCGGCAGCGGCGCCATCGGCGGCGGCGGATCAAAGTGCTCGCCAAAGCGCACCTCGACCAGATACAAACCGCCGGGCGGCGCGGTTTTCGACGCCGCCGCGCGATCCTTGAGCGCCAGCAGATCGGCGACCCATTCGGCTGGTCGCTTGGCATTACCAACGTCCACCAGCACGCCCGCAATGTTGCGCACCATGTGCAGGAGAAACGCATCGGCGGTCACGTCGATCACCACCAGCGACTCGAAGCGTCGTACCCGAATCTGTTGAATACAGCGCGTCGGGGTGTGCGCCTGACACCCGGCGCCTCGAAACGAGCTGAAGTCTCGCTGACCCAGCAGGTTCTGGGCAGCGCGGTTCATGGCGTCATCATCGAGCCGCTGACGAGACCAGCTGACATAGCGCTCCGCAAGCCCGGGCCGCTGGGGTTGTTCCTGGATCACGTAGAGGTAGCGTCGCGCCGTGGCAGAGAATCGAGCATGAAAGGACTCGTCAACGCGTTCAACCCAACGCACCGCGACACTCGGTGGCAACAGACTGTTAGCGCCCCTTAACCAGGCCCTGTCCGGTCGCTCAGCGGCGCTGGTAAAACTAACCACCTGGCCGGTCGCGTGCACGCCGGCGTCGGTTCGGCCCGACGCCACCACCCTGACGGGCGTATCTGCTATTCGGCCAAGGGCATCTTCCAGGGTTTGCTGCACGCTCGAGTGGTGGGTTTGCCGCTGCCAGCCGTGAAAGCAGCTACCGTCGTACTCGACGCCCAACGCGAGGTGGCTGGACACGTCAGCGCGTTCGCTGCTAGCTGATCTTTTCTAACAGCTCACCGGCTTGCTGCTGCTGATCGTCGCTACCTTCGCTGAGTACTTCGGTGAGAATTTCCCGGGCGCCGTCTTCGTCGCCCATGTCGATATACGCGCGCGCAAGGTCGAGCTTGGTGGTTGCAGCGTCTTCTTCGTCAAGAAAATCGAAGGCGTCTTCAGACTCGTCTGCAGCGGTGGCCACATTGCTTTCGACGGCGACATCCGTTTCCGCCGCACTGTCGGTAACATCGTCCATTGCACCTGGGGTCGTTTCGAATTCGATATCATCGAGATTGAAATCAGCGTCCAACTCGTCCTCGGTCTCATTCTCGGCCAGGGCGACATCGCCTGCCGCGTCGTCACGAACCTGCGTCTCCTGAAGCGCGGGCGCCTCTGCGTCAAAGTCCATACCCAGATCGCCGCCAAGGTCGTCACCGTGACCCTGCTCGGACTCGGATTCCAGAGCACTGAGCGACAGCTCGTCATTTGCTTCCAGGGGCGCTTCTTCGAGCGCTGTTTCGAAGGCATCTTCGCGCGCATCCGATTCCGTTGCGTCATCCGATTCGGTATCCAGCGACAGGCTGAACCCGTCATCGCTGGCCGCATCGTCGTCGGTTTCCAGGGCCGACCCGGCGGGAACTTCCGCCGCATCTAAATCATCGATGGCCGCAATCAGGGTGTCGTCGGAAGAACCGTCGTCTGAAGAATCATTGGCGTTGGCATCATCCATGCCATCCGTAGCGAGGGAGGCGGCGTCGAGTTGTTCTTCTGTACGGCCATCCTGGTCGCGCATGCTCGTTTCCAGCTCGCGTGCTTCGGCCAGCAGCTCATCATCGTCACAGCGCTCGACCAGCTCAGTGATGTGCTCATCGAAAGACGCCTGATCTTTGGTTTCGCTGTATACCTCGAGGAGTTTCAGACGAACCTCGGAACGATCCGGGTCGTCGGTCAACGCACCCAGCAGAAGGCTGACCGCTTGCGGGTACCTGCCATAGGCAATGTAGATGTCAGCTTCGCCGATCACATCACCCGTTTGCGCCCCGGTCGTACGCGGGTCGTCGCTGTCGGCGACCAGTTCTTCTTCAGCTTCTTTTTCGGGTTCGAGCTCCGCATCAGGCTCGTCCTCTTCCAACACATCGTCGCGCGAATCCTCCGTCGAATCCTGGTCGTACGATGCTTCCTGGAACTCTTCCTCGACGTCCGCGTCACTCACCAGCGGATCGACCATTTCGTCGAGCGGCTCGGCTGCAAACAGGCCGGCGCCGTCTTCAACAACACCCTGGCGCCGTCGCGCCATGATCAAGCCGACAACGATCAACGAGACCAGAATCACAGCGCCACCGCCAACTACGTAGGGTGACTGCCAGAACGCCGGTTCGGAGGCGCCAGTGCCTTGAGCGGCGGCCGCGGCGGGTAAAGGGACGGCCGCCGGCGCTGCAGCGGCGGCCTGAAGCTGTGCCTGAATCTCCGCCAGCTGGGCTTGGAGTTGCGCAATCTGCTGATCGCGCACTTCCAGCTGACGCTGGGTCTGTTGCATCTGGGATGTCATCAGATCGAGCCGGTAGCCCAGCTCCTCATTTTCCAGGCCGACCCGGTCACGTTCTTCTTCACTGGCCGCAAGCTGATTCTCCAGCTCGCCTGACTGTCCATCACCGCCGGAACCAATACCGGCATTGCCCGTTGCACCTGCAACGATCCGCAATTCGCCGTCCTGGGAGGCGGCCGCACGGGGTGCAGCGCCGGAACTTGCAGTCGCGTCAATTTGAGCCGCAAGTTGCGGCGAACCACCGGTATCGGACGGCGTCGGGTCAGCTAAACGCATCCCTTCGCCACGGCGATAGGATTGCCACGCGGCGTTGTGTTCTGCCACCTGGGAAACCGCCTGTTGCTGGCCGAGGGAACCCACTTCGGATTCGTTGGGCACGCGCAACCGGTAGCCGGCCTTCAACAGGTTGATATTGCCGCCGATGAATGCCTCCGGATTGAGTCGTTGGATGGCGAGCATGGTCTGTTGCACGGTGAAATCGCGCGACGGGCGTACCCGGGAGGCGATCGACCAGAGCGTATCGTCCCGGTCGGTCATTCCATAACTATCGGAGCCATAACTATCGGAGCCAGAGCTGTCGGCGGAAGTTCGGTCTTGTGGGGCGGCGGGGGATTCGGTTGGGCTGGCGGCGGGTTCACGGAACGTAACCTGGGAGTCGGGGCGCGTTGGCTGTCGCTGCACGCGCCCTGCGGGGCTGCCCCCGGGGTCGCCCCGGGCTGGTGCCGCGACCACCGGCGCCGATTGCTCGGTATAGGTCGGCGGATCGAGCAGCAGGGTGTATTCCTTGAGCAAACGGCCATTCGGCCACAGCACCTGCACGACGAAGTTCAGAAACGGCTCGGTTACCGGTTGGGTCGTCGAAACCTGCAGCACGGGCGCACCGTTGCGGCCAGTGACCACCTCGAAACGCAGGTCTGTGAGGAAGAAAAACCGCTCCACCCCGACCCGCTCGAAGTCATCCCGGGTACCCAGCGAAACGATGATTTCGCCGGAATCCAGGCCGCGGGTTTCGATTAATTCGATTTCCGCCACGAGCAGTTGATTCAGCGCTGAATCCAGCGTGATCTCGCCCAGCCCCAGTGCCGCACTGCGGGCACTGAACAGCATCATGGCCAAGGCCAACAGGAAACCCACGTTGCGAGCCATAAATCCGTCCCTTCGATTCATTGGACCCGCAGCGCATGCGCGCTGGGTCCGGTTTGCCGGCAAAGCGATATCTGCGTCGTATGCCATCTGGCGCTGCCCACTTCCGATAGTGCAATCAAACGTTGGCAAACAGTTAACGGTCAGTCCAGATCGCGCTCCCTGGCGCCTGAAACGATCATCGAAACTGCAAGCCGCCCGAACGCACACGCTAATCTAGAAGTAGTCTGCAAAAAGTGCAGTAAGTAGCAAATATTACAGTTCTTTTAGCAAAAGTTCCGCGATTTGTATACCGTTCAGCGCGGCTCCCTTGCGAACGTTGTCGGATACCACCCACATGTTCAGGCCGCGGGGATGTGAGATGTCTTCGCGTATCCGGCCAACGTAAACAGGGTCGTTGCCAACCGCCTCGCCGACGGCCGTTGGATAGCCCCCGGGGACCCGCTCATCGACGACCACGATGCCCGCTGCATCGTCCAGCAGCGCTCGCGCCGCGGCCGCTGTGATCGGCTCGCGAGTTTCGATGTGAACCGCTTCCGAATGACCGAAGAATACCGGGATGCGCACGCAGGTCGGATTCACCAGAATACTGTCGTCCTCGAGGATCTTCTGGGTCTCCCAGACCATCTTCATCTCTTCGTTGGTATAACCGTTGTCCTCGAATTCGCCGATGTGAGGAATCGCGTTGAATGCAATCTGTGCGGCCATGACCTGTGGTTCGATGGGCCGGCCGTTGAGCAGTTCCGCGGTCTGGCCCGCCAGCTCCCGAATGCCGCTGGTGCCGGCTCCGGACACCGCCTGATACGTCGCGACGTTGATTCGTTCGATGCCCACGGCCTTGTGAATGGGCGCCAATGCCACCAGCATCTGAATGGTCGAGCAGTTGGGATTGGCAATGATACGTCGTTCACGGAAGCCGCTCAGGGCGTGCGCGTTGACCTCGGGAACGATCAGCGGGACATCATCGTCGCGGCGAAATCGCGAGGTATTGTCGATCACCACGCAGCCGGCCGCGGCCGCTTTCGGCGCAAATTCAGCCGAAACCCCGCCACCCGCTGAAAACAGCCCGATCTGAGTGTCGTGGAAATCGAACTGGTCGAGTCGCTGCACCCGCAAATTGCGACCCAGCGCACGCACGGTCTTGCCTTCCGAGCGCTCACTGGCCAACAGGTGCAGTTCACCCACCGGAAATTCGCGCTGTTCGAGGATTTCAATCAGGGCTTCGCCGACCGCACCGGTAGCGCCTGCAATGGCAACATTGACACTCATCTGTCTTGCACACTCATCTGTCTGGCTCCTGGCCTATTGCTTCGAAAAGGCGCTAAGCACCGCATCCGCCATGGCATCGGTGCCCACCAGCGTTTGGCCATGGCGGTCGTCTGAAATGATGTCAGCCGTGCGCAATCCGGAGTCGAGTACCGACGAAACGGCGGCATCGATGTGATCGGCGACCTCACCTTCGCCAAAGCTGTAGCGGAACATCATCCCCACCGACAGCATGGTGGCCAGCGGATTGGCCACGTTCTGACCGGCAATGTCCGGCGCTGAACCGTGCACCGGCTCATACAGACCGCGCCCGTCCGCGGCCAGGGAGGCCGATGGCAGCATACCCAGCGAGCCGGTGAGCATCGCCGCGACGTCGGACAGAATGTCGCCAAACATGTTGCCCGTGACAATGACATCGAACTGCTTCGGGGAGCGCACCAGCTGCATGGCGGCATTGTCGACATACATATGCGACAACTCGACATCGGCGTAGTCCGCCGCCACCTCATTGACCACATCCCGCCAGAGTTGTGTGACCTCCAGCACGTTGGACTTGTCGACCGAACACAAGCGCCCGCTTCTTTTTTGCGCCATATCGAAGCCGATACGGGCGATCCGCTCTATTTCGTGATCGGAATACACATAAGTGTTCACGCCGCGGCGCCCGGACGCCGTCTGCTCCACGCCACGTGGCTCGCCGAAGTAGATCCCGCCGGTGAGTTCCCGCACGATCAGGATATCGAGATCGGCCACCAGTTCCGCTTTCAGGGACGATGCGTCGGCCAATGGTCCAAACAGAATGGCCGGACGCAGGTTGGCAAACAGCTCCAGCCCTGAGCGTAAGCCGAGCAGGCCGCGTTCCGGCCGTTGATTCATCGGCAGATCTTCCCAGCGCGGGCCGCCCACGGCGCCCAGCAATACCGCATCGGCGCGTTGCGCCGCTTGCAGCGTCGCCTCGGGTAGCGGCTGACCCTCGGTGTCGATAGCGACGCCGCCCACCAAAGCCTCGTGAATGTCCAACTCGGTATCGCACGCCTGCGCAGCCTGCCGCAGCAATCGAACCCCGTGGGGCACGATTTCAGGGCCGATCCCATCGCCAGCCAGGATCAGAACCTCACGAGCGCTCATCGGGCGAAATACCAGGGTTGGTTGGCGCGATGCGTTTCCTCGAACGCGCGAATTGCATCGGCGTCCTCGAGCGTCAAAGCGATTTCGTCCAAGCCGTTGAGCAGCGTGTGCTTGCGATGGGCGCCGATGTCGAACCCGAGAGTCGAGCCGTCCGGTTTCAGCACCTGCTGAGCCGCCAGATCGACGGTCAAGGAATATCCCTCCTGGGCCTCAACTTCCTCAAAGAGTTTATCAATAGAAACTTGATCTAAAACAACAGGTAACACGCCATTTTTAAAGCAATTATTAAAGAAAATATCAGCGAAGCTGGACGCGATCACACAGCGGATGCCGTACTCCTCCAACGCCCACACCGCGTGCTCGCGGCTGGACCCGCATCCGAAGTTTTCGCCCGCCAGGAGGATCGTCGAACCGCTGTAACGCGCGTGATTTAAAACGAAGTCGTGATTCAGTTCACGTTCGTTCGGCGTTTTGTGGAACTCGCCTTCGTCCAGGAAGCGCCAGGCATCGAACAGGTTGTCGCCGAAGCCGGTTCGCCGGATCGATTTGAGAAACTGTTTGGGAATGATCTGATCGGTGTCCACGTTCGCCCGATCGAGCGGGACGACGGTTCCTGCCAGGGTCGTGAAGGGTTTCATCGAATAGACCTCAAAGCAGCTCGCGAACATCGACAAAGTGGCCTGCAATGGCCGCGGCCGCCGCCATGGCCGGGCTGACCAGATGGGTCCGGCCGCCATGTCCCTGGCGACCTTCGAAATTACGATTCGACGTAGCGGCACAGCGCTCGCCTGCCTCCAATCGGTCGGCATTCATCGCCAGACACATGGAGCAACCAGGTGCACGCCATTCGAACCCCGCATCCACCAAGATCTGCGCAAGCCCCTCCGCCTCGGCTTGCGCCTTGACCAGACCGGAACCCGGCACCACCAGAGCCTGGGTAACGCTGCTGGCCACCTGCCGGCCGCGAACCACCTCTGCCGCCAGCCGAAGATCTTCGATGCGCGCGTTGGTGCACGAACCGATGAACGCGCGGTCGATCGCCAGATCCACCAGCGCCGTGCCCGCCTCCAAGCCCATGTAGTCAAGGGCTCGGTGCGCCGTTTCGCGGGTGGCCTGGTCCGCAAAACTGTCGGGATCGGGGATCTCGCCGGAGATCCCACCCACCAACCCGGGCGTAGTGCCCCAGGTGACCTGGGGCTCGACCGCCGCCGCGTCCAGCACTAATTCCGCATCAAACACGGCATCCGGGTCGGAGACCAGCCCGCGCCAGGCCCCGACAGCGGCTTCCCAGTCATCCCCTCGAGGAGAAAAAGGCAGGTCTTTCAAATAGTCGATCGTCGTTTCGTCGACCGCTACCAATCCGGCTCGGGCGCCAGCCTCGATCGACATGTTGCACAAGGTCATGCGCGCCTCCATGGACAGCGCGCGTACTGCTTCGCCAACGTATTCAAGCGTAAAACCCGTACCACCGGAGGTGCCCATTCGGCCGATGATGGCCAATACCAGATCCTTGGCGGAGACCCCCCTTTGCAGCGCGCCATCGGCCACGATGCGCATGTTCCCGGCCTTCTGTTGCACCAGACACTGGGTGGCGAGCACGTGTTCGACTTCCGAGGTGCCAATGCCCTGGGCCAGCGCTGCAAAGGCGCCGTGTGTAGAGGTATGAGAGTCACCACACACAATGGTCATGCCGGGCAGGGTTGCGCCCTGCTCCGGTCCGACAACGTGGACGATTCCCTGGCGCGGGTCGAGCATGTCGAACTGCTGAATGCCGAATTCCGCACAGTTTTCATCCAGCGTCTGCACCTGGATCCGCGCCACCTCATCTTCGATGCCGGAAATTCCAAGGACACGCTCTTCAGGCAGCGTCGAGACGTTGTGATCCGGGGTGGCAAGATTGGCGTCGACGCGCCAGGGTGCCCGCCCCGCCAGCTTCAGGCCTTCGAACGCCTGGGGCGAGGTGACCTCGTGTAACAGGTGACGGTCGATGTACAGCAGCGCCGTGCCATCGGCCCGTTCGGTCACCAGATGCATGTTCCAGATCTTGTCGTACAGGGTCTGCGCGGCCACGGCGGCATCCGGGAATTGCTGGGAGCGCAATGGTATGCTCGGCATTTAGATAAAACAAATTCATAATGTTTATCTATTCGATAATCGTTAGGAATGATTGCAATGGAATGGCGCGAACTGAAGGCTTTTCTCGCGGTGGCCGACGCCGGTTCCTTTTCCCGCGCCGCCGAGCAACTGCATCTCACCCAGCCGGCGGTCAGTAAGCGCATTGCGAGCCTGGAGACCTCGCTGGCGACCCACCTGTTCGATCGTGTCGGGCGTCGCATATTCCTCACCGATGCGGGCAAAACGCTGGAGCCTCGGGCACGTCAGTTGCTGGCCGAACTGGACGACACCGAAAAGCTGCTGAAGAACCTCGACCGACGGGTGGACGGCCGGCTGAGCGTTGCCACCAGCCACCACGTCGGGCTGCATCGTCTGGCCCCGGTGCTACAACGATTTTCCCGGGCGCATCCCGAGGTTCAGCTGGATATCGAGTTCGTCGATTCCGAAGCGGCGCACACGCTGGTGCGCAATGCCGAGACCGAACTTGCCGTGGCGACTCTCGATCCCCATGGACCGGCCCAACGGGCCTATCGTCCGTTGTGGACCGATGTGCTGGCGTTCATCGCCAGCGCCGACGACCCTCTTGCGCATAAAGCCCACGCGCCCGTAACCCTGGCCGAACTCGGTGACGCGCCGGTTATTCTCCCCGGCATGGGGACCTACACCGGCCGCATCGTCGCCCAACGATTCGCCACGGCCGCGGTACCTCTCAACTCATCCATGTCCACCAATTACCTCGAAACCATTGGCATGCTGGTCGGTATCGGGCTCGGCTGGAGCGTGCTGCCGCGGACCATGGTAGTACCACCACTGACCGAACTGCGGGTGGCGACCGCACCCATCGAACGATTGCTCGGCGCGGTCACCCACCCGAAACGGACGCTGTCGAACGCCGCGGGTGCATTTCTGGAAGTGCTCGACGAATTCGCCGATCAGGAATTGTTCAGCCAACCAGGGTTCTGAGCGCGCTGCCGCAGCAAGTGATCCATCAGCACCAGCGCAACCATCGCTTCTGCAATGGGCGTCGCGCGGATACCCACGCAGGGGTCGTGCCGACCCGTGGTCACGACTTCAACCTCTTCACCCGCCTCATTCACGCTGCGGCCGGGCGTGGTGAGGCTAGAGGTAGGCTTCAGCGCAATGCTGACCACAATGTCCTGGCCCGAGGAAATGCCACCCAACACGCCACCGGCATCATTGCTGAGGAACCCTTCGCTAGTCTGTTCATCGCGATGTTCCGTGCCACGCTGGGTGATCACATCAAATCCGGCGCCAATCTCAACGCCCTTGACGGCGTTGATGCTCATCAGCGCACCGGCCAGTTCCGCATCCAGCTTGTCGAACACCGGTTCGCCGAGGCCCGCCGGCACACCTTCGGCTATAACGGTGATCCGCGCACCGATGGAATCGCCGTCGCGACGCAGCGCATCGATAAGCGCGGCAATCGCCTCCACCTTGTCCGGGTCGGGACAGAAGAACGGATTGTTCTCTACCGCTGACCAGTCGTGAGCCGAAGGTCTGATGTCTCCAATCTGGGAAAGAAACCCCCGAATTTGCACGCCACAGCGCTCGGCGAGGTACTTCTTGGCGATTCCCGCCGCAGCGACCCGCATCGCCGTTTCGCGTGCAGACGCCCGGCCTCCGCCACGATAATCCCTGATGCCGTATTTCTGCTGGTAGGTGAAGTCGGCGTGGGCCGGGCGGTAGACATCCTTGATCTTCGAATAGTCGCGACTACGCTGATCGGTGTTCTCGATGAGCAAGCCAATCGGCGTGCCGGTGGTGCGCCCCTCGAACACGCCGGAGAGAATCTTGACCCGGTCATCCTCCTTACGCTGCGTGGTGTACTTCGATTGCCCGGGACGGCGACGATCCAGATCATGCTGTAGATCTTCGACAGACAGTTCGAGCCCCGGCGGGCAGCCATCCACCGTCGCACCCAGGGCGACGCCATGGCTCTCGCCAAAGGTCGTGACGCTGAACGCTTTGCCGAAGGTGTTGCCACTCATAACGTGCCCGCAATGGGGTCAGCCAGGACGCCGCGCAGTATACCTTAGCCCGCTGCCGACAAGCCGGCCTGCAGACCTCGACGATCGACGACGAACACGCCGTGACCGCCATACTCGAAGTCCGGCCAGGCGAACGGAAGGTTCGGGAAGGCCTGCAGCAGCGCGGCACTGGAATTTCCGACCTCCACCACCAACATTCCGTCGCTCGCCAGCCGTGCCCCCGCTTCGGCCAGAATCCTGCGCACGAGATCCAGCCCATCGCGACCGCCGGACAGGGCGGCTACCGGCTCGTGGTGGAACTCCGGTGGCATCGACGCCAGATCATCGGCGTCGACATAGGGCGGGTTGGCAACGATGAGATCGAACGGGCGCTCGTCGATTGCGGAAAACAGGTCGGACTCGACTACCCGAACCCGATCTTCCAGCCCATGAAGGCGGACATTCTCCCTGGCCAGCTCGAGCGCGCTCGGGTCCAGCTCGGCGAGTGTCACCAGGGCTTCTCCAAACTGACGCGCGCAGGCAATACCGATGCAACCGTTGCCCGAGCACAGGTCGAGAATTCGTCCCGGTGGACGCATCAGCCAGGGCATGAACTCATCGCGAATCAGCTCTGCAACCGGGGAGCGAGGAATCAGAACCCCGGGCGCGATGTTGAACTTATAACCGGCAAACCAAGCTTCACCGATCAGATAGGGCACCGGAATGCGTTGCTCGATGCGTTGCTCGGTCAACCCCTCGAGGTCATCCCGTTCCGCTTTCAGCAATCGGCTACCAAGCACGTACTCGATCTTGTCCCAGGGCAGCTTCAGATAACCGCAGACCAGGGCTAACGACTCATCCCAGGGGTTGTCGGTGCCATGTCCGTAGTGGAGATCTGCGGCCGCAAAGCGGGTTGCGATCCAACGCAGGTAGTCGGCAACAGTGACCAACTCATCGGCGTCGGTCACGGCGCGACCAGTTCTACCCGGGCGTCCCGCTCCCCAGGTCCCCTCCCCCCAGGTTGGAGGGCCGTCCTGGGAAGATACGCTCCCGCACCGAAGATTTTCAGCCGCAACGCGCCGCCCGGGTCGAGGGCTGCGCGGGCCTGCCCCGCACAACGTTCGCTGGAAGCCCGAACCGATTCGAGGGTGCCGGATCCGTACAGGTGGCAGACCACTACATAGGGCCCGCTGCCCTTTTTCTCAGCGAGTCGGGTAGCGAGTTGCGCACCGATTTCCCCCAGCGTGTCACGCGCAGCGTCACTGAACTGGCCCTTGGAATTGGGGCGCACACCATCGAGCACGACAAAACCATCACGCTCGAGCAGCACGACGATGTTCGAGGTCGCCGCATCCGAAGGTTCCGTATCGGTTGAAACTTCCGACGGAGCTTCGAGCCCCGAGGAGGTGCTCGGGACAATGGACTCGACGTGGGCGTATACCTTGCGGTTGCCGCGTTGGGTAACGTAGATCGCCACCAACCGTTCGTCGTCCCCATCCAGCTGTTGTCGAGCAGCCAGATAACGCTGGTAGCGGTCGGGGCCGTACAAAGTCGCCTGGCCGAACACGCTGTTCGCCCACACGGTACTCTTTCCGCAATCACGGGCCCGGCACTCGAACAACACCCGATAGTCGTGTTCCGCAAGTTGCGTTCGGTAGTGTTCGAGCACCTCGTCGGTACTGATCCCGGCGGGAATCTCGAATGTCGCCCGATCGACGCGGCCGGCGAGTCTGACGGAACGTTTGGCACGCATCGCGCCCCCGGTACGCTCGACGGCACCGAGCACGAAGTTGTAATTGGTGACTTCGCCATCGGCACGGCTGTTGGTCAGCCGCGCAGCCGGGTACGCCGAAAGGCCAATTGCGTCGGCAACGGCCAATCCCGGGCTGCCGGCGAGCAACATAAACCCAGCCACGCTCGCAGCGATCAGATGTCTAATGGTGTGCAATTGCATCCTGGTGTCCGAACACGAGTGCGCATGTTAGCGCACCATCTCAGTCAAGGCTCAGTCAGGTCAGGCAGGACTCAGTCCGGTTTGCCCAACAACTCGGTGAGCAACGCATTGACCCGCGTGACGTAGGCCGCTGGATCCTCTAGCTGCCCACCGTCTGCCAGGTGCGCCTGGTCGAGCAGCAGTTGCGCAATCTCGGCGAAGCGTTGCTCGTCTGCCTCACCATCCAGACGCTGCAGCAAGGGATGATCCCGGTTGATCTCCAAGGTCGATTTGCTTTCCGGCAGGGCTTGTCCTGCCGACTCCATCAGGCGTCGCATCTGTGCGCCCATGTCGTGCTCACCCAGCACCAGACACGCCGCCGATTCGGTCAGCCGGCTGGAACTGCGAACGCCTTCCACCTGATCACCGAGAACCTCGTTGATGCGCGCGGCCAGAGCATCGTCATCGGCTGCTTCGTCATCCGTGTCCGGCACTTCACCGGGAAGGCTCAATTCGCCTCGCGCGACATCCTGGAGCGGCTTGCCATCGAATTCGTTCATGCCGGAGAACAACCAATCGTCGATCCGGTCGTACGCCAACACCACTTCGATGCCGCGTTTGCGGAACGCTTCGAGTTGCGGCGAGTTCTTCGCGGTCGCGAAGTTCTCTGCGCAGATGTAGTAGATCTTGTCCTGACCCTCGACCATGCGCGACACGTAATCTTCGAGGGAGGTGTTCTGAGTCTCCTCATCGGTGTGGCTGGAAGCAAAACGCAACAACTTCGCCACCCGTTCCCGATTGCTGAAGTCCTCCGCGGGCCCCTCTTTCAACACCTCACCAAAGTTCTCCCAGAACGCCTGATAGTCCTCGGGGTCGGATTTGGCCATCTTGGCCAGTAGATCGAGTACCCTTTTGGTCAGGGCGTTGCGAATGGACGTAACGCGTTCATCCTGCTGCAGCAGTTCACGCGACACGTTCAACGGCAGGTCGTTGGAATCGACTACCCCTTTGACGAAGCGCAGATACATCGGCAGAAACTGCTCGGCCTCGTCCAGGATGAAAACCCGCTGCACGTACAGCTTCAGCCCGCGCGGCGCATCTCTGTTCCATAAGTCGAAGGGCGCATGTTTGGGCACATACAACAGCGAGGTGTACTCGAGCTTGCCCTCGACCCGGTTGTGACTCCAGATCAGCGGATCCTCGAAATCGTGCGAAACGTGTTTGTAGAACGCGTTGTACTCATCGTCACTGACATCACTGCGCGAACGCGTCCACAGGGCCTTCGCGGCATTGACGCTTTGCCACTCGGGTTCGGCTGATTTCTCATCGTCACCGCCATCATCTTCATCGGCGAGGCTCCCCGATGCGGTTTCCAGCATCTCGACCGGCACACCGATGTGATCCGAATACTTCCGAACGATGCTGCGCAGCCGGAAGTCATCTGCAAATTCCTCCGCATCCTTGCGCAGATGCAAGATCACATCCGTGCCGCGTTGCGAACGGGTCGCAGGTTCGATACTGAAATCCGCCTCGCCGGCGGAACGCCAGCAGACCGCTTCATCCTCGCCAAGATCCGCACGCCGGGTCACCACGCTGACGGTATCGGCCACGATAAACGAGCTGTAGAAGCCAACGCCGAACTGGCCGATCAGCACGGCATCTTTCGCCTGGTCACCGGACAGGCCGGCCAGGAACTCGGCGGTTCCCGACCGGGCGATGGTGCCCAGGTGGTCGATGACCTCGTCGCGACTCATGCCGACGCCGTTGTCCGACACCGTCAACGTGCCCGCTTCGGCATCGAAGCTGATCCGCACGCGAAACTCTGGATCGTCGGCCACCAGTTCGGGCGCCTCAAGCGCTTCGAAACGCAGTCTGTCGACCGCATCGGAGGCGTTGGAGATCAACTCGCGAAGGAAGATCTCACGATTCGAATACAGCGAATGAATCATCAGCTGCAGCAGCTGACGCGCTTCTGTCTGGAAACCGAAGGTTTCCGCCTGCGTCTCGGATTCGGCCATTTACGGTCCTATCTACAGTTCTGTTTATAGTCCGACCTAGGCTCTGATCGGGCTCTTATCGAGTTAGTCTCGTGTCCGATGTATGGGGGCAACTGTGCCCCTATTCAAGCCAGTATCTCGTTCAGCCCCGCTAGTCCCAACCGGTAACTTCGGCGAGCCCCGCGCCGATATCGGCAAGGCTGCGTACCGTTTTGACCCCCGCCGCCTCCAACGCGCCGAACTTGTCTACGGCGGTGCCCTTGCCGCCGGCAATGATGGCGCCGGCATGGCCCATGCGTTTGCCCGGTGGCGCGGTCACGCCCGCAATGTAAGCCACCACCGGTTTCGAGACGTTGCTGGCGATGAACTCGGCCGCTTCCTCTTCTGCGGTGCCGCCTATCTCGCCCACCATGACAATGGCTTCGGTCTCAGGATCCGCTTCGAACAAGCCCAGTATGTCGATGAAATGGCTACCCGGGATCGGATCGCCACCGATTCCGACACACGTGCTTTGTCCGTAGCCACGGTCGGTGGTCTGCTTGACCGCCTCATAGGTCAGCGTTCCTGAGCGCGACACCACACCCACTTTGCCGGGCAGGTGGATGTCGCCCGGCATGATGCCTATTTTGCATTGCCCCGGGGTGATCACCCCGGGGCAATTGGGTCCCACCAGCCGGATCGGCGTGGTATCGAGCAACGCTTTCACCGTCAGCATGTCGAGGGTGGGAATACCTTCGGTAATGCACACGATCAGCTCGATCCCCGCATCGGCCGCTTCCAGAATCGAGTCCATGCCAAAGGGTGCCGGTACGTAGATGACGCTCGCCGTCGCACCCGCATCCACCGCGTCGCGAACGGTGTTGAACACCGGCAGTCCAAGGTGTTCGGTACCGCCCTTGCCGGGCGTAACCCCGCCGACCAGGCGCGTGCCATAGGCCAGCGCCTGCTCGCTGTGCAGCGTACCCTGCGAACCGGTAAAGCCCTGCACCACAACGCTGGTGTTTTTGTCGATGAGTATGCTCATGCCGATTCTCCCGCGGCAGCAACGACTTTTTCGGCTGCGTCAACCAGGCCATCTGCGGTCAGGATGTTTACATCGCTGGCGGCGAGAATCTCGCTGCCCTGAACCGCATTGTTGCCCTCGAACCGAACCACCACGGGGACCGCCACGCCAACATCCTTGACCGCACCGATGATCCCTTCGGCGATCGTTGCACAGCTGACGATGCCGCCGAAAATGTTGATCAGCACGGCACGCACGTTCTCATCGGACAGAATGATCTTGAACGCTTCCGACACGGCTTCCTTGGTGGCGCCGCCGCCCACGTCCAGGAAATTGGCCGGCTCACCGCCGTGCGTTTTGACCAGGTCCATCGTGCCCATGGCCAGCCCGGCGCCATTGACCATGCAACCGATATTGCCATCGAGCGCCACGTAGTTGAGATTGAAATCAGCGGCTTCGGCTTCGCGCTCGTCCTCCTGGGACGGATCGTGCATCTCCGCCAGACGTCGCTGCCGGAACATCGCGTTGCTGTCGATGGTGAGCTTCGCATCCAGGCAGTGGATGTCGCCGGCTGCCGTAACCACCAGCGGGTTGATCTCGACCAGCGAGCAATCCAACTCGTGAAACAAACGCGCCAGGTTGACGAACAGGTCTGTGAACTGGCGAACCTGGGGACCTTCCAGCCCCAGCGCGAATGCGATCTGCCGGCCCTGGAAGGGCTGGGCTCCAACGTAGGGGTCGATGATCGTGCGAATGATTTTCTCAGGCGTTTCCTCCGCGACCTTCTCGATTTCGACACCGCCTTCGGTGGACGCCATGAACACCACCCGACGCGACGCTCTGTCGATGACCGCACCCAGATACAACTCCCGGTCGATCTCGACGCAGCTTTCAACGTAGATCTTGCTGACCGGCTGGCCTTTAGCATCGGTCTGAATGGTGACCAGATTCTTGCGCAGCCACTTGGCAGCAAATACCCGAGCCGCCTCCGGATCATCGACCAACTCCACGCCGCCTGCCTTGCCCCGGCCGCCGGCATGGACCTGAACCTTGACCACCCACCGGTCACCGCCAAGCTCAGCGGTTGCAGCGACCGCCGCATCTGCCGTGTCCACCGCGATGCCTTTCGAAACGGGCAGTCCATACTGGGCGAACAGCTGCTTCGCCTGATACTCATGCAAATTCATTGATTGTTCTCGTTAGTTACGTTTTTTTCGATTGACCATGTGCACGGCGTGGCCGGCAACGCCCAGCGCGGCTTCATGCACCGCTTCGGAAAGCGACGGGTGCGCAAACATGGTCAACCCGAGGTCCTCCGCACTGGCGTTGAACTCCATCGCGATCACCGCCTGAGCGATCAGCTCCGACGCCTGTGGGCCGAGGATATGCACGCCTAGAATCCGATCAGTTTCAGCATCTGCGATGACTTTCACCATGCCATCGCTGTCATGGGCGGCCAGGGCACGGCCGCTGGCAGCAAACGGAAAGGTGCCGACGTTGAACTTCTCACCGTCGCTCTTCAGTTCCTCTTCAGTTCTACCCACCCAGGCCACCTCGGGGTGCGTATAGATGACTGATGGAACACAGTCGTAGTTGACCATGGTCTTCTGACCCGCGAGTCGCTCGGCGACCATCACCCCTTCCTCCATACCTTTGTGGGCGAGCATCGGCCCGCGCACCACGTCACCGACGGCATACACATGGGGCGCGTCGGTTGCACACAAATCGTTGACGTAAAGAAAACCACGCTCATCCAGATTCACGCCGCAGTCCGGCGCAAGCAGACCTTCTGTGTAGGGCTTGCGCCCGACCGCCACGATCAGTTTGTCTACGCTGACACTGTGCTCCCCTTCGTTGTCCTGGTAGCGCACCTCGACAGAACCGTTTTCAACCTTAGAACCGATTACCCGGGTGCCCAGGCGGATATCCAGACCCTGCGCCTGAAGCAGCTTCTTCGTATCACGCGCAATGCGCCGATCGCACATGGGTAGAAAATCGTCCAACGCCTCCAACACGACTACGTCGCTGCCAAACCTGCCCCAGACACTGCCCAACTCGAGCCCGATCACCCCGGCGCCGATCACCCCCACCGAAGCCGGCACGCTATCGAACTCCAGCGCGCCTTCGGAATCGACGACCAGCTCGCCATCTACCGGGGTCTGCTCGATTTCGATGGAAACGGAGCCGGGCGCAAGGATCACGTGGGTCGACTCGAGCACCTGTGCGGCGCCGTCGTGCGGAACATATTCGACCTTCGGGCCGGCCAGCAGCCTACCGGTACCGGCGAGGCCGGTAACCCCGTTGGCGCCGAACAACATGCTGATCCCACCGGTGAGCTTAGCCACCACTTCGGCCTTGCGCTTCATCACCGTCTTGATATCCACGCTGACTTTGCCGGTCTTGATGCCCAGACCCTTGAACGAGTCCCGCGCCTCGACATATTTATGGGAAACATCGAGCAGCGCCTTGGACGGAATGCAGCCCCAGTTCAGACAGGTGCCGCCAAGTATCGGCTCACCCGAGCCGTCCAGGCTTTTATCGATGCAGGCGGTGTTCAGCCCGAGTTGGGCACAACGAATTGCCGCGGTGTATCCGGCCGGCCCCGCACCGATCACAATCACGTCGTACTTGTCCGTCATGTTGTCCGGCTCCGGTAAATCAGATATCGAGCAGAATGCGCGCGGGATCTTCCAGCAGCGCCTTGATGTCGACCAGGAAGCGCACCGCTTCCTGCCCGTCGATCAAGCGATGATCGTAAGACAGGGCCAGATACATCATCGGCCGGATGACGATCTCACCTGCATCGACCACGGGCCGTTCCTCGATTTTGTGCATCCCGAGGATGCCTGTCTGAGGTGGGTTGAGGATCGGCGTCGACAATAACGAACCGAAAACGCCGCCGTTGGATATCGTAAAGGTGCCGCCCGACATCTCCTCAATCGACAGCTTTCCGTCGCGTGCCTTGGCCCCGTACTCGCGAATCGAGTCCTCGATCTGGGCAAGGCTCAGCCCGTCTGCGTCCCGAACCACCGGCACGACCAGACCACGCTCGGTGGTCACCGCCACACCGATGTCATAGAAGCCATGGTAGACCACGTCGTTGCCATCGATCGACGCGTTCACCGCCGGGAAACGTTTCAGCGCCTCAACGCATGCCCGCACGAAGAAGGACATGTAGCCCAACCGGGTCCCATTGTGACGACGCTCGAACTCGTCCTTGTATTTGCTGCGCAGATCCATCACCGGTCGCATGTTGACCTCGTTGAAGGTGGTCAGCATGGCGGCATTGTGTTGTGCCTCGACCAGCCGTCGGGCGATGCTGGCCCGCAAACGGGTCATTGGCACGCGCCGCTCGACGCGTTCTTCGCCACCCACCTGGATTTCCGCGCTGGGCCCGCCGGAAGCTACGGCTGAAGTCGAGACTTCCCGAACCGCGGGTTGCGCCACTTCGGCGGGTTGCGGGGATCCGGCGGCAACCGCGCGGGCAACATCCTCCTTGGTAATCCGCCCGCCTTTCCCTGAACCGTTCACGCTGGCCAGGTCCAGATCATTTTCGTCCGCCAGCTTGCGTGCAGCGGGACTCGCAATCGGTGCTGCGCTGACCACCGCCGGTACTCCTTCAGTTGTGCTCGGCGCTGAGGGCTCCTTACTCTGCGCTGAAGGCTCCGGTGCGGCCCTAGCATCGGCTGCGCCCTCTTCGAACAGCGCGATCAGCTCATCGCTGAGCACGATCTCGCCCTCGCCTTTCAATATTTCGCCGAGTTTGCCATCGACCGGTGCAACGATTTCCAACACGACCTTGTCCGTCTCGATGTCTACCAGCAGATCATCTCGCCGCACCACATCGCCGGCTTGTCGATGCCAGGCGGCGATAGTGCCGTCGGCAATGGACTCCGGAAACGTTGGCACTTTTATCTCAATGGCCACAACTCACTCCCTGTGTTACGGCTGGCTGCACGGTCAGCAGGGTTGCACGACCATTGGCTGATCTTTCAACCATACAACGCATCCTCAACCAACTGATTCTGTTCTTCCAGGTGCCGCTGCATGGACCCTGCCGCCGGCGCTGCGGATGCTTCGCGTCCCGCATACGTCAAATACAACGACTCATCGTGACGCAGAATCACCCGCCGCATGTGGTGTTGTTGGGCGTACCAGGCGCCCTGGTTCATCGGCTCTTCCTGGCACCAGATCACGTCCTTGAGGTTCGGGTAATCTGCAATCGCCGCGGCAAGCTCGGATTCAGGAAACGGGTACAGTTGTTCCATGCGAACGATGGCAACGTTGTCGACCGCATCTTCCCGACGACGCTCCAGAAGGTCATAGAACACCTTGCCACTGCAAAGGATGACCCGTTCGACGGCGTTCGCATCCAGGCTGTCCAATTCGCCCATCACCGCGTGGAAGCTTCCGTCCGATAAATCCTCCAGGGTGGATACCGCTAACCGATGCCGCAACAGGCTTTTGGGGGTCATGGCGACCAACGGCTTGCGCAACGGCCGACGCACCTGGCGTCGCAACATGTGAAACATCTGGGCGGGCGTGGTCGGCACGCATACCTGAATGTTGTGCTCGGCGGCCATCTGCAGATAGCGCTCGACCCGGGCCGAAGAGTGCTCGGGCCCGGCGCCCTCATAGCCATGCGGCAGCAGTAGTACCAAGCCGCACAATCGTTCCCACTTGTGCTCGCCGCTGGTGATGAACTGGTCGATCACCACCTGCGCACCGTTGGCGAAGTCGCCAAACTGCGCCTCCCAGAGGATCAGCGCCGTCGGGTTGGTGGTCGCATAACCGTATTCGAACGCGAGCACAGCCTCTTCGGAAAGTAATGTGTCGTACAGATCGAATGTCGGTTGCTCGGCCAGATGGTTGAGCGGAATGTAGCGGCGTCCCGTGCGCTGGTTGTGGAACGCAGCGTGGCGGTGCGAGAAAGTCCCCACACCCACATCCTGGCCAGTCAGGCGGATCGGGTTGCCTTCGTCCAGCAGGGTCGCATACGCCATTACCTCGGCATAACCCCAATTGATGGGCATCGCGCCGGCCGTCATCTTGTGCCGATCTTCGATGATCCGCGTGACCTGCCGGTGCAGCACGAAACCCTCGGGGAACTGCTCCAGCTTCGCGCCCAGTTCTTTCAGCTTGAGGCGATCCACGCGAGTATCGGCGGGTGTCGTCCATTCGTGCCCGAGGTAGGGTGTCCAGTCGACGAACAACGCCTTGTTGGGCTTCTCGACCAGGCTCAGCGCGACGTGTTCGCCGGCATCCAGGGCGTCGCGATAGCGCTCCGCACTCTCGGCCACCTCCTCGGCCGAAACGATGCCGGCATCGACCAACCGCTGTGCATACAGCACACGTGTGGTCGGATGCTGGCGGATGGCCTGATACATCAGCGGCTGGGTCTTCATTGGTTCTTCGGCTTCGTTGTGGCCGCGCCGCCGATAACAGACCAGATCGATGACCACATCCTTGCGGAACTGCATCCGGTAATCGATGGCAACCTGGGTGACGAACAACACCGCCTCGGGATCGTCGCCATTGACGTGAAAGATCGGCGCCTGAACCATGCGCGCGATCTCGGTGCAGTATTCGGTCGACCGGGCATCATCCTGGCGATGGGTGGTGAAACCGATCTGGTTGTTGATGACGATGTGAATGGTGCCACCGGTCTTGAAACCCCGGGTCTGGGACATCTGAAACGTCTCCATGACCACGCCCTGGCCGGCGAACGCCGCATCACCGTGGATGAGGATCGGCACCACGAGATCACCTTCGTAGTCTTCGCGTCGGTCCTGGCGCGCCCGCACCGACCCTTCCACGACAGGCCCGGCAATTTCCAGGTGCGACGGGTTGAACCCCAACGCCAGGTGCATTTCCCCGCCCGGGGTCATCACGTTGGAGGAGAACCCCTGGTGGTATTTGACATCACCGGAGCCGACCTTCTCCGGCAACCGGCCTTCGAACTCGTCGAACAATTCGCCCGGGTGCTTGCCCAGGATGTTGACCAGCACGTTCAGACGACCCCGGTGCGCCATGCCGATCACGGTTTCCACCACGCCGTGACTGCCCAGCCGCTGCAACCCTTCGTGCAACATCGGAATCAAACTTTCAGCACCCTCCAGGCCAAACCGTTTAGTCCCCGGATAGCGGCCGTGCAGGTATTTCTCGAGCCCTTCTGCCGCGGTTAGACGCTCGAAAATCATGCGTTTGACGTCGGCTCCGTAGCTCGGGTGTGAGCGTACGCTCTCGAGGCGTTGTTGCACCCAGATCTGCTCCGCCGCATCGACGATGTGCATGTATTCCGAGCCCACAGAGCCGCAATAAGTGCGGTCCAGCGCATCCAGAATGTCCCGCAGCTTGACCTTCTCTTCACCGTAGAAAAACGTACCGGTCTGGAACACGGTCTCGAGGTCCGCCGCCGACAGGTGGTGGTAGGCCAGATCGAGAACCGGCGTCGGCGGGCGCTGCATCATCCCCAGCGGGTCGATGGTCGCCCGCTTATGACCTCGATGACGATAAGCGCTGAGCAGGTCGGTGACCCGCATCTGCTTGCGCTCATGCTCCGAGGAAATGTCAGTGCTTACGGTTTCCGGTCGCGCCCGCAACCGGTTGCGACCCAGAATCTCGAAGTGCTTGATAACCGTGCTGTGTGGAATATCGGCATCGATCGCGCCGGCCACCGTCGGCAGTTTGTCGAAGTACTCGCGCCACTCCTCGGGGACGGCGTTCGGGTCTTCCAGAAACGACTCGAACAGCGCTTCGACGTACCCTACGTTGCCACCCGACAGGTGTGAGCTGTTGCGCATGCGTTCGAGGAAAGACTCAGCCATCGGCGCGGCCCCAGAAGAGATCAGTCAACCGGCCAATTGTAGCAGCGGTCGAGGACAGTCAGGTGCCCTGCTGGAGCAGCATGGTGCGAATCTTGCCGATGGCCCGCGTCGGGTTGAGACCCTTGGGACAGACACTGACGCAGTTCATGATGCCACGGCAGCGGAACACGCTGAACGGATCGTCCAGCGCCGCAAGACGTTCGTCCGTTGCAGTGTCCCGACTGTCGGCCAGAAAGCGATAGGCCTGCAACAGGCCGGCTGGGCCGATGAACTTATCCGGATTCCACCAGAACGATGGACACGCGGTAGAACAACAGGCGCACAGAATGCACTCATACAATCCGTCCAACTCGGCACGATCTTCCGGCGTCTGCAGACGCTCCTGGGCCGGTGGCGGCGTATCGTTGATGAGATACGGCTGGACCTTCTCGTACTGTTTGTAGAACTGGCTCATGTCTATGACCAGATCGCGGATCACCGGCAAACCAGGCAGCGGTCGCAACACCAGCTTGCCGCGCTTGGCGACTTCCGAGACCGGGGTAATGCATGCCAGGCCGTTGCGGCCGTTCATGTTGATCCCATCCGAACCACAAACGCCTTCCCGGCAGGATCGGCGAAAGGTCAGCGTCGGATCCTGGGCTTTCAGGTCTTCGAGCACGTGCAACACCATCGGGTCCCGGCCTTCGGGCAGTTCGATGCGGGTGTCCTGCATGTAAGGCACTTCGTCCTTCTCGGGATCGAAGCGGTAGATGCTGACGTTGAGCGATGCCATGGGGTCCTCGATTCAGTACTGACGTACGGTCGGTTGGAAGGTGTCGACCATCTTCGGCGCAAAATTCACGCCACGCTTGCCGATCCGTTTCTCGGACGGGAAATACACCGAATGACACAACCAGTTTTCGTCGTCGCGTTCCTGGAAATCGTCGCGCGCGTGAGCACCGCGACTCTCGGTGCGTTGTTCGGCGGCGATTGCCGTCGCTTCGGCAACTTCCAGCAGGTTGTCGAGTTCCAATGCCTCCATCCGCGCGGTGTTGAACGCAGCACTTTTATCCGCCAGGTGAGCGTCGGCGATTCGTTCACGCAACGCCGCAATTTCCTGCCTGCCGGCCTGCATTAATTCGCCGGTGCGGAACACGCCGAAGCGATTTTGCATGACTTGTTGCAGCTCGCGACGCAGCCCGGCAACCGACTCACCGCCGCTCGAGCCGTTCCAACGCTCGAGGCGCGCCATCGAGGCATCGATGTCCGATTCGCTGGCATTACGGTGACTGACACCGCCGGCGCGCAGCACTTCTTCGATGTGTTTGCCTGCCGCGCGGCCGAACACAATCAGATCGAGCAACGAGTTTCCGCCCAATCGGTTGGCACCGTGAACAGAGACACAGGCGGCTTCTCCCGCCGCATAGAGCCCTTCGATCGGTTGATCGTTACCCGCCGCATCGATCGTTAACGCCTGGCCGCTGACCGCCGTTGGCACGCCACCCATCATGTAGTGACAGGTTGGCACCACCGGAATGGGTTCTTTGATCGGATCCACCCGCGCAAACGTTCGGGACAGTTCCAGAATGCCCGGCAAACGGCTGTTCAGCACGTCTTCACCGAGGTGATCCAGTTTCAACAGCAGGTAATCGCCGTCGGGCCCGCAACCGCGCCCTTCCATCATCTCGATCACCATCGAGCGCGCCACCACGTCGCGGCCAGCGAGGTCCTTCGCCGTTGGAGCGTAGCGCTCCATGAACCGCTCGCCATCTTTGTTGATGAGATAGCCGCCCTCACCGCGGCATCCCTCGGTGACCAGCACGCTGGCCCCGGCAATGCCGGTCGGATGAAACTGCCACATTTCGATGTCCTGGACCGGAAATCCGGCCCGTAGCGCCATGCCCAGGCCGTCACCCGTGTTCATCAATGCATTGGTGGTTTCCGCATAGATCTGACCGGCACCGCCAGTAGCGAGCACCGTCGCCTTGGACTCGACGAATACTGTCTCGCCGGTTTCTATCTCGATTGCGATGACGCCGACGACTACCCCATCCTGATTCTTCACCAGATCGACCGCGAACCATTCCGATAGAAACGTCGTGTTGGCTTTCAGGTTGGCCTGATAGAGCGTGTGCAACAAAGCATGTCCGGTGCGATCCGCCGCCGCGCAGGTGCGCGCCGCTTGGCCGCCCTTGCCGAAATCCTTCGATTGCCCGCCGAACGGACGCTGGTAGATCCGTCCGGACTCGGTGCGTGAGAACGGCAGCCCCATGTGCTCGAGCTCGAACACCGCCTGGGGTCCCTCGCTGCACATGTACTCGATCGCTTCCTGATCGCCGATGTAGTCCGACCCCTTCACGGTGTCGTACATGTGCCAACGCCAATCGTCATCCGGGTCGTCACTGGCAATGGCGCAGGTGATGCCGCCCTGGGCAGAGACGGTGTGCGAGCGGGTCGGAAATACCTTCGAGATCACCGCGGTGTTGAGACCCGACTGGGCGAGTTGCAAGGCGGCGCGCATACCCGCACCCCCGCCACCAACAATGACGCCGTCGAACTCCATTTTTCGAATGCTAGCCATGGACTTAGTGTCCTAGATGCTCCAGAAAATCAGCAGGCCCCACAACACATAGACGAACAGGGCAGACATGCACCCAAACTGGTAGAAAATCCGGAAAACCGTGGCATGGGCGCCGAAATAGTGGCCGCGGATGTAATCGGTACCTACCGTCCACATGCCAATCCAGGCGTGAGCGGCGGTCGACAGCAGCGCAAGCGTCGAGAACATCTTCATCGGCAGGCTCGAGAAATAGCCCAGCAACGCTTCGTGGCTCATGCCCGGGTTGACCAGAAAAAAGCCGGCCACACACAGTGTGTAGGCGGCGATCACCACCGCCGATACTCGCTGAATGACGAAATCTGACAGCCCACTGCGACCGAAGCTGGTGATGTTGGTTACCACAGCCAGACCCCCGCCAGGCCGATCAGCACCACAGAGATCGACACACTGAGCGCCGCGGCGATCCGCGCGCCTTGCAGCGAGTCGCCGACGTGGAAATCCAGCAACAGATGCTTCACGCCAGCCACGAAGTGATAGATCAGTGCACCCAGCACGCCCCAGATGATCAGCTTCGGCAGCGGTTCGTCGAGCAACGCGGCAGCTTCGGCAAAGGACTGCTCAGACCCGAGCCCCAGATCCAATAGATAGAACAGAAACGCGATTCCAACAAACAGGACCACACCCGTGATGCGGTGCGTAATAGAGGCCAACGCGGCCAGCGGCCAACTGAATTGGAACGGCGACAGGGACAGGAACACCGGTCGATCTGTTTTCATCTCTCGAACCATTGCAGGGAACAACGTGTCCCGGCACGTGCAGCCACCCGGGAAAACGCGGAGCGCATCATAATCGAACGCCAGGCGCCGTGCCAACGCGAAGCGATTCGCCTGCTCTTGCCGTACAGGCCACGAGCGCCCAGGTCGGCGGTGCAGGACGGTCGATTGACAACACTTGGCCGCTATCGATAGGCTCCCTGGCATGCTCAATTCTGGGGATAAGGAGCTTTTCAGGTATGGCGAATCCTATTGCGGATCGAACGGCCACGCTGACCATCAGGAGTGGCCCCGATGGCGACAAGGAGGTCGTCGAGCTTCCGCTCTACGCCGCCACGGAGGGGCCTGACGTAATCGATGTCGGCCGGCTCACCAGCCAGGGATTTTTCACCTACGACCCCGGTTTCGTGTCGACCGCCGCCTGCGAATCCTCCATCACCTACATCGACGGCGATGCCGGCATCCTGCTGCACCGCGGCTATCCCATCGAGCAACTCGCCGAACAGTCCAGCTACCTTGAGTTGTGCTATCTGCTGCTCAACGGCGAGCTTCCAGATTCTGAAAACCTGAACGATTTCGTCAACACCATCACCAAGCACACGATGGTGCACGACCAGCTACGCAACTTCTTCAACGGGTTCCGCGCCGATGCCCACCCAATGGCGATCATGTGCGGTGTTACCGGTGCGCTGTCCGCCTTCTATCACGACTCGCTGGACATCGACGACCCAGCCCACCGACTCATCACCGCCCATCGCCTGATAGCAAAAATGCCGACGCTGGCGGCCATGAGCCACAAATTCGCCCAGGGTCAGCCATTCATGTACCCGCGCAACGACCTGGACTATGCCGCCAACTTTCTCTACATGATGTTCGGTAGTCCCTGCGAGGACTATGAGGTCAATCCCGTGCTGGCCCGGGCCATGGATCGGATCTTTCTGCTGCATGCCGATCACGAGCAGAATGCGTCCACCTCGACGGTCCGGTTGGCAGGTTCCACCGGCGCCAATCCGTTCGCCTGCATCGCCGCGGGTATCGCTGCGCTGTGGGGTCCGGCCCACGGCGGCGCCAACGAGGCGGTGCTGAACATGCTCGCCGAAATCGGCAGCGTTGATCGCATCGATAAGTACATCGCCAAGGCCAAGGATAAGGACGACCCATTCCGGCTGATGGGCTTCGGACATCGGGTCTATAAGAACTACGACCCCCGGGCCAAAGTGATGCAACAGACCTGCAAGGAAGTGTTCGAAGAGCTGGGCGTGGAGAACGACCCCATGCTGCTGATGGCCCAGCGGCTCGAGAAAATAGCCCTCGAGGACGAGTATTTCGTCGAGAAAAAGCTCTATCCCAACGTCGACTTCTACTCGGGCATCATCTTGAAAGCCATGGGCATTCCAGTGGACATGTTCACGGTGATCTTCGCCACCGGGCGGACCCCGGGTTGGATAGCCCATTGGAACGAGATGGTTAGCAGTCCCTACAAAATCGGCCGGCCACGACAGCTTTACAACGGGCCATCGGCCCGGGATTACCCACCCATCGACACGCGTTAGCGGCGCAGCCCATGCCAAGGGTCCGCGCCAATGGTATTGATATCCACTATCGAATCGGTGGTCGTGGGCCACGCCTGCTTTACATCAGCGGTTCCGGCGGCGATCTGCGCAATCCGCGCGGCCTGTTCGATGGACCCTTGCCGGATCACTTCGAGGTCCTCAGTTACGACCAACGCGGGCTGGGCCAAACAGACAAACCTGATGGCGACTACACGATGGCGGATTACGCCGCGGACGCCGATGCATTGCTCGACGCCTTGGGTTGGCCTCCCGTTCCGGTGATGGGCGTTTCGTTCGGCGGTATGGTCGCCCAGGAATTCGCCATCCGTTATCCGGCACGGGCTGCGTCCCTGGTGTTGGCCTGTACTTCCTCAGGCGGGCGAGGTCGTGCCTCCTACCCGCTTCATGAACTTGCAGATCTGCAGCCGGATGATCGAATCAGCCGTCACCTGGAGGCCGCAGATGTGCGCAGGGATGACGCCTGGCGTGCCGAAAACCCCGAACGATGGCAGCGTCTGCTGGAGATCGCGCGCGGCGCGGTTCGCCCGGATCGCGATCTGCAAGGCGCGGCCAGACAACTTGCCGCCCGGGCCAACCATGACACCTGGGAGCGCCTGGCGCAGATCGACCTCCCCGTGCTGGTGGCGGGAGGTGAATTCGACGGGATTGCACCGCCCGAAAACCTCAAAGCCATCGCCAGCCGGATACCCAACGCCGAATTGAAGATGTTCGGCGGTGGCCATCTTTTCCTGATTCAGGACAAAGCGGCCTATCCGTTCATTATTGGCTGGTTGGAGCGTAGCTAGCGCCGAAGGCTCTTCACAAGGGGGCCGCAGGCGCTCCACCAAGATCGCCGCAGGCTCTCAACTAAGATCGCCGCAGACTCTTATCAAGATCGCCGCAGGCGCTCAATCAGGCTGGAGGTATCCCAGCGCGCACCGCCAAAGGCTTGCACGTCGGCATAGAACTGATCGACCAGCGCCGCCAGTGGCAGTCGAGCATTGACACTGCGAGCCGTACGCAACGTGATATCCAGGTCCTTGCGCATCCAATCAACCGCAAACCCGAATTCGAACTCACCCGCCGCCATGGTCTGCGCGCGGTTGTCCATCTGCCACGATTGCGCCGCGCCCTTGGAAATGACCTCCACCACATCCGCGAGGTCGAGCCCGGCCTGTTCCGCGAAGTGCAGCCCCTCGGCCAAACCCTGCAGCACGCCAGCAATGCATAGTTGATTGACCATCTTGGTGAGCTGACCTGAGCCGGCCGGCCCCAATCGTTTGACCGATTTGGCATAGCAGTCGAACATCGGCGCGGCGCGCTCGTACGCATCCAGCTCGCCACCCACCATAATCGTTAGCTTCCCGTTTTGCGCACCGGCCTGGCCACCGGACACCGGGGCGTCGAGAAATTCCGCGCCCCTTGCCTGGCAAGCCGCTTCCAGTTCGCGGGCCAATCCTGCAGAGGCCGTGGTGTGATCCACGAGGATCGACGCCTCGGCGAGCCCGCCGATAATACCGTCCTCGGCGAGGGTCACGGCACGCACGTCCTCATCGTTACCCACACAGCAGCACACGATCTCGCTGTCGCGCGCGGCCTCCGCGGGTGACTCGCAACTCACGCCTGGGTATTCACTCAGCCAACGCTCTGCCACTGCCGTTGTGCGGTTGTAAACCTTCACCGAATGACCGGCGCGCGCCAGATGGCCCGCCATCGGATAACCCATCACGCCGAGGCCGACGAACGCGACCGATTTACTTTCGCTCATGCGTTACTGGTCTCCGAGTTCCGCGATGCTTTGCTCACGCATCAAATATTTCTGGATCTTGCCGGTGACGGTCATCGGGAACGTATCGACAATCTTCACGTAACGAGGCACCTTGAACCGAGCGATCTGACCCCGGCAGTACTCCCGTACGGCTTCCTCATCGATGCTGGCCCCAGGATTGGGTTGCACCCACACCATCAGCTCCTCGCCGAATTTCTCATCCGGGATTCCAATCACCTGGACCTCGCTGATGTCCGGGTGGGTGTACAGAAATTCTTCGATCTCGCGCGGATAAATGTTCTCGCCGCCGCGAATGATCATGTCCTTGATGCGCCCCACAATGTTGACGTAACCCTCGTCGTCCATCACCGCCAGATCGCCGGTGTGCATCCAGCGCGCCGCATCAATGGCTTCGGCGGTGGCTTGCGCATTGTTCCAGTAGCCGAGCATGACGCTGTAGCCACGGGTACAGAACTCGCCGGTTTCTCCTCGCGCCAACACCTGACCCGACTCCGGGTCGACAACCTTGATCTCCACGTGGGGATGTACCTGCCCGACCGTGCTGACCTGTTTATCAAGCGGCGTGCCAATGCGCGTCTGCATGCTCACCGGGCTCGTTTCCGTCATGCCGTAGCCGATCGCCATTTCCTCGAGATGCATGTCGCTGCGAACCCGACGCATGACTTCGATCGGACAGGGCGCGCCTGCCATGATTCCGGTCCGCAGGCTGGTCAGATCGAACTCGGCGAACCGCGGCGACGCAAGCTCCGCAATGAACATTGTTGGCACGCCGTACAGTGCCGTCGCCTTTTCTTCCGCCACCGCCTCCAGCACGGCATCAGGCTCGAACGCTTCACTGGGATAGATCATCGTGGCCCCGTGGCTGACACAGCCGAGGTTACCCATGACCATGCCGAAGCAGTGATACAGCGGCACCGGAATGACCAGCCGATCCTGGTCGGTGAAGTTCATCAGCCGGGCTACGAACAAACCGTTGTTCAGAATGTTGTGGTGCGTCAACGTGGCTCCCTTGGGGAAGCCGGTGGTGCCGCTGGTGTACTGAATGTTGATCGGCTCATCGAAGGCGAGGCTCGCCTGACGTTCAGCCAGGGCTTCGGGGGTGATGCCCGGCGCATACTCCAGCAGCGCCGACCAGTCGAGCATTCCGGCATGTGAATCGCCCATGGTGATGGCCCATTCGAGCTCCGGCAACCGCTTCGACTTCAACGCCCCGGGATCACAACCGGCAAGCTCCGGTGCGACCTCGGCGAGGATCGCCTGGTAGTCCGTGGTCTTGAACCGATCGGTCAGGATCAGGTACCGGCAACCCGATTGATTCAGCGCGTAGTCGAGCTCCGCGGCCCCGTAGCTGGGGTTCACGTTGACCAGAATGGCACCGATCTTGCCTGTCGCAAACTGGACCAGTGCCCACTCCGCGCGATTGGTCGACCAGATGCCAACCCGCTCACCTTTTTGAACCCCCAAGCCCAGCAACGCGCGCGCGAGTTCATCGACCCGTTGGCCGAATTCGCGGTAGCTCCAACGAATGCCCTGATGTCGCGACACCAGGGCGTCGTTGTCGGGATAGGTGGCCACGGTGCTGTCGAGCAGATCACCGATGGTGATGCCCAGCAACGGTTCCGTGCTGACGCCACAGCTGTAGCTGAGATCATGCATAGCTGATGTCCTCGGAACCGGCGTCCAGCTTGCCCTTTCTGGCCAGTTCAACCAGCCCACCCAGCACCTCGAGATAGTCATCGATGGTGTCGGCATGCGCCGGTGAGATCATCAGCTGAATCCCAGGCGGATCATTGGTGCGGCTGGACATCCATCCTTCGGCGAACAGCCGATCGCCCACCGCCAGTATGTCGATCGAACTCGAACCAAAACATATCAGCGACAGTCGCGGTGAGCCGAACACCTCCAGGCCCATTGCCACCACCCCTGCCTCGATCCGTTTGCGGGTGTCTACGATCAGGCGCGCTCGCGACTCGTAGCCCTCCCATCCGAGGTAGTTCATGACGGCCCAGGCCGCCGCGATTGCGCCGCCCGGACGGGTCCCGGCCAGGGTCGGGGTGTACATGCGCCCGCTGGGCCAATCGTCGAAGCGAAATACCTGGTAGTCCCGCAACCCCTTGTCACGGTAGAACACGGTGGACGCGCCTTTCGCCGCATAGCCGTATTTATGCAGATCTGCGGACATCGACCAGACGCCCGGAATAGAAAAGTCGTAGTCGGGCACCGGCTCGCCGATGCCGCGGATGAAGGGCGCGATGTAGCCGCCGACACAGGCATCGACGTGCAGCCACAGGTCGTTCGATTCGGCGACCTCGCCAAGCTCCGCGATCGGGTCGGTCACCCCGAACGGAAAACATGGCGCCGAGCCGACCAGCATCACCGTGTTTTCGTCGATCGCGGCGGCCATCGCCGCAACGTCAGCACAAAGGTCCAGCCCCGTGGCGATCCGCTCGACTCGCATGCCGAGTAAATGCGCGCCCTTGTCGAACGCCGGGTGCGCCGTTTGCGGCACGACTATTTTGGGCACCCCAGCTACCGGACGTTCGACACGAGACCAATCGCGACACGCCTTCAATGCCATGATGATGCTTTCGGTACCACCCGAAGTCATGCTCCCCGCGGCATCCGCCGGCGCGTTCTGCAGCGAAAGGCCCATGTCGATGACCTCGGTTTCCATGCGCTTCAGGCTCGGGAAGGCGCCCGGACCCAGCCCATTCTCCGAGATATAAGCCCCAGAGGCGTCGGGGGCCACCTGCAACACGTCGTCGCCGGAATGAAACACATACACCGAGGCTTTGCCGGAGCGCCAATCGACGTCGTCCCGACGCCGCTCAGCCAACTCGTTGCGCAACGAATCCCAATCCCTGCCCGTATCCGCCAACGTCGTTCTCAAAGCACATTCCCCTCCCCACCGGCCGTTCAGAATACGCCCGAGCACCATGTGTTGCGAGTACACTACCGCTCCCGGGGAGTCTTCGACGCGACACCATGAGTACATTCAACGGCCTCGGCACGCACCTTGGCAATATCGCACGGCTGGCCGACGCCGACTCGCGCACCATCAGCCCGGAGAACTTCGACGGCGCGCGCGGCGGCGGCGCACGCGCCAGTGAGGGTACGGGCGCCGAAGCCGCACGCGATCTGGGCGTCGGCTGGAAGATCTCACCGTCGGTGCGCATCGAACCCGGGCAAACATTCAGCCTGGCCGACATTGCCGGCAGCGGCGCAATTCAACAGATCTGGTTAACACCCACCGGACATTGGCGCCACCTGGTGCTGCGTTGCTACTGGGATGACCAGGAGGTTCCATCGGTGGAAACACCGCTGGCGGATTTCTTCGGCATGGGCTGGTGTGAGTATGCACATCTCAACTCGCTTGCCGTGTGCGTCAATCCCGGTAGCGGATTCAACAGTTACTGGGAGATGCCGTTCCGGACCCGAGCGCGAATGACCGTCGAGAACATCAGCGCCGAAACCATCACCCTCTACTACCAGATCAACTACGCGCTGGCCGAGATCGCGGATGACGTGGCGTACTTCCACGCTCACTTCCGTCGCTCAAACCCGCTTGCCTACGGGCAAGATCACACCCTGCTCGACGGCGTCGAAGGACGCGGCCACTATGTCGGGACCTACCTAGCCTGGGGCAGCAACAATCGCGGCTGGTGGGGCGAAGGCGAAGTGAAAATGTACCTCGACGAAGATGGCGAGCATCCAACCATCTGTGGAACGGGAACCGAGGACTACATCGGCGGGTCTTACTGTTTTCTGGTGAAAAACGATGACTCGGGATACCACACGTTCTCGACGCCCTACTCCGGTATGCATCAACTGATTACGCCGACCGGCCGCTTCGGCAGCCAGCAACGGTTCGGCATGTACCGCTGGCACATTCCCGACCCGGTGCGCTTCAAAGAGCGAATCCGCGTCACCGTTCAAGCGCTCGGTTGGCGTACCGGCCGTCGCTACCTGCCACTGCAGGATGACATCGCCTCCGTGGCGTTCTGGTATCAAACATTGCCGTCGCCCGTGCCCCCGGCGCTGCCGGATGCTGACGGGCTCGAGGTGATCTGAGTGTCTGAGCGCGCCCGCCTGCCCAGCGTCGATAAGGTGCTTAACGCCGCATCGGTGAAGCGGGTGGCACGGGACCGCGGGCTGGGACTGGTGAAACGCGCGGTGCGTGAATTGCAGAACGAACTGCGCGCTGCCGATGCGCTGCCGGACTGGGCAACGGATCCTGACGGTTACGCAGCGCCGATCGAGAGCCGCCTGGCGATCGAATTGGGTCGCGGGCTGGTACGAGTGTTCAATCTCACCGGCACCATCATTCACACCAACCTCGGCCGCGCCACGATCAGTCGAGCGATGGCCGAAGCGGGCCTCGAAGCCGCACTGCATCCCACCAATCTCGAATTCGATCTCGACGTCGGCCGGCGCGGTGATCGCGATACGTTGATCGAACCGCTGCTGTGCGAACTCACCGGTGCCGAGGCGGCAACGGTGGTGAACAACAATGCGGCAGCGGTATTGCTGGCCCTGAATACGTTCGGCTTCGATCGCAACGTTCCCATATCACGTGGCGAACTGATCGAAATCGGCGGCAGCTTCCGCATGCCCGACATCATGGAGCGTGCCGGGTGCCGGATCCGTGAGGTCGGCACCACCAACCGCACCCACCCGAAAGACTTCGAAGCGGCGATCGACGACGACACCGGGTTGCTGATCAAAGTTCATCCCAGCAACTACCACATCGAAGGCTTCACCCGCGAGGTTTCCACCAGCGATCTGGCGCCGCTCGCGCACGCCCGCAATCTGCCCCTGGTGGTCGACCTCGGCAGCGGCGCGCTGGTCGATCTGGAGCGCTTTGGATTGCCCCATGAACCGACCGCCGCGGAAACCCTCGCCGAAGGCGCCGACCTGGTCACGTTCAGTGGCGACAAACTGCTCGGCGCGGTGCAGGCGGGCATCATCGTTGGCAAGGCCGACCTGATCCAGCAGATCAAAGCAAACCCGCTGAAGCGCGCGCTGCGGGTCGACAAGATCACCCTGGGCATTCTGCGCTACACCCTGACCCTGTATCAGGAACCCGATCGCCTTGCCGAAGAGTTGCCGCTGCTTCGCACCCTGACCCGCAAACCGCACGAGCTCGAAGCATTGGCGCGGCGCGTGGCGGAGGTGTTCAGCACACGCCTGTCGGCGGATTTCAGCATCGACACCATCGACAGCGAGTGCCAGATCGGTAGCGGCGCGCTGCCCGATCGACGGCTGCCAAGCTTCGCGGTGCGCTTACGCCACGCAAAGGACGGCGCGTTGACCAACCTGCAACGCAAGCTTCGTGATCTGCCTGCTCCAGTGATCGGCCGTCTGCAGGATGGCGCATTGCTGTTCGACATGCGCACGCTGGACGATGAGGCGGCCCTTGTTGCAAACCTGGTCCAGCTCACGCCGTGATCATCACCCTCGCGGGCCATGTGGATCATGGCAAGACCAGCCTGGTGAAAGCGCTGACGGGGGTCGATACCGATCGGCTGGAGGAAGAGAAGCGTCGCGGCCTGACCATCGACCTGGGCTTCGCCTACACCGACCTGGACGGGCATCGAATCGGCTTCGTGGACGTGCCGGGCCACCATCGCTTCGTCCACAACATGGTGGCAGGTGTGGCCGCGCACCAGCTCGGCCTGATTGTGGTTGCGGCAGACGACGGCATCATGCCGCAAACACTCGAACACCTGCAGATTCTCCGGCTGATCGGCGTGCAACGTGCCTTGTTCGCACTCACCAAGATCGACCGCTGCGACGAATCGCGCGTCGACGCGGTGCGCGCGGATCTGGTTGAACTCGCCCGAACCCACAACCTCGACGGTGCGCAAATCATCGGAACTTCAATCACCTCGGGCGCCGGCATCGACACCCTGCGTGAGGCGCTCGGCGTGTTGGCACAAGAGACCCCCGACGTTCATGCTGAGGGGGCATTCAGACTGGCGATCGACCGGGCTTTTCTGATTCGCGGTAGCGGTCTGGTGGTAACCGGCACCGTGCACTCGGGAACAGTAAGTGTGGGCGATGAGCTACGGCTCGCACCGGCCGGTCAGGATGTCAGGGTCCGCAGCCTGCATGTTCAGGACGCGATAGCCGATCGGGCGCAACCCGGCGATCGCTGCGCGGTCAACATCACTGGCGTCGAACGCGCGGACGTCGAACGCGGGCACTGGCTGGTCGACCCTGAAGTGTTTGCACCGACACGCAACGCGGTGGTCCAACTGTCCGTCCTGGATGACTTCCCCCGCGCCGTAAAACACTGGCTGCCGGTGCATGCCTATCTCGCCACCGGGCATGCGGAAGGGCATGTCGCGCTGCTGGATTCGCCGCCGCTGCGCGCCAATGACAGCGCGCTGGTTGAACTCGAGTTTGAAACCCCTTTGCATCCGAAGTACGGCGATCGGATCGTGCTGCGCGACCACGCCCGGGAACGGACCATCGGCGGAGGTCCGGTGATCGAAGTTGCCCGGGCGCCAGCGGGGCGCCGCAAATCAGGACGACTTCGGCAACTGCAGGATCAGCTCAACAGCAGCGCGCAGGAGGCTTTGGCGGCGCTGCTGACCAGCACGGATCAGGGCGTGGATCTCGACGCATTCCGGCTGCTGCGCAACCTTCCCCAATCGGCCATGGACAGCCTGCTGGCAAATCACGACATCGCCCGGGTCGAGCGTGCCGGTCGCAATTACGCCTTCGCAGGCGAGGTCTGGCGCAAGTGGCAGGATCACGTGGTGGAGCGCATCGAGGCGTACCACAAGACCGCGCCACATAGTCCCGGGCTAACCACCGAGCAGCTGCACAAGGTCACCGACGTCCCCGGCACGATCCTCCCGGAACTGCTCGACGCGCTGCAGGCGGAAGGCCGCATACGTCAAAGCGGTGGCCATCATCAGGCGTCGAGTTTCCGCGCGCGTCTCCCCGAGGCCGAAGAGCGTCAGCTACGCCAGTTCGAACAACTGCTCGCCGAGGGCGATCAGCCACCCAGCCTGGGCGATATGGCAAAGCGTATCGGTGGCAACCTGAGATCGCTGCACAGCGCCGCGAGGGGATTCGCCAAATCAGGACGCATCGTCGTGGTCAGCGACACCCGGATTTTCCTGCCGCAACAGATTCGCGGTTACGCCGCCACCGCAGAGCAACTGCAATCGGACAACGCCGAGGGGTTCAGCGTCCGCCAATTCCGCGATGCAACCGGCATCGGTCGCAACCTCGCCATCGAGGTATTGGAGTACTTCGACGGCCGGGGATATACGCGCCGCTACGATGACAAACGCCGCATCGTGGGTGCTCACGCGAGCCTGAAGATCGCATAGCATGGAACCGGCGCTGGTCAATGCTGGGCTAGTGCTGCTGCCTGTTTCCCTGATGCTGGGGTTGTTCGAACTCTACCTCTGGGTTCGGTATGACCGGGAGCATCAGGAACTGAAGGAACGCTACGTCAATCATGAATTGTGCGTCCGTGCATCCGACGACCCTCGACTGATCTACGAGCTCGTCCCCGGCGAAACCTGCAGGGTCAACAGCCTGGGATTCATGGACGAAGAGCGCGACTTCATCAAGCCACCGAATACCTTTCGCATTGTGCTCATCGGCGATTCGATCGCTCAAGGTCAGGGCGTTCCGAGGCAGTTGCGCTTCAGCAATATAATTGAGAGCCGACTCAACGCACAGCATCCGTCGTAGGACCACGAGGTGATCAATCTGTCTTTCTCTGGATGCTCCACCGCCCACCGACAGGTGGTGCTCGAGTCGATCGGCATGCGCTTCCAACCGGATCTGATTCTCTGGAGCTACGTTTTAAACGACCCGGCACATCCTGTGTTTCATGATGCCAACGGAGAGTTGGGACGATATTTCTATCGACCCGCCTGGCGCGGTCGTCATTACATCGAGAAGACCTGGTTCAAAGCCCGGGAAAAGACGCTCAAAGGAACCTGTGGATCCGAGTTTCACCTGCTGCTTCATTGCGCTTATCGCGACCAGGTGATCGAGGAAATCGGCCTACTCGGAGAGATATCCGCCCGCACAGATATCCCGGTGATTTTTCTCATCCACCCCTTACTGGAACAGAACAGCAGCTTTGCCAACTACCCGTTCCAGCTGCTTCATGATGACTTGCGGCAGATCGCGTCCGCGGCAGGACTGCAGGTGATTGATCTGGTCGAGGCTGTTCGCGGCGAGTCTCCTGAATCGCTCAGCGTTTCAGCTTCAGCCGGGCGATATGACCCTTGGCATCCCAACGAAACTGGACATCGGTTGTTTGCAGAGCATTTGCTGCGTAAGTTACCGGACATGGGCGTTGGCATTGAGTGACGAAGAGGGAGTCCGAAAAGGAGGACGATTGTGAAGATCGGGAAAATCATAGCGATTGTTTTACTCGTTTACGTAGGCATCGTGGTGGCCTTTGAGTCTTTGATCGGCTATTTCCAACCCGCCGGTCAGTCGACACTGGTTATCACGACGGCAGATGGAGACGGCAACACCAACGACCGGGTTCTGTCCCGTCTTGAGAGTAACGGCCAGGTGTACGTTGCCGCGAACCATTGGCCTCGCGCCTGGTACAACCAGGCGCTGGCGAACCCTCAGGTGGAAGTCACATTCGACGGCGAGACGGGAACGTATCTGGCAGTACCGGTGATCGACGAGGAACACGATCGCGTGGATGCCGAACACAGTCTGGG
>PVMK01160437.1_pt1 | contig 74604 bp, 81 predicted proteins | sample 1853481 | NCBI WGS metagenome assembly PVMK01 (sample SAMN08533507, study PRJNA380276) | Marine sediment metagenome, whole genome shotgun sequencing project.
TAATAAACGTGGTTATCCAGAAAGAACAAGTGGTATTGAATGTGGGAGCGGCTTCCAGCCGCGACAGTTGAATTCGCGGCTGGAAGCCGCTCCCACAAAGAGTTTATCTAATGGTAACTTGTTCTTTCTGGATAACCACGTTATTTAATTGTCAGCGTGTCCCGCTAATTCATTTATCTCTATGTCTGTTTAAAACCTTTTCAAAATATTGTCAATCTATTGATGCTGTTTGCAAAAATTTTGAATCATAAGGATAGACTTCGGAGTTACCAAAGAAGTACGCCGATGAGCCCGATCAAAGTTTTGGTGCAATGCATGCGATCGGTTAGATTTCTAAAAGTTTCATGATGTGAAAATAAGGTTCGAATGATGATTGACCCTATTCCATGACTCTGCTTGAGTCAAGCAAAAACCACAGTGTAGTAAAAAGATAAAAGATTGAGGATAAATGAGTATAGCCAATAAAATTGCCGCTAGCTCAAAATTCTATTACGGCTGGATTATTGTAGCGGTGGCTCTGATATCAATGGCCTTTTGGCTTGGGATCCGGTCCAGTTTCTCGGTATTTTATGTCGCCTTACTGGATGAATTTCCCTGGAGTCGCGCAGGCTCGGCGGGAGTTCAATCCATGGCCTTGATCACCTATACATTTATGGCGCCCCTGGTGGGCGGTTTGATTGACCGCTTCGGCCCCCGCCGCGTGATTGTACCCGGAATTCTGATTCTGGCCGTTGGGCTGATGCTCTGTAGCAGAATCGAAACCCTCACTCAATTTTACATTTTTTATGGCGTGGTTGCGGGAACCGGCATTTCGTGCATCGGTATCGTCAGCTATTCAGCGATTTTAGCGCACTGGTTTGAAAAAAAACGAGGGTTGGCCAGCGGGATTGCCGTCTCAGGCATGGGACTGGGTACTTTTTTGCTGGTTCCCATGTCTCAAACTTTCATTTCCATGTGGGGCTGGCGCATGACGTTTATTATCACTGGTTGCCTTGTTCTCATCATTTTAGTGCCGGCCACCGCTCTTTTTTTAAGACACAAACCCCAGGAACTGGGGCAACACCCTGACGGATCGAACCCATCGGATTCAAATAATAAGAATCATTCGCAAGACCAACCCAACAACAAGCAGGACAACGATTGGACCCTTAGAAAGGCTGTTTATACCCTGCGTTTTTGGGCCTTGATCCTTTTCCCATTCTTTGGGTTCATCGGTGTTTTTATCATCGTGGTGCACCAGGTAAAATTCCTGGTTGATCAGGGAATCGATAAAATGACGGCGGCCTATATCCTTGCAATGGTCGGCATTGTTTCATCGATCTTTCGAATTTTTTGGGGATGGCTTTCCGACCGTATCAGCCGCGAGCTCACCTATACGATGGGGATTGTATGCGGTTGCTTAGGTGCAGGCTCCCTGCTCTTATTTGAGATCCATGGGTCAGCCTTTTTTACCTACAGCTTTTTTGTTCTTTTCGGGGTGGGATGGGGGGTTACCGCCCCGATGTTTATGGCCGTGGCTGCCGATCTATTTAAGGGAAGAATTTTTGGTCTTATCTATGGATTTGTGGAAGCCGGCATCGGAATCGCCGGTGCCTTTGGTGCCTGGGTGGCAGGGTTTATTTTCGATAAAACGCAAAGCTATCAAGCGGCCTTTGTCCTGGTTATTGTCGCCTTTTTATTGTCAGGCATTTTTGTCTGGCTGGCTGCTCCCCGAAAATATCGCGGTGTCAGATAACAGATAACAGATGACAGAAGTCAGATGACAGAAGACAGATAACAGAGGTCAGAGGGTATAGCTAAATAGTTGATTAGTTGAATAGTCAATTCGTCAGAGGATTCAATCCATTTTAAACTATTTGACCATTCGACCAATTAACGAATCAACTAAACTCACGGACCAGCAGTCGTAGGCCAGAATCCTGACACCTGAACACTGACACCTGACACCCATTTGACTGCTGACACCTGAAACCATAGACATTGTGTTATTTAGAGAACCCAACTGGACTTAAATATACGACTTCTGTAATATATTTGTGGACATTACACCAGGTGGGTATCCTCTTTTGCGCTGACGGCACACAAAATAGAGCGTAAAGCTCTTTTGATCAATGTCTTTGTTATCTCCAACTTATATGCATTCATCCGCATCGGTTTTGCATCTTTAACCGCTGCCTTTGCCGCTGCGGTTATTATTTTCTCGTTAACCACCTTACCTTTGATAAATTCTTCTGCCTCAATGGCTCTCAGCGGTGTCGGCGCGACGGCACCGAGTGCAATCCGCGCATCTTTACAAATGCCATCATGCAAAGTGACAACTGAGGCGACACTCACAATTGCAAAATCAACGGGCTTTCTTAGGGTAAATTTCAAAAATTCCTGTTTGGCGCCTTTGGGCGGATTGGGAACCTGAATATTTGTCAGAAGCTCATCCGGTTTAAGGATGTTTCCCAGGGTGGTAAAAAATTCATTAATTGATACATTTCGAACCCCTTGCGCACCTGTAATTTCCAGTTTGGCATTTAGCGCTGTCAGCGCAATTGCGGTATCTGAAGGGCAAACCGCAAAACACACCTTTGCGCCCATAATCGCATGATAACGGTTATCGCCCTTCACGGCCTGGCAGGGACCCTTTCCTTTACGGTAGCATATGATTCTACCCCCCACATGGTGAGGATATCGATAGTACCAGCACCTTGTATCCTGGCACAGATTACCCCCCAGGGTCGCCATGTTGCGGATTTCAGGCGTGGCCACGGCTACCGCTGCTTTTGATAGGATTGATAATCTTTTTCTGATGAGCGGATGCGCAACTACATCGGCCAGTTTGGTTAAAGGGCCTATTTTTAAGCCGTCTTTATTTTCCTCAATATGATCCAGTCCGGGTATGGTTTTAATGTTGATGATGGCTTCGGGGTAGTCCGGAAGAATTTCATTCTTGAGCACGCCCAGCAGATCTGTGCCACCCGCCATCGGGCTGGCACCGCCATCAAATGAGCGCACCAAGGCGATGGCTTCATCAACCGAGGTGGCATTAACGTGTTTGAAAGCTTTCACTATTCTATCTCTTTATTACCTCTCTCTATAACCTGAATTTTGCACGAACCGGAGGCTTTCATATTCTCATTAATTTTCATGCAAGATTCAGGGATTAATCTTTCCCAGAGCCTGGAGGATTCGGTCGGGTGTTAGCGGATAGCCATCCAATCTTTTTCCGACGGCATTGGAAGCTGCCATTAAAACTGCGCTCGGCCCGGGCGAGGTGGAAATCTCCCCGACCCCGACCGCCCTGTAACGGTGGGTCTGGATTGGTGTCTCTAAAATCTTATTATCAAACCGTGGCAGTTCAGAAAAAGAACGCCATTTATAATCCATCATGTTCGGGTTCAGGATGTGGCCGCTGTTTGTATCCAACACCGATTCTTCAAAAATGGCTGTGTCGATTCCTGCAGCGCCCAGGCTTCCGTACAGCTGACCCTCAAGGGATGGAGGATCGATGATCTGGCCCACATCCGTTGCGCTAACGACCCTTAAAAGATCCAGTTTTCCCGTTTCCGTATCCACTTCCACTTCCACAAATAGTGCCAAAAAATTCGCTATGGAATAGTCCGGTTCGAAGCGCCCGAAGCCTGTACAGGTGTGCATCAGCCCGATAGCCGTCCTCCAGGGTATCCCCATATCCGGCTCTCCCTTGATAAACACCATTCCATCTTCGCTGTCCAAATCATCGGGGACTGTTTTGAGTATGGCAGCCGCCATTTTATAGAGTTTATCTTTGGCATCTTCTGCAGCTGAAATAACAGCGGATCCCACTGCATAGGTTCCTCTGGAACCCACGAGGCCAAAATCAAATGGGTTGATCAAGCTGTCCGGAGGTGTAATGTTCACCTGTTCGAGGGGGATTTGCAAAGTTTCAGCAACCATTTTGCATAGGCTGCTTCTTTGCCCCATCCCCGGTTCGGCAACACAGGCGTGTATGGTAACAGTTGCGTCCGGGTTGAGTCTAACGTAAGCTTCCGACACGTCCTCCCCGACATCCGCATTGCCGTGAACGCTGACACCGACGCCTACCCTTTTGGTTTTGCGGACCGCTGACGGTTTGAACCAGCCTTTCCATTTTTCAGACCAGCCAAAAGTTTGCGCTCCACTCTCAAATGCCGCGGAGTAATCCTTTCCCTTTGAAACCCACCATTTGCCGTCCCGCCAGTAGTACCCTTCGCCGGGTTTGACATAATTCTTTTTAAAAAATTCAACTGGATCAATAGCCGCCTGCGCCAATACGTTCATGAATATGGGAAGCAACGCGCTCTCCATTTCCTGCCCGCCAAAACCTCTAACAATCCCCGAGGCACTTCGATTGGTGCAGACCAGTTTCGATTTTAAATCCCAGTTGGCACATCTCAGCATGAGCTGTACCTCACCCAATCCCACGGCTACCTGGGCCTGGGCCTGATCTGAAAAGGCGCCCGTGTTTACCAGCCATTCACCTGAAATGGCCTTCACGCCGCCGTCCTTTTTTATGCCGACCTTTCCCTTAAATCTGGAGCCCAATCGCAAAACAAACGCGCTGAAATGCTCTTCCTTGCTGTAGCATACTTTTACCGGTCTTCCCGCGGCCTTGGCCAAGGCGGCAGCATAGAACAACGGCTGGGCGGAATAATTTTTTGAGCCAAAACTCCCGCCGCATTGCGTGCCGATGGTTCGAATATCAGGGAATCCCATCTTTGACAGCATCATAAACCTGTGCCAGGATGCACTCTGGGTGGCTGACCAGACGGTTAGGTTATTGGATGCACCCCACTCGGCAATCACGCCGGGAGGTTCAAGCGGAAGCGGATTGGGAATGTTTTCATAGGAAAAAGTCCCTTCGCTGATAAAATCGGATTCCTCAAAGCCTTTCTCGACATCCCCAAGCACGACTGCCGATAATGTGCTGGGCCCGAAAACAGGAGCGTCCAGGGGCATCAGGTTGCCGGAAAATTCCTCATACAGCTGAGGCGCATCTGATTTTAGGGCTTCCTCCACATCATAAACAGCCGGCAGTTGTTCATATTCCACTTCAATGAGGGCCAAAGCTTCGCGGGCCAGCTCTTCGGTTTCCGCGGCGACCAGTGCGACGGCATCTCCCACAAACCTTACTTTTTTATCCAGAACGCGTACATGGCGGGGTGTCCCCGTGCGCCATTGAGGGACATTTTTATAGGTCAGAACAGCCTTTACGCCGCGAGATTTTTCGGCAGCGGCGGTTTCGATTTTTGTGATCCGTGCATGCGGGTATGGGCTCCTCAGCACCTTGCCATGCAGCATTCTGGGGAGTTCTACATCTCCGATGTAATTTGCCTTGCCCGTAACGATCTCAACCGCATCTTTGCGGGGAGTGGCTTTTCCGATATATCGATACTCTTTTGAGAATTTCATTTTTTCTTTTTTTCAGCAACCGATAAGAGGGCCTCGACAACATGATAGTGACTGATGCACCGGCAATAGTGACCTGAGAGGGCATCCTTGATCTCTGTTTCGGTCGGAGACGGATTTCCGTCAAACAGTGCTCTGGAGGCCATAATGAGACCGGGCGTGCAGAATCCGCATTGGAAGGCGGTATGATCGACAAAGGATTGCTGAATCTCATCCAGTTTACCCGTTGCCTGATCTTGCAGGTCTTCGATGGTTGTGATCTGCTTTCCATCGCATTCCACGGTCAGTGTCATGCAGGACAAAACAGGTATTCCATCCATTAAAACCGTGCATGAGCCGCATGCGCCCTGATTACACCCGACCTTGGTCCCCATGAGACCAAGGGTCTCTCTGAGGGTCTCTGCCAGCGTATCATAAGGTTTCACCTGATAAAAATGGTCACCAATTTCAAACTCGTGAGCCACATCGTTTATCGTTAAGTTAATCGTATCTCTGCTTTGCTTTTTTTGATCGGTCATCAGGATCCCGCTGAAATTGAGTTATTTTCGATTTTGATTTTCTTTTTTATATCTTTTATCAGTGCCCGTTTATCTATTTTCACTGCTTTTGTGTACGGCATTGCATCAACAAACTCGATTCTCTCCGGTAATTGGAGAACCGAAGCTCCCCGATCCTTTAAAAAGGATATAATCGCTTCAAAGCCAAGTTCAACTCCGGACTGACGCTGCACATATGCACAGACCCTTTCTCCCATTTCCGCATCCGGCATCGGCACAACTGCTACGGCAATGATGCCGGGGTGGGTAATCATCAGATTCTCGATGTCAGTGGCGCTGATGCTTTCGCCGCCGCGATTGATCATCTCTTTTATCCTGCCCGTTAGCACAAAATCTCCTTGATCGTTAACCATGGCCTGATCACCGGTCCTGAAATACCCGTTTTTATCGAACACCTTTTCGTTTTCCTGCGGCATTTTGTAATAGCCCGTAAAAATACCGGGACCTTTGACAATTAACTCCCCCGGGGTATTCGCTGGCAGTTGATTTCCATTATCATCCACAATTTTATAGCTGTCGTAAAGACAGGTGGGTACGCCAACCGAGCTGCAGACGCGCTCAAGGCTGTAATGGGGTCTGGTGAGCAAACTCATGCCCTCGGTTCCTCCGTAGCCATTAAAAAATACGCAATTAAGTTTTTCATGAACGGCTTTGATGAGCTCGGGAGAGCTCACGCCTCCGCCGCAGTGCATTTTTTTCAATGAACTCAGGTCATAATCTTTGAGGCCATCCAATTGGGTCAGTCTGGCAGCCAGAGTTGGCACCCACACGATCGCTGTCACTTTTTCCTGTTCGATGGTTTTACAAATAGTTTGCGGCTCAAATGAATCCAGCATGACGAGTTTGCCAAAGGTGAAAATTGTTAAGCAAATCGCCATACTGAAAGTCAGGTCATGACCCGCGGGGGCTGCAACCAGGCATATGTCATGATTATTGAATTCACAGGCTCTGGCGGCATATTCCACCCGGGAAAGATAATCATTGTGCGTTCTGGGAACCGCTTTCGGCAACCCGGTTGTTCCGCCGGTAGGCCCCATATGCGCCACTTGCATCGGATCCGGCCTGCGATCGGCAAGCAGCGCGAGTTGGTCATCCGTCAGTTCTGTATTTTGAATGAGCGTTTCCAATTTTATAAAGGATTCATGGTGTGCAGCGCGGACAAGCACAACGTGCTCAATTTGAGGGTTGCTCTGCATGACATCATCGATGATGGGCAAATAATCTACCTTATGATATCTTTCAGGCACAATCCAGGAATTGGCCCCGGTCAATTGGAGCAGATGATTAATTTCAATTTGCCGATGCCTTGCGATCAGCAAAATGGGAATAGCGCCGATCTTCTGCAGCGCAAAGAAAGTAAAAATAAATTCAGCCCAATTGGGCAACTGAACCAGAACTCGATCAAGCGGCCTAATGCCAAGATCAATAAAGCCGAGTGCTAATTTATTTGTCTTTTCCTGAACTTGCGAATAGGTGAAACGCGTTTCCCTATCGACAAGGGCCTCTTTATCAGGATAAATATCCGCGGCTTTATCCAGGATATCACCATATGTGAGTCCTGCCCACCATCGAAGCCGGTTGTACTTATCAGCATCTTCTTTTTTATAAGGTGTGAAACCTTCAAGGTACGGTGCCATGATTAAACCGTTATCAAATTGCAATCACTTCCAATAAATTTTGGACACTATCAATAATTGCATCAGGATTTTCTTTTTCCAGAATTTCGTATTCATCAAACCCCGTCAGCACACCAACTGTTCGCATGCCCGCCGCCTTGCCGGCTTGCATGTCGGTCCGAGTATCACCCACATAGACACATTTGTTTGGGTTCACATCGAGCCGCTTGGCACATTCAATGAGCGGGTCCGGATCCGGCTTTCTATTCGGAACGTCATCGGATGTGATAATGACATCGAATAATCTTTCAACTCCGCACTTTTCAATGGTCGCATCTTGATTTTTAAATGTTGCCTTTGGGTGGACGTGACCAGTCCAATCTTGGGCATGCCTGAAGAGATGTTTTGTAAAATATTATCCGCTCCTCGGATTAACTCGAGGTTTTCCTCAAACATCTGCGGTGCAACCTCATTTATAATCTCCCAGGCCGCCACGATAATTTCATCTTTTTTATTTTTCACCTCATCGGGTAAAACCAAATCCCAGTTAAAATCGCCGGGTTCGGCGGCATCTAAAATCTTGGTTCTTGAAACCTGAGGCAATTCGAGCCTTTTAAGTGCAATTTCAACAATTTCAAAATAGATGTCTATTGAATCGATAAGGGTGCCATCCATGTCAAAAATTACAGCATCCACGGATAACTTATTCCGATCAAGGGACATATCTTATGTTTCCTTTATAAATCCTATGATAAGCTTCTAAATTTATTGATATATACAAGTAATAAATAGGTTTCAGGTGTCGGGTCTCTGCCGCCTGGTTCAAATGTTCAACGTGCAAAGGTTCAGCGTTCAAGGTTGTCCTAACCCTGAACCTCTGAACCTAGAACCCAGGAACCTGACTGAAACCTGAAACCATAGTCATCCTGCTGCTACAGACTGATAACCACGCTAATAAAATCGCCATCCACGACATTCAAAGACGCTTTTATTTTCAAAGGGGCGATAATCTCGATAATATTTTTAGCGTGAATCCTTACTTTTTCATCGGGCATGATGAGGGCGCCGCTGATTTCTCCCAGCGATACCGGAAAAACTATAGCATTACAAAATTTTGGATCCGGTGAAATGAGTTCAATCCCCTCTTCCCGATTCAGCGATTCAATAATCGGGAGGTATTCCCTATATATTTCCAGGTTAAGGGTCCCCGGATAGGGTTTGAAGCCTAACTTCTCATCACACTGCTCCTGAACCCAATTTATCTGGGTAAAATAGGCGCCCTCTCCCGCACCGCTGACGACTTTTCCAGCTATGATCCAAGACCGCTTCATATCATATTCAATTATTATTACCTGAATCTTGTATGAGAATTGATAAGAAATAGGACACAGATTGGCACAGATCTTCACAGATTTGAAGAATATAGGTCCTTCTTTGATGATGGCCGTTTAAAAAATAAAAATATCTGCTTAATCTGTGTTTATCTGTGTCCCATAAACCATTTCTCTTTTTGAAAATCATCAGGGCTCTCAGGCAATTGGCCTTTAATCATTTTCTTCAGTTGAGCTAACAACACCTGTTTTTCCCCTAGCACCGGGAGAAGGGACTTTATGGCTCTGCCCAGCGTCAGGTCAATTGAAGATTGAAATTCGCCAAGGATGTCCTCCGGCAGATGATTGTAAGCATCAACCAAATTATTCACCCAATTTGACAATATGTCCATATCGATATCGGATTTAGTCTTTTGATAAACGTATCCCTCGAAAGCACCGGCTGAAGCGGCGAATTCATAGATTTTTTGGTAAATGTGCATTTTGATAGCCTCACGCAAACCCGCCCGCCATACGAGCAAGGCGAGGCGGGTGCGGGCCGCAAAGACGCAAAGAAATTTAAGCTAATAATTGATTATTATTTTCTTAATTTAATTTTTATCTCTTTATCCTGTTCATCAATCCAATAATTTTTAAAATCAGTTTGTTTGATCAAATCAGCTGCCTGCTCACGCGTATAGGTTTCGATGGGTTTATGCAAACCAAATAATCCAAATAGCCAGAGAAAAAATCGCTCTCGCAGCGTCAGCGATGCCTTCCATTTTTGGCGGTCAACCTGTGACACTACTTTGGCTGGATCATAGATCCAGGCTTCCCTACCCTTTTTCAGAACCCTGTAAATCTCCTTTAAAACCTTCACGGGAGCCTTCAATGAATGCAACATGCCGGTACTGATCACCATATCAAAGGCTGAATCTTCAAAATTCAGTCTGCCGGCGTTTCCCAATTGAAAATCCAACCGATCAGTCAAGCCCTCCTTTAATGCATTTGACTGCGCTATTTCAATTAATTTACGACTAAGATCAACTCCAACGACGCTAATGGTTGAAGATTTTTTCGCTATCTCGATGGGCAAATATCCCGGACCCGTACCCAGATCTAAAATGGTGCCTTTTTCCAAATGAGTAGCTATTTCCTGAGCGATATGGCTGTAATAGCTGTCAATCACCATGCGGGTGGCTTTCTCATAAGAAGAAGCCAGGACACCGGGTATGCGCTCGATTTTAAACCATTGCTTCATCAACTAATTCGTAATGTTTATAGTTATAATTGATTATGCACCTCTTAATATTAGACCAGAGAGAAATTAAACCAGTGATATGGATTTAAGTCAATTAATTTACAGTTTACAGTTAGGCCCTTATTATATAAGTGAAATATTGAACAAAGAAAGAACGGATGTGAAATGTAAAAGGAGGTAAACTATAATGAGCAATGAAAATAATGTATTCTAAAGGCATTAATTAAAATGGGAAAAGAACCCGACATCGCTTCGGCTGTCATGCCGGTCCCGGATCAAGTCCGGGATGACGGATCCGGCATCCAGAGAGCTACTGCATTTTTCTACTGGATTCCGGCTCGCAGGCCGGAATGACAAGTCGCACAGCGACAACGTGAAAATTACTTCGCCTGAAGGCGAGGGGTTTCAACCATCCCCGAAAGGGACACTAAAGATACCAAAAGATAGGAAACATCATGAACATTAAGCCCACGATAGCAGTGGTCGGTACTTTCGACTCCAAAGCCGAAGAGCATATCTTTCTTAAAAACCGCATTGAACAAAGGGGGCTTTCTACCCTGACGATTAATGTGGGCACCCGGGTTCCATCTCCGATCGCAGTCGATCTGGACTTATACAAATTGGTTATTGAAGGCGATAAGGGTGTTTCAGCCAGCAGGGATAAAGCGATTGATGCCATGATCCAGGAGGCCAAAGCCCGGATCAAGCATCTCTATGATAAAGAAGAAATCTCAGGGATGATCTCTGCCGGAGGCGGTACCGGTACCCATATCGCTACCCGCATCATGCATGAACTCCCGCTGGGTGTTCCCAAAGTTATGGTTTCCACCGTGGCATCCCGCGACATGACCAAAATTGTTGGCACCAAAGATATCACCATGATACACAGTGTCGCCGATCTACTGGGTGTGAACAGTATTTCGGGCCGTATCCTGGATAAAGCCGCCGCCGGTATCTGCGGCATGGTTCAAAGCCACTGGCAACCTGAGGAAAAGAAAAAAAGGATCGCCCTGCCCTTTTTCGGATTTATCACCAAAGGTGCCGAAGCAACCAAACGCGCTTTGGAAAAGCAGGGATACGAGGTGGTCGCATTTCATGCCAACGGCACCGGAGGTATGGCCATGGAGGAACTCGCAGAAGAAGGTTATTTTCACGGCATCCTTGATCTGGCCACGCATGAACTGGCCGATCACCTGTTAGACGGGTATTGCGGCGGCATCGGGCCGCAACGATTCGAACCGGTCCCCGGACAATCCATACCCCGTCTGGTTGTACCCGGGGGACTTGATTGCGCGGTTTTGGAATTCAGCCGAAATCATATACCCGAGCAATATAAAGATCGTAAGATCTTTTTTTATGACTTTCGTTCCGCCATCCGCCTAACCGAAGACGAAACGAGGACCATTGCCGATCGGCTAACGGAAAAATTGAATAAAGACGCTTCAAATATAAAGATATTGATACCTTTGCATGGATGGTCCGAGGCGGATCGCAAGGGCGGCCCTTTGTATGATCCAGCGCTGAATCAATTCTTCACACAGCGACTTAAAGAAAAACTCGACCCACAAATTCAAATCGAAGAAGTAAATCATCACATTAATGATCAAGCATTTGCTGCAATTGCTGCTCAGACAATGGATGAGATGATTCGAAGGAGGTAAGACTTTCACACCAATTTATTGTGGTTTTGATATTTGAATGAAGCCTTAAAGCAATTCTGCTAAAATCCGAAGCACGAAATACAAAATTCGAAACAATTTCAAAATTATAAATTCGAATGCTCCAAACTTTTGAATTTTGGTCATTTGCTATTCGGATTTGTTTCGGCCAATTTTATTAAATCAGGCGATATTCTAATTTCGAAATTAATAAAGTTATAAGAATTGTCGTCACAATAACGTTCGGAGGTCGTCTTGAATCATTCACGTGTTGCTCTTCTAATCGCTACTATGGATACCAAAGGTCAGGAAGCCTTATATATAGCCGAATGTCTAAAAAAGGAACATACCCCGCTAAAGATCCTGGATGCCGGAATAAGAGGGAAAAGCCCTGTTAGGGTTGATATCACCAGAGAGGAAGTCGCTGCAGCTGGTGGAAAAACCCTGACAGAAGTTCAGGACATCGGGCATGAGGGCAAATCGCTGGGCTTTATGACCGATGGGGCAATCAAATGTGCCCAGGAATTGTACCGACAAAACAAAATCCACGGTATCATCGGTCTGGGCGGCTCTATGGGAACCACCCTGAGCACCGGAGTGATGCGTACGTTTCCCATTGGTTTTCCAAAAGTTATGGTATCTACAATGGCTTCATGTGACACCCGGGCGTTTGTGGGCACCAAAGATATTCTGATGCTGCATTCCGTCTGTGATCTTGCCGGACTGAATCGAATAACAAAAAAGGTTTTGGCTAACGGTGCCCGGGCTTTGGCCGGTATGCTGCATTCGACTGAAGAGGATGTTTCATCTGATAAACCGCTGGCTTTTTTATCGACGCTGGGGACCACCGAGGTTTGCGCTCAAAGCGTTCGGGCCGCACTTGAAAAAAAGGGCAAAGAAGTGGTCATCTTTCACACGGTGGGCTCCGGCGGCAGAGCTATGGAAGAGATGCTCGATGATGAAAATGTAACGCTCGTTGTGGATCTTTCTCTCCATGAAATTGCCGATAATCGTTTTGGTGGTGATTATGACGCCGGTCCCCATCGGGGTTCGGTCGCTCTGGAAAAGGCCATACCAACCATCCTGGTCCCCGGCAATATAGACTTCCTGGTAACTGGACCGTTAGATATAGCCAAACGACAATTCCCGGATCGCAAATATCATGTCCATAACTCTGCCATTACGGTAGTCCGCACCAATCACGAGGAAATAAAAAAACTGGCTTGCATTATGGCCGGTTTGGCCGGCAGCGCAAAGGGACCCCTGGTCATTTTAGTCCCGATGGGCGGTTTTTCGGCGTTTGACAGCCCTGAGGGTCCTTTACCGGACCCCGAAGCCCCCGAGTTGTTTGCACAGGTCTTGCAGGAAAACCTATCCTCTCAAGTCAACCTGAAGCTGTTGCCCCATCACATTAATGATTCCGAATTTGCCCAGGCCATAATTGAAGCATTCTATGATTTGCTGCCAAAATGATGGGCAATTATTGAAGTTGATTTTATTAATTGCCAAATCGTTAACAATGATCTTTTTTTGGGAATATTGTTGACATTCCCATTTTGGGAATATATATTAGAAGTACATGAGAGTCATAGCGACAAAGACGATCAACGCCTATCGAGCATGCTATCCTGAGGCAGACGGAGCTTTAAAGGCGTGGGTAGCTCTAATTGAAGGTCGATCATTTGAACATTTTTCAGATTTGAAAACGGTTTTTGGTTCGGCGGACTTGATTATGGATGACCGCGTTGTATTCAATATAAAAGGTAATCATTTTAGGCTGATTGCTGGTGTTGATTTCAATCGCCAGATCGTTTTTGTCAAATGGTTTGGTCCGCACAAAGAATATAACAAAATTAACCCTTCGGAGGTGAAATATGAATATCCGCCCTGTTAAGACAGATCAGGACTACAATGACGCCCTTGAGCGCATCGAAGCCCTATGGGGTGCTGAACCAGAAACTCCCTGAAGGTAACGAACTAGACATTTTGATCACACTTGTTAAAGCTTATGAAGATGAGAACCACCCCGTTCCACCACCGTCTCCAATTGAAGCTATCAAGTTTGTCATGGATCAGAGGGGGTTTAAACAGGCAGATCTTATTCCGTTTATTGGGAGCCGACCCTAGGGTTTCTGAAGTCTTGAACGGAAAACGAAAATTAACTCTATCTATGATTCGATCACTTCATTCTCGACTTGGAATCCCGGCTGAGGTTTTAATTCAGGATGGTTCAAGGTTCCCTGCTGATGGGGAAGATGTCGAATGGGACAGCTTCCCCATTAAAGAAATTGTACGTCGTGGATGGGTTTCAGGGTTTGACCCAAGAACTCAGGCAGAGGAAATCATGCGCAGTCTTGCAACCAAAGCGGGTGTTCAAAATTATTTTGCCCAAGCAACCACCGCTTTTCTTCGGCAGAGTTCCCGTTGTAATGAGAAAGACAATCCTTTTGCCATTCAGGCTTGGATTTTGGGCATTTTGTCTGAAGCACGAAAAATTGAATCAATGACAAGATTATCCAAAGACGACCTTAAAACCAATCTAATATCAAGGGTTGTACATCTGAGCGTTTTAAAGGATGGCCCTATAAAAGCAAAGGAATATCTCGAAAGCAGAGGGAGTTATACTCGTCGTAATACCACATTTTCCAAAAACGTACGTAGATGGAGCCGCATTAATCAATGATAATGGAACTCCGATTATCGGGTTAAGTCTTCGTACGACAGGTTGGATAATTTTTGGTTTACCCTTGCTCATGAACTGTCACACTTGATTTTAGGACATGTTCATGCGTGTGGAAGGTCATTGTATAATTGATGACCTTGATATAATTGACGCCTTGGACAAATTAGAAAAAGAAGCTGATAATGTCGCAAAAGACGCAATAATCCCAAGCCAATTATGGTCGAATCATCCAGCTCAACAAACAGGTCGGATAGAAGATGTAAATGATTTGGCGAAAAAATTGGACATTAACTCTGCAATTGTTGCCGGCCGTATCCGCTTCGAAAAAAATGACTATCGGATACTGTCGCGACAAGTTGGTCATAGGGAAGTAAAAAGACATTTTGTATAAGAATCAGCATGATTTCATTGGCCTTATAGCCGGTCTCTTCCAATAACTCCCGACCGGCCGATAATGCCGGTGAATCGTTATCCGGCTCTACCAGCCCCCCAAGCAGTTCCAAACACACCTGCTCGCTTCCATGGCGGTACTGACGTACCATCACCACCTCTTTTTCCGGTGTGAGTGCCAAAATCATCACCCAGTCAGGAAAATGGATGGCCTGGGCCTCTCTGATCTCACCCGTCCTGGGAGGCGTACCTGTTTTTTTTGAATTTGAAAAATTCTAAAATCCTCAACTTGCACCCGGCTTAGAATCTCCCAGTCTCGAATCATATCTTCGCTTCATTTTCACGTTTCATGAGTTCTTCTTTAGACAAGTTTTTGGCTGTTTCAGTAAAAACCCATACGGTTAAATGGTTGCGAAGCCGGTTTAATCCTTCAGTATAGGATTCTTCAAATCGTTCGATGTCAATTCCAAACCCTTCTTTAGAGTAGCGCCAGAGCTTATCGGCATCTTTAACGATGCGTTCATCTATGGAAATGGCTTTCTTTCTGGAATCGTGGCCGTCGATGATTTTAACTATTTGAGCCGCTTTCTTTGTATCATACTTTATGTTTGCAAGAATACCTCTGGCTATCTTAACGCCTTCTATCTCATGCGTCCGATTTATCTTCGGTGAGGTTGCTTTGGGGCCAAATGCCTTAAGGTGAAGCTCCTGCGGGACTTTTTTCCAGCCGACATCATGCAGGATTACAGCAGGAACCACGATGTTTTCATCCCCGCCTTCGGCCTCCATGAGTTGGTAGGCGAAGCGGATGGAGATTTCAGTGTGGACCTCATTTTTTCGCGTATCGAGATACGGTTTTGCCAGGCGCAATATTTCTTCAAAAATGGGTTTCATCTTTCAGATTCAGCTTTTCTGCGCTGAGCCATGATTTTTGTCATCAGCATACCGATACCCATGGGATGAATATCTTCCGCCTTCAACTTCCTAAGGGTATCAACAAAGGCCTTTGCAGGCGGTGAAAGGATCTGCCCTTTCATATAGGCGATACTTACATCCAGGTAAATTTTAGGGCCTCTTACTGGAACTGTAGCCAGTTTTTTATCTTTAAGCTCAGCGGCTACTGCTTCCTTTACCACGAATGAAACTCCCTCGCCGCGCTGCACCAGCTGTTTGATAAATTCGGTGTTGCTGGTTTCCATCAGGGTGTTGGCGTACGCATCTTCTCGTCTTCGAATGACTCTTCCACCAGCTTTGCGCGTCCCGGAGCCGTTTTCTTTCATAATAAATGGTTCGTCTGCCAGGTCTTGCAAATGAGATCGGCTCCTTTCTTGCAAGGGGATGCTTCAGAGACACAATCACGGCCATCTCTTCCTGACTGAAGGGGGAAGAAATTTGACTTCCGGGTTATCTTCGGGTTTGGCGATCACCGCCACCTCAATTTTAAAACTCGAGCAGGCTGTGGATCATGTCCAGCGAGCTGCCCTCATTTAATTGGATTTTGATGTTCGGATAGTTTTTGCGAAAAGTCGTGATCATCAGAGGCATAAAATAGCGCGCATAGGCCTTGGTGGTTCCCGAGACTGAGAATTCCTCGCTTGAGCTCGCGCATATCGTCGATGACGTTCTCGATTTCCTTTTCATATTTAAAAATTTTAGCAGCATAGGCATAAAGGGATTTACCTTCATCTGTTAGATAGACCCTGCGGCCTCTTTTCTTAAACAACTTCAGATTGCAAAACTCCTCGAACGATTTGATCTGAGCGGTGACGGCCGGCTGGGTAATAAACAGCTCGCCGGCGGCAGCCGTATAATTCAAGTTTTTGGCGGCATAATAGAAGACTCGTGAGTTGGTTAAGATTTAACATCGTTTTGTGATCGGGTATCCTGATTCTTTTCGTACTCGTCCTCGTGCTCGTTCTCGTGAATCAGAATTTTATCGCTGACGAGGGACGAGTACGATGGACGACGACGAAGGCACTAGCTGTCGCGCGCCGTAGCTCAAAGAGCGAAGACGACTAATCTGACCTCTGTCAGCTTCTGTACTCTGCTCATGTGAAAACTTCATGAAGACGACATTGGATTTCATGGAGTTTCATACGACGTCGTCAGATGACAGCTGAATACAGGTCAGCCGAGTTTCGAGCATCCAGTATCGATGAATCGAGCAGCCAGGGGCCAGTATCCAGCACCCCCACTTTCGAACCTAACTTTTCCTTATGGGGTATATTCATTCATAAATAAAAGTTATGCATAACATAAATTTTATTGGTTTGACAGTTTTTTTTTAATGGTTCATAAAAGATTAAGTTTTATTTCATTTCAGGCTACTGTGCTCTCACTGCTTCCGGCCCCGTATTTTGTTTCAGATCTCAAGTTCTTCTAATCCGTGGCCTATGAACCTTTTATTCATCTACCCCGAAGTAAGCTTTTCTAACAACGCAATAACCCCACCAACGAAAGGAGAATGAAAATGGCCGAAAAATCTGGAAGATTCCCGGATCCTCATGAGTTTCAGGTTCCCCCTGAACTTGAAGGCTGGGAAGAAATGTATCCCTCCCATCACCTGTTTTCTGCTGACAGAGGAGATTGGGAAAAGGCTCAATTCTGGTATCAAGACAAAATCCACGCCCCGGAACCCGTGCCCGCCTTTAGATTTGATCTTTCAGGAAGCATGGCAGATTTCATTGTCGCAGTATACGACCCGCGTATTCTGTATTCCACCGGCCCAGGGAATTGCCCAACGAATGGTGGGATGCTACCTGTACATCTGCGCCATCGCACCGCCGCCGGAGGAAATCATCGCTGAGAAAGCCCAGCATTTTGAGAAACGCGTATTCTATGTATTTGAACATTATAATGAACTCTGGGACAAATGGCTGACCAAGTTTAAAGCGCTCGGCGAAGAAATGGCCGCGGTGAAAGTCCCCAAGGAGCTGCCGAAATATGTTCCCGAAGATCAGGTTCTGCCGGCGCCCACCGGGGTGTACGACAGTTATTATTTGATCGAGTCCTTTGACAAGCTGGTCAACCAGATGTTTAAGGGCTGGCAGTACCATTTTGAGATGCTTAACCTCACCTACCTGGCTTACCTGATGTTTGCGGATGTATCCCGCAAGCTTTTTCCCGGTATCAGTGAAAGTGCCATCGGCAAGATGGTCGCCGGCGCCTATGTATCCATGTTCAGACCTGAAGAAGAACTTTGCCGCCTTTCCAAACTGGCAGCTTCTGCCAAGGAAGTTTCCGCTATTCTCAAAAGTGACAAGCCGGCGGAAGATAAGATCGCTGAACTTCAAAAAACAGAAGATGGAAAAAACTGGCTGGCAGAGTATGAAAAAGCCAAAGATCCCTGGTTTTATGTATCCAACGGCAGCGGCTGGTTTCATTATGAGGGCAGTTGGCTGACCGATCCGGACATTCCCCTATAGCTATATTAAAGGTTATGTCGAACGGCTGGAAAAGGGCGAAACCATTGAGCGCTCCCTGGATAAGATCGAGAAGGAACGCGATGAGGTTGTTGCCGAATATCGCAAACTCATCAAAACCGACGAAGATCGTAAGGCCTTTGATGATGCTTACAATGCCGTCAGAACCATTTACACATACGCAGAGGATCACCTCTTCTGGGTGGAACACTGGTTTCACACCATCTGGTATAAAAAAATCAGAGAAATCGGAACGCTTCTGGTCAACAACGGAATGATAAATGAGGTGGATGACATTTTTATGTTCAACCGCTACGAGATTCCGGAGCTTCTGACTGAAGTCTCGACCGGCTGGGCCCTGGGGGTGGATATACCCATGAGAGGAAGCTATTACAAGGCCAAGGCTCAAAAGCGCAGAAAGATTCTCGAGGCCGCCACCGAATGGAATCCAACTCCGGCCCTGGGGTGTGCCGCCCGAGGAAGTGGCCGAGCCTTTTACCATCATGCTGTGGGGTATTACCACCGACAAGGTTAAAGAATGGCTCAAAGGAGTCGATGCAGCGGCAGGTGCGGACGTCTCTGAAATCAAGGGTTTTGCCTCTTCGGCCGGCGTGGTTGAAGGCCCGGCCCGGGTCCTTAAGCGGCTCAAGGATATTGTCGATCTGCAACCGGGTGAGATTCTGGTTTGCCCGTCGACCAATCCTTCCTGGGCACCGGTGTTCACCAATATCAAGGCCACGGTAACCGACATCGGGGGGCTGACCAGCCATGCAGCGATTGTCTGCCGTGAATATGGCGTGCCTTCGGTAACCGGCTGCGGTTACGCAACAACGGCGATCAAAACCGGAGATATCCTCAAAGTCGACGGGGATACCGGTGTTGTCACGATTGTCAAAAGAGCGAGTTAATTTTCGTTGAATAGTTGATTCGTTGATTGGTTGACGAATTAAAAAATTCGCAAAACCTTCTAAACCTAAATGCAGGTTCAATCTCGGGTCCTCTCCCCAACATGGGGGCGGGACCCGGGAAGAAGGTGAGAGACTTTTACCTAGATTCAGGGTTCAACGTTCCGGGTTGAAAAAGCTCCAAACAGCTTATATCAAAGGGATATTGTTTTCTTCGTGGTTATAAAGCCTTCTCACCCAATGGTGTATGCAGGGTATTCCGGATTTTGATCACTATGGTGAGCAGTGTCCATCGGTTGCAACCTTCGAACCCTGAACTCTGAACCTGGAACCGATCAGTTTAGGTTTTATAATTTAAAAGGTCCCTGAGAATTTGCGGGAAAATAAAAATGGACTTAATCCTGGATTTTCGCAAACTGAATAAAAGTTCGCTGCCATTGGTTGGTGGTAAAAATGCCAGCCTGGGAGAAATGATCAATGCCGGCATCCGGGTTCCTCCAGGATTTGCCGTCACCACCGATAGCTATTCGGTATTTATGGAGAAAGCCGGGATAAATGATACGATTTTCAGTCTCCTAGCGGATCTGGACCCCGATAATATCGATGCGCTCAATCAAGCCGCCCAAAAAGTCCAGGAAATGATCAGGACTGCGGTCATCCCCGATGATGTCCAAAAGACGATCGGCGAGGGTTATTCTCTGCTTTGCGAAAAATGCGAGGTTGATGCCCTTCCGGTGGCGGTAAGATCCAGCGCAACCGCGGAAGACCTGCCCACGGCCAGTTTTGCCGGGCAACAGGACACTTACCTTTGGATAACGGGCGCTGACCGGGTCATTGAAAGTGTCCGAAAGTGCTGGGCCAGCCTGTATACGGCGCGAGCCATCAGCTACCGGGTCAAAAATGACTTCCCCCATGAAAAGGTACTGATCAGTGTCGGTGTTCAGAAAATGGTGAACTCAAGGGCAGCGGGGGTGATGTTTACGATAAATCCGACGGATGGAGATATTTCTAAAGTTGTGATTGAAGGCAGCTGGGGGTTGGGCGAAACGGTTGTATCCGGTTCCGTCAACCCGGACAAATTCGTCGTCGACAAGGTCATGGGGGAGATCAATGAGCGGACCATCTCTACCAAACACATCGAGTGTGTGTTCGACGTAGAAAAAGGAGAAACCGTCGACGCCGATGTAGACGAAGACATGCAGTGCACCTGCTGTCTCGAGGACCAGGAAATAAAAGAGCTGGTCAAAACAGGAAAAACCATAGAAACTCATTACGGCCGCGCCATGGATATCGAATGGGCCATCGACAAGGATTTTGCGTTCCCGGAAAATATGTTTATCGTCCAGGCCCGCCCGGAAACCGTATGGAGCCAGCGTAAGACCGAATCGGTCATTGGCGCTAAAACCGGTCGCCAGCTCTTGATGGAACAAGCCATGAAACGCATCAAAATTCCTTAGGAAGCGAATTTTGATGAATTCGTAAAAAGTCGAATACATCAGGTGTTTAGTGTTTCGTGTTTTGTGTTTAGTATGAAATATATGAGGTTATATCAGCTTGTTGGAGTGCTAAACACTAAACACCAAATACAAAACACACTCGTAAAAAGGTTGCTTTTCTGACTTTTTACGAGATTATCAATTTTGGAAAGGAGGATTTTTTTATGAAGGACATGAGGGATTTTGTTGCCCAGGCTGAGGAAGTGGGTCTGTGTAAACGGATCACCGCCGAAGTAGACTGGAATCTGGAATTGTCACATATTGCCAAGCTCAATGAAGAGCAACGCGGTCCGGCACTTCTTTTTGAAAACGTCAAAGATTACGATACGCCGGTCATCACCAGTGTCTGCACCACGACCCAGAGACTGGCTTTGATTATGGGGCTGCCCCTCGAATCCACGCTGGTGGATCTCTATGAAGCGTGGGCCAAGCTGGGTGAGAACCTGACGCCGCCCAAGATGGTGGAAGCCTCAACCGCGCCCTGTAAAGAAAACATCGTGACCGGTGACGATATTGATCTTTTTAAATTTCCGGCGCCCCAGTGGTACCCGCTGGACGGCGGTCGTTTTATCGGTACCGCCCATTTCATCATCAGCAAAGATCCTGAGACCGGATGGATTAATCTGGGAACTTACCGCAGCCAGCTTCTCGAGAAAAACAAGATGGGTACTCAGTTCATCAAGGGTAAGCACGCCGACATCATGCTGAAGAAGTACCAGGCCCTGGGCAAACCCATGCCCGTGGCTTCCGTTATCGGATGCGACCCCCTGCTCTTTGTCTTAGGGGCGGCCCGCGTGTCAGCATTTGTCTCGGAATATGATGTCGCCGGGGCATTAAGGGGCGAGGCGGTAGAAGTGGTCCCGGGAGAAACCGTGGATCTTCCCGTACCGGCCCACGCAGAAATCATCATAGAAGGCGAAGTGGATGCCGACAAATTTATGGAAGAAGGACCCTTTGGCGAGTATACCGGATACTATTCCGGAGTCGGCACGGATCCGCGCAATTTTATCGATGTCAAATGCATCACCCACAGAAACAACCCCATTTTGTGGGGAACCACCGTCGGCAGAGCGGTCACCGACACCCATATGACCATGGCGCTCTCATACGGCGCAACCCTGTGGCAGCAGCTGTTGGCGATGAAAATACCGGGCCTGAGGGCTGTTTACTGCCCACCGGAAGGCTCGGGACGATTTCTGGCCATCATTTCCATGAAGCAGATGTATCCCGGACATGCCGACCAGGTACTCACCGCCGCCATTTCCACCGAGATGGGCGCCTATGGCCTCAAAACGGTCATCGTGGTGGATGAAGACATTGATCCCTGGGATATCTCCCGCGTTTTGTACGCCCTGAGTTTCCGGTTCCAACCCAACCGATCCCAGGTTATCAAGCGCGGAAGATCAACGCCTTTAGATCCTTCTCTTCCCATAGATGCCAGGGAAATTACGGGCAGGCTCCTGCTGGATGCAACGATTCCCTATGACTGGAAAGACAAGCCCATTCCTATAGAACTGGATCCGGAAATCGTCAAAAAGGTTAAAGCAAGGTGGTCTGAATTGGGTCTTTAGAAGCTTTAAATAGCGAAGTGACTAAAGTTTAAGGTGTCGCTCGCACCGCGTAGCGCTCCATCATTTATAAAATGATAGAATTCATTAACTTTAGTCACTTTAGTTCACCTTAGGCAATTTAGGCACTTATTTTAATGCACCTTAAAAAGGAACTGCGAAGATGGCAGAAAATAAGCTATTAGACGGCAAACGGGTTCTGGCTGTAGACGATGAACAGGATGTTCTGGATACATTAGTCGATTTACTGCCGATGTGTAAGATGGTAACCGCATCTTCATTTAAGGAGGCCCGGGAGCTGCTGGAATCGCAGCAATTTGACCTGGCCATCCTGGATATTATGGGAGTTGACGGTTACGGCCTGCTGGATATTGCGACCCGCAAGAACATACCGGCGGTCATGCTGACCGCACATGCCTGGAGCCCGGATAACCTCGTGCGCTCGATCAAAGAAGGCGCGGTTGCCTATTTGCCCAAGGAAGAGCTGACAAACATCACCGACTATTTAAATGATGTCTTAATCGCTCAAAGGGAAGGCCGCGATCCCTGGAAGTCCTGGCATGACCGTTTGCCGACTTCATATTTTGAACGACGCTGGGGCGCAGCCTGGAAGGATACCGACAGAGAGTTCTGGGACACATTTAGAGCCAGTCTTAAAAAAAGACCCAAAAATAATGAGACGAAATGAAAATGACTAAAAAAACAATTTTGATTATTGCGAATCTGGATACGCGTGGCGCCGAGTTCAAAATGGTCAAGGAACTCATAGAGTCTAAAGGTCACAATGCCGTGCTGTTGGATTTCAGCATGGAGCAGGAACCCTTTTTCACCGGGGATATAACCTGTGAAGAAGTTGCCGACGAAGGCGGTCTGAACATAGATGAGGTACGCCAAATTTATCGAACTGAACGTGAAAAAGCGACTGACAATCAGATACGGGGCGCCCAAAAAATTGTTCAGCGTCTGATGGAAGATGGAAAAGTGCACGGTGTTCTCGGAGTCGGCGGGGGGACGGCATCACTGGTTGCCACCAGCATCATGCGTTCGCTGCCTTTTGGGATGCCGAAACTAATGGCATCCAGTATGGCTGCTCATCCTAAATATGTGGGCAAGTATGTCGGCACCAAGGATATCACGATGTTAAACACCGTGGTCGATGTGGTGGGAATAAACCCGATCCTGAAGACGCAACTCATTAATGCTGTTGGGGCCATATGCGGTATGGTTGAATTATCACCGGGCTGGAAGGTCGAATTTGATCAGCCGGTTGTGGCCATCACCAGTTTTGGTTTTGCGGAACGCAGCGTCGAACCGTCAATCCACTACCTTCGTGATAGGGGCTATATTCCGGTACCCTGCCATGCCCAGGGCCGCGGAGACCGGGCCATGGATGAACTGATACGCGAAGGCTGGTTCAGCGGCGTTATTGACTTTGTCAGCCGGGGTATCGTTGAACAGATGCTGGATGGCAACTGTGCCGCCGGTGATGACCGGTTGCTGGCGGCCAGCGAATCCGGTGTTCCTCAGATTGTTGCACCGTCGGGGCTGGATATGCTTAGCGTCGGCGGAAGACCGGAGCTGTTGGAGCGTTACAAAGACCGACCTCAGGCCGTAATAGACAAGCTTAGAATAGAAGTCAGAACAAGCGCAGAGGAGTTGGAACAGGCCGCCCTTATCGTTGCTGAGCGTTTGAATTGTTCCAAAGCTCCCTGCGCCGTTCTCATTCCCTTAAAAGGCTGGAGCTCTCTTGACAGGGAGGGCGGGCCTTTATATGATCCGCAAGCGAACCAATCATTCGTGGATACGCTTAAAAAGAAGCTCAAATCGGATGTGCCCGTCGTTGAAGTGGATCTCCATCTAAACACGCCGGAATTCGGCAATGAGGCAGTTGAACTATTTCATAAAATATATGCTCAGAAAAAGTAACTGATTAAAAAAAATGTCAGAGACGGAATTCACGATTGAAACAGATACCGGCGCATACGATCTGACAGCAAGTGTCAGAATGATCGGCCCGGATCTGTTGATCGCCATCTGGGGCGGCGAAAAACCGCATATCGGGGCCGTAGCGGTCGCGCAACCCCGCCCCAGCCTGAAAGACCCCGACGTCACCAGTGCCACTGCCTCCGTTATCTGTTTTGTGGGACATAAGGAAGACGAATTGGCCAAAGCCTCGGCCGAGATACTGGCGGCAGCATTGAATACACCGGTCGTTGTGGCGGCAGGAATTCACTGGGACAACCTTGATGAAGAGGCTATTCTGCGCATTATCAAAAACAGTGAAATTCTGGTCGAGATGATTTTGGAAAAATGCGTATAAGCAGGACAGCGGACGGCAAAAAACTTAAAGAGGAGTATATATGGCTAAACGAATCGTAATCGGTATATCCGGCGCCAGCGGCGTAACCTATGGCGTTCGCATGCTGGAATTGCTGAGGGAAACAGAATTTGAAACACATCTGATTATATCAGAGGCCGGGAAACTAAATTTCGAAATCGAAACCAGCTACAAGCCCGCTGAAGTTGAAGCCATGGCGGATTTTGTTTATGATCATAAAGATATGGCCGCCTCGCTATCCAGCGGCTCCTTTTTAACCGAAGCCATGGTGGTTATCCCCTGCACCATGAAATCGTTGTCCGGTATTGCCAACTCTTATAACGAAAATCTATTGGTTCGAGCGGCGGATGTGACTTTAAAAGAAAAGCGTAAATTGGTTCTGGTGGTCAGAGAAACTCCGCTGCACGTAGGGCATCTACGGCTGATGACCATGGCTGCGGAGATGGGCGCCCATTTATTACCGCCGGTCCCTTCCTTTTATCACCAGCCAAAAACGCTTGACGATATTATCAATCAAACGATCGGTAAGGTATTTGACTACATTGGCATTGAGCATGATCTTTTCAAGCGCTGGGGTGAAAAAAGAAAAGATTTAAAGGATTCAACGGCTCATCTGAAAACATTAAAGTAAAGGGTGCTATCTAAAGTTGCGCCTCCAAAGCGGCGGTCTCTTTACCCGCGGCTGATACGCGTTCTGCTGCTTTTCTTCTCTTCATCGTGCACACCTCATCTGCCTCAATAAAATCTACGGCCTTTACTTCACAGAAGCGGACACACTGCGGATCGCCGTCACAGTGGTCACATTTGAAGACCCGTCTGTCGGTGGGATTAAAACTCATGGCACCGAAAGGACATGCGCCAACACACGAACGGCAGCCGATGCAGACATCATAATCAACGGCGACCCTGTGCCGTTTCCTCATTGCGTGAGATGGCCTTGACCGGGCAGACATTCAAACAGGGCGCATCCTGACATTGCTGACATGTCATCGGGATATACAGACCTTCGGCCTCCCATTTCACCACCCGGATCCGGCTTCTGGCAGGATTGGATATTCCATCATGCGAAACAGCGCACACAAGCTCACACAGCTGACAGCCTGTGCACTTCTGGTAATCTACGTATAGCACTTTAGCCATTTAATTCCTCCCGCCTAATTGAGCAAAAGACGCTCAATTAGGAGTTAATTGTTATTTGTTATTGGTTAATAGGGGTCGTATTTTGCTCCTTTAGATCTATCAACGAATAACCAGTAACCAATAACGTATAACTCTCAATTAGTTTTAACTAATTGGAGCTAAAGTAAATGGGACGGCTCATTTTCCAGGCCGAGGCTTTTCAGGGTCTTGGGTTTGGGGATACCGTCTCGATCGAGGCCCTGGTGCGCGTATAATTCATCGACCATCTTGATAAATTTTTTCTTATCGATCGTCAGGCCGATCACATCGAGGGCGCCTCTTTTGCAGGGCTCATCGAAATAGCGATGGTTCAACATATCGCCTTTTTCAAGATCGTTTCTTGACAGCCCTTCCCTTAAGTTGAAGAGTTTTTCGATCATGTTGCAGCGTCTGGCGACCTCCCAGATCTCTTCCGGCGGCATTTCGAGACCGGTATTGTAATAAAGCACTTTTGACCAATCCTCGAAATTGGGAAGCGTCGGTCCCAGGAAGGTTGTATGATATTTGCAGATACCGAGACAGTCCACTCCCATATAACAGTTTTCCTGCCAGAAAACCATCCAGGGTTTGCCGATATATTCCGTATGCTCGGAGCTCAACGGCCCGTCATAGGGGACCGGGTTGCCGTAAATCTTCCTTAAGACCTTTTCCGGCAGATGGTATAAATCGATGGCCGGCCGGCTTCTCAAATGGTCCGAACCTCTGGATGCCGTGGCGACATTGAGCGCCAGCGCGGGCGTGGGCCGCTCATCCGAATGCAGATTGCTCATGCCTTTGACCTGCACAAGATAATCAAAGGAATTTTTACCGATCTTTTTCGAAGCCGGGAATTCCGCCGTCGGCAAGTGCATCTGCCAGCCAGCCTTTGCGGTAACAGATCCGTTCGATCATTTCGAGGACCGCCTCGTCATTTCCCCAGCTCAGATCCAGCCCATCGGTTTCTTTGTCGGTGATGATGCCCAGTTCGTACAGCTCCATGGCCCAGGAAATGAGGCTGCCGGTTTCGAGATTATCCATCCCGAACTGATTGACCAGGTGATTGCCGGCGAGAACTGTCGTCGCCCGGGGGTGTGTCGGTCTCGGCTCCGAAGGTACCCAGGGAGGTGTATTCCGGCCCTTCATCGTATTTTCCGGCAAAGGGGCCGTCCGGAATTTTATACTGGGCCCGGCAATGCACCTGGCAGCCGAAGCATCCGGTCATATGATGGGGCCCCATGGTCTCTTCAGCAATTTCATCGAAACGCTCGGGTTCGATATCATCTGAATATTCACACTGGTTGTATTGAAAATTACGGGTCCGCACACCGCCCCAGCAATTGGTGGCGCCCCAGATAAACGGGGTTCCCAACACCCCCTGGGTTTGATTCACCTTGGCGCTGACGATCTGGTCGATGAAGCGTTTATTATAATCCAGGGCTTCAACCGGGTGGGCAATCTGTATGTCCATGGTCCCGCGGGACGGCCACGCCCTTGAGATTTTTGGAACCCATGACACATCCCATCCCGGTCCGGCCGCCGGAATTTTTGATTCCCGGTCATGACGTTGGCAAACCTGACCAGATTCTCTCCGGCCGGCCCGCAAACGCAGCTTTTGACTTCCTCATCCCCCAGGTCTTCCCGGATGGCCCACTGGGCCTCGGTCACGGACTTGCCCCAGATGCCGCGGGCGTCCTGAATTTCGATCTCGCCGTTGTGGATATAGATATAAACGGGATGTTTGGCTTTACCCTTGATGACCAGGTGATGAAAGCCCGCCCAGGCCAGCTCGGGTGCGAAAAAGCCTCCCATATTCGTGCTGCCCAGCATTCCGGTCAAAGGTGATTTTGCCATAATATGTGTTCTGGCAGTGGCGGAAGCACAGGTGGCTGTCAGGATACCGCCGCTTATCAAAAGGGGGTTTTCAGGACCCAGCGGGTCACAACCCTTTTTGGAATGGTTATAAAGCAGATAGGCATCCAATCCCCGGCCGCCCAAAAACTTTTTCCGAACCTCAAGCGGGATCGGTTGGGTCTGGATATCACCGGTGGTGAGATCAATGTATGCGATCTTTCGGTTTAACGCCATATTACGTTACCCCCTTCTCTTTTAATTTTGCTTCCGCCAATTTTTTGTTGACCTCCCAGACCGGTCCCCGAATACGGGGCAGATTGGGATTGACCCAGTGGACCCGGTATTCCATTCCGCATGTCGGGCATTTAGCGGTCTTGCATCCCTTTTCCGGCTCAATCCTTTCCATGCAGCTGGGATTATGGCATCTGAACTTACCGTAGGTCCGGGTCTTTCGCAGACTTTCGGCTGTTGAAAGGTCTTTTTTTTCGGTCGCCATAATACTCTCCTTTGTATTTTTCCTGTTAACGCAAACCGGATTCATGCGGCCGGTTTCATTCACGCGTTTATGTTCATTATTGTGAACAACCCGCTTTGCCGATTTTGATACCACAACGCGCTTTTTTGATCAAGCGAAAATATGCCTTTTCCTCATATTTTTTAGATCTGTATTTGGTAATTCAGACGCCAATTACGAACAAAAGGCCGCTGGTCATGAGGCCTGGAGAAATCGAATGCATCTATTCATCGTTCATTGAGATGAACAAAATATGTTGACAAACAATGACACCCCGATTGTATTCTCAAAAAAATCAAGTCCAGGGGCTTCGCCCCGATCCTGGAATGGTGCGAATGCTGGAACTGGGTGAGGCAAAAACTCAGGCCTTAAAAAATACCCTGTTTTTCACCCTTCTCTGTTTACGATCCAATCTCGGATTATAGCGGACAAAACCTATGAAAAAATATGGTGCACCTTCCGTAAAAAAGGCTTTTGCAATCCTCAGTGTCATTTCTTCATCCAGAGAAGGCCTGGGAGTGAGCCAACTGGCAAAGAACCTCAAGATGGCTAAGAGCACGGTCCATGGCATGACATCCGCCCTGGAGGAGCTGGGAGCTGTTATGAGGGATCCGCTGACAAAAAAATATAAACTGGGCTTCACCCTGCTCGAAATCGGCCGCTCGGCCTATGGCCAGATTGATCTGAAAACCTCGGCAAGACCGGTCATGGAAGAACTGATGGAAAAGACCCAGACATCGGTTTTTCTGGGCATCCTGAACTGGGACCATGTGACCGTCTGGATATTGTCGAGTCCAGACAGGATCTTAAAATTACAGCCCCGGTCGGCACCACCATGCCCATGTTTGCCGGGAGCCGTGGGCAAGGTCTTTCTGGCATCCATGGATGAGAACAGGCCCGAAGATTGTCAAATCAAAGGGGCTGCCCCGCTTTACGGATAATTCGATCGTCGATACAGCGTTGTATTTCCAGGAGTTAAGACGCGTCAGGGAAAAAGGATTCGCCGTTGATGATGAGGAATATATTCTGGGTGTCCGGGCGGTGGCATCGCCGCTGATGGGGTTGGGACAATTAAGGTCAGCCATTTGGACTGTCGGGTTCAAGGCCAGTCTTGATGAAAAAAAGATGAATACACTTACCGGGGCAAACACAAAAGGCCGCCAGGGACCATCAGCCGACGGATTCAAAAACAGCTCCTCACCAGGCGAAAAGCACCATGACCCCTGGCTTCTGGTTACTGGTTACTGGCGGCTAGTCTCTTACCCCTGATCTGTGGCTGCTAATTCCCGGGAATTGGCGCCCAGGCTTCCAAATCCGCGATTCATCCCTAAAATTTTGAGCTCATTGACCGGCAGCCAGCAACAAGAAGCCAGGGGCCTAAGGCCTGACACCTGAAACTAGACACCGGACACCTAAAATCAATCCGTGTTTTATAAATTACTTGCGGGACGCGACACTATCTGCCATGGAAAACAAGAGATTTTACGGTAACCGGAAATACTTGACCGGCCACTAAAGGGTTCTCCAATATCGATCCCAATCGCCTTCTTTCAAATTTAGCTCATCGAGTGACAACAAATTCGTTTTCAAATCAGTTTCACGACGAATGACGTTTCCAACGCTGCATGCAATATCGGTTTCAAAGATCAAAATAATCGGCATTTTTCTCTTAATCGTATTGGCCAGCGCCGCTTCAATAGATTTGGCAAACAATTCCAGCTGGGGATAATTCGCCATAACCGGGTCTTTGAAGTATAAAGCGATGATCTCTTCACCTTCTTCTATGTCAAATCTTTTGAAGGAGATTTTTATTTGCGATGTAACATGATCAACACTTAATTTTGACGGGTCGGCATCTACCCGAATTACGGGTACATTTCTGATCGGAAACTCAATAGAATCATCCATAAAACCCGAAGAACCGGATATTGATAGCGAATAGGCGCCGGCGCCAATGACGGTTGCTCTGATTTTATTGGGTGGCTCTACGACAGCAGAATTTAATTTGGGTATCAACGAATTTATGTGATCGGCCAGAATTTGGCCGATATCATCATAATTGTCCAGACCCCCATACATCAACTCTGCGACACCCCCTGAAAATGAATACTCATCAATGCGGCTTGGAAAATCCAGATCATCGGTCAGCATAAGCTGTCGGGCTAAAGCAGAATTTGCGGGACCTGTAATGACCTCAAATAAAATTTCAGCAAACTTTTTTTACGATTCTTTCGATATCCTCTCTTGAGATTTGATCCCCGATTTTATAATTCAACCCGAGATGTTGCATAACCTTTCCGGCCGGTTCATCAAGCCGCCAGATTTTTCCTTTCGAACTGACGCCCAGCACCCGCCCTCCTACTGATATGCAACTTGTAGATAACGTCTCTCCATTTTTTGATATGGCGAAGTTAGAGGTGCCGCCGCCAATATCACAGGATAATATCGTTTTATTAAAATCCTTTGATCGAGCGGCTGCACCGGAGCCCATCGCGGCGATTAAGCTTTCAAAATTGGGTCCTGCTGTGGCCGCCACAAATTTTCCGGCATCATTCGATAGCGCTTCTGCGATTTGCTTTGCGTTTTGTTTTCGAGCGGACTCGCCGGTGACGATAACCGCACCGGTTTGGATGTCGGCAGGATCTATTCCAGCCCGTTGATATTCTTCTTTGAAAAAATCAGTTAATCGAACGACATCAATGGTACGATCATCCAATAATGGCGTATTGATGATTCTACCCTCATAAATGATGTTTCTTTCCCGAATTTTAAAACGACGCGTAACCGAGCGCTCATCTTTTTTGAGTACCAGATTGGAAAAAGCCAGATGACTGGTTGAACTTCCTACATCCACGCCAACGGAAAGTATTTCAATTTCGTTTATTTCCATTTCATTGTCCAAAGGTTCAGAGGTTAATTAACAGAAGACAGATGACAGATGGCAGATGGCAGATGACAGAAAGTAAAAACCGGAAGATGAAGCACCCTATCTGACCTCTGTTTTCTGTCTTCTGTCATCTGTTTCCTGATCCCTCACCCAGACCGGTTCTTACCCGCCTGCGCAGCCCTGCCGCTCCGCCCGGCTTCCAATTTTTTGAAGCGTGGATTTCCTCATAACAGTGCAGTTTGTCCATTTTCTTGAGCCGGGCAACAATCTGGGCCCAAGCGCAGGGAATACCCTGGCCGACTTCACAATAGCCCCCCTTGGAGCCACCGCACGGACCGTTAAAAAGACTCTTGGCGCATCGCGCAATCGGACAAATGCCGCCGGTATGGATGAGTATGCAGTCCCCGCAGCCCTTGCATTTTTCGGTCCAGATTCCAGGTTTATCTGATGCGCCCAGAAAAGTCGTATTAAGCGCGGGAATCACCGGCAAAGGCTCCAAAGCATCAGCTAAGGTTTGAACACCGGCACCACAGGCAAGTGATAGCACGGCCTGCGTTCCAGCGGGTATATTCTGATATTCCAGTACCAGGTCCCGTTCACACTGTCTCAGAATTGAGCCAACCTCAAATTTCGGCGGAGTGCCCTTATAATGCTGCATCTGGGATAGTTCGTGGCTAAGCTGCTCAGCTTCCTTTTCGCCACCCGAAAGACAAACGGTGACACAACTGCCGCAGCCCAGGACAAGCACCTGCTTATAATCTTTAATTGCAGATATGATTTCTTCCCGCGGCTTTAAATCTCCGACAATCATCTATCCCCCAATTTTAACCTAGGTTTTACTTTGCCCTGCCCGCTCCAGAACGTGGCCACAGCGACGCGGCATAACTTTGCCGATGCCTGGGGCAGAGTGCCTCACGGGTTGAATTCAGTTTGCTTTCAACTTTTTGACGGTAGGCCGGCGAATAAAGCGGTTCGCCGCATACCCGGCAATGAATGAGATCAAGGGTGATCACTTTATCCCACTGCCCGACTAAAAGATGCTGAAATTCGATGGCATTCTGCGGGCAAACTCGCCAGCATTGACCGCATCGGGCGCATTTGGTCATATTGTGTTTGAGCGTTCGTCTATCGTCCTGATCATCACAACCCAATGCAGAAGCAGGACAATTTTCCACGCAGGCCAGACACCCGTCACAGTTTTGATTTACACGAAAAAAAGACATAAAGCTTCACCGTAATATGAAAATAACTCAAGGAGACACAGTGACGTGAAAAATTCGAATATCGCCTGTTTTTATAAAATTGGCCGAAATCTGAAACAATATCAAAATACGAATGTTTAAAATTCAAAACAAAAGCGTACCGAAGTTTTGATCATTGATACTTTGGTCATTCGAATTTGTTTCGAATTTAGAGTTTAGGGTTTCGAATTTCCCCGTCTCGGCCATGATGGTTATAGGGATTAATTCATGCATCCGCCACCTTTTCATTATGGCAACAAATCTTACAGGACAGGGAGACGGCGCTCAGCCGCCTCCGACGAGTAACATAAACTTCACCGAATCACCGTCTTTGAGAAAACGCTGTGAATACTCTTCTCTTGGCAGGAAGCCTTCATCATTGATCATCACCTGGATCGTCAGGTCCAGTTCCCCTGTTGGATCCAGCAGTATTTTACGCGCCTGCCGGCTATTTCGGTTCACAATATGTGTGATAAGATCGGCCACCGTCCCGTCCGTCATTTCCAATACCGTCTTTTTACCGATTAACTTGGAAAGCGTCGGCAGCCCGAGAGATTCTACCTGGATTTTCAAGGTACACCTCCAGCATTGTAAAAAGTGACTAAAGTGAACTAAAGTTCGAAGTGACTAAAGTTAGCGTCGCGTTGCTCGGGCATAATTTTCAGCAGCCTGCCGCATGCGATCCGTGCTAAGCTTGCTGGTTTCCACATAGTCGACGGCCTTCGTGTAGCAGAAGCGCACGCATTGAGGGTCTCCATGGCACAAATTGCATTTAAAAACACGGCTGCGCTTCGAATTCCACCGCATAGCACCGAAGGGACAGGCCGAGACGCACATCTTGCAGCCGATGCAAAGGTCATGATTTATACTGATGCTGTCCAGCTTTTCGTCGCGGCAAATTGCATCTTTGGGGCAGACTGTCATGCAGGGCGCATCTTCACACTGCTGACAGCTCATGGGTATATAAAGGCCTATATTTTCCCATTTAACAATATGAATACGGGCTAAAGAAGGATTGCTCACCCCGTAATGCCTTACCGAACAAACGAGTTCACAGTTACGGCAGCCCGTGCATTTATCCGGATCAATCATCATTATTTTCTTAGCCATCATCAATCCTTTACTCCGCCCCGGTTAATATGTTCATCTCAATGAACATTTTGAGTCTGCTATCCTATCAGTTACATCCGTTTTGTCAAGCAATTTTTTGCTATAATTATTAAATTACATGTATTAAATAAGAATATGACAAAAGATTTAAATTTAATTGGCGTTCATTATAATGAACTAAAGTATTATCTAAAATATCAGAAATGATAACCAACAAAGAGTAAACGCCTTGAATAAAATTGCATATCTTTCAGAAAAACGGCCCGTAATTGATCACAGCAGGTAACACAAATTCCTTGACATCCCACCGTGGTTCATATAGCTACCACACCGTATAGTAGCTATGTCATAGCTACACCACCTATGCTCAACCTGCTGGATCCTTTTCGGCACCCGAAGTTGTCTTTGAAATAGCAGATCACGTTCATGGACAGCGGTCGAAAGCAGGATATGGCGTCTGGTTTTTTTAATTCAGGAGACCGCCAGCAGAACCCACAGCCTTGTTATCAGGATAAACATACTAACCCGACTTCTCCCGGATTTTTAAGCGAGGAGTTAATAGAAAAGGAGGACACCCATGAATCGGAAAATATGCGTATTCACTTTCGTGTTGGTTGTTGCGTTCATCTGGGCGATACCCGCACCAACTGTATTTGCAGCTGAACCGATCGTTATCGGAGTTCCCACTTCATTAGGTTTTCTGGAAGGCAAAGAATCTCATAAAGCTGTTCAATTGGCAGTCAGTGAGATTAATGCCAAAGGCGGTGTCAATGTCGGCGGTACCAAACGGCCATTCAAGGTCGTCGCTGCCGACCTGCGCGATGCGGCTGCCGGTGTCCCGGTTCCGGAAGCCCTCTTAGGCCTTGAAAAGCTTATATTAGAGAAAAAGCCGACAGCCATTGTGGTCGGACCTTTCCGCTCTGAGGCCTTGCTGGCAGGCATGGATATTTTATCCAAGTACAAGATGCCCATGCTGGGCACCATAGCAATGAGTCCCGGCACGGAGGCTAAAATTAAAAAAGATCCTGAAAAATACAAATATGTCTTCAGGGTATCCTTAAATGTGATTTACTGGGCCAAGCTTCTGGGCGGCACCATGGCGACGCTTAAAAAAGATTTTGGTTTTGATAAGGTTTACATCATGAACCAGGATGTAGCCTGGGCCCGTGGAACGGCCAATGCCATGAAAAATAGATTCTTCCTTAAAACCGGTTGGGAAGTCGTCGGCCACGATCAATATCCTACCGGATTTTCTGACTTTTCTTCGGCATTGATGAAAGCCAAAGTAAAGAAAGCCGGGGTAATTTTTGCCTGTTTTGATATGCCTGAAAGCGGTGTCCTTGTCAAACAGTGGAAAAGCATCAGGGTACCGGGGCTGATCGCCGGATTTATCTCACCGATGGCCGGTGAAGTCGCCTGGAAGACCTTTAAAGGCAAAATAGGTGGATTGATGAATGCCACTTTTGAGCTGGGTAACATACCTTCAGCGAAATACGCTCCGGCCAAAAACTTTTACAATAAGTACAAAAAAGCCTACGGAAAAGGAATTCAGTCTGGACACGGTCCGGCACCTTCCTACGAAAGTGTTTACATTTTGAAAGAAGCCATCGAACGGGCAAATTCACTCGATCCGGACGCCATCGTGGCCGAGATCGAAAAGACCGACAGACAGGGGGTTATGGGGCGCATCAAATTTGATGAAGGCCATCAGGTCATCTACGGCACCGATCCGGCTCAAACGGCGGTTGCGGCATTTTTCCAGTGGACCGAAAACGGCAAAAGAAAAATCGTCTATCCGCCAAGTTTGGCAGAAGGCAAAATTGTTCTGCCACCCTGGGTTAAAAAACGTTAACGATCGCATGTAACTAGATACCCATTAGAACAATGAAATTTATCTTGCCTGCTCGCCTTTGTAGTTTTCGGTAAGGCGAGCAGGTTTATTCTGAAATCCGGCTTCACGTTTATCAATTACACAGGATTTAATTTTATACCGCTTTCCATAATAATGTTCCGAATTGCGGAATTGCGGCATAAGGGGTTGTAGAAAAAAACGTTTGAACACCGGAACGTTTTTTTGACAACCCCTATAAGGCAAATATTTTTATCTATGTTAGCGCATACCTTCGTTTACGGTTTTGTAAACAGCGTCATACTGGTTTTGGTGGCTTTAGGGTTTAATCTCACCTTTGGTATCAGTGGAGTCGCCAATTTTGCCTATGGCGCTTTATATATTATGAGTGCATTGTTATGCTGGGTCTTTTTCAATGCGATCGGACTGCCTTATATTCTTGCGGTTATATTTGCGACGGGAGTAACCGCTGTTGCCGGGGCCTTGATGTATCGATTTGTTTTGCTGAGGATCAGGGGAATGGTGTTATCGGAAATCATCGCCACATTCGGCATCGGATTGGCCCTTCTGGAATTATTTAAATATATGGGGTTTATCGGGTTTGAATACTCACTACCCGTAATAATTGATACCAGCATCGACATCGGACCGGTGGTCATTGACATACAGCGCCTATTTATCGTGATGATCGGCATTGCCATGGCTGCTTTCCTCTGGTTTTTCACCCACCACACCCGCACCGGCCTGCGTTTTAGAGCCATCGCCCAGGATGAGCGCACGGCCCTGAGCCTGGGCATCAATTCCGACCGGGTCGCTATGCTCAGCGTCTCTTTTGGCGCGGCCTATGCAGCAGTTGCCGCCATTGTTATTTTACCCCTGGGCACCATAAATGTGGAACAGGGATACAGTGTGCTGATCAACGCTTTGGCCGTATGTATTGTCGGCGGCCTGGGTTCCACCGGCGGGCTTGTGCTGGCCTCTTTTTTGATTGGATACGGACAAACCTTCACCGTTACATACCTGGAAAGCCACTGGGTGATGCTGGTGCCACTGATTGCAATCCTGGCAATACTGGTCATCAAACCGTCCGGCTTATTTGGCGAACAAAAGGAACTCGAAGAAAGGATTTAGCAGAGAGAAGGCGGAAATCGGAATGCGGAATGCGGAATTAAATTCAAAGTCTTTTAAGAAAAGACGCAAAGAACGAATAGACCGGGGTATTAAAGCCAGATCGAGTGATATATTTGCGCTTAGCTCCTGGCGTGAGATGCTTTACCTGACAGCTCCCAGACTCATACCGATTGTAGGTCTTCTGGTATTGTCGGTTGTATTAAGCCATTACTGGCAAAGAGTTTTACTCTCGGTATCGGTATTTGCGCTGCTGGCCATCAGTTGGGATATCCTGGCGCAAAGCGGCATGGTATCTTTAGGCCAGGCGCTGTTTTTCGGAACCGGCGCTTATCTCGCCGGAAACATGAATCATTATTTTGGATGGTCCCCATATATAACCATTCCGTTGGCGACTATCTTCGGCGGCCTGCTTTCTACCCTATTTCTCCTACCGGTTTTACGATTGCGCGGAATATATTTTTCAATGGTGACACTGGTCCTGCCGCTCATGCTGGTCCGTATCATAGAGGCCACACGGATTTTTGGCGGCACCGAAGGGCTCAGTGGATTAGGCACCCTGCCCAATAGGTGGGTGGAAGTGTATCTCATCATTGCAGCTCTGCTGGCTTGCCTTTTCGGCTTCAGGCGCCTGATGAACTCCGACTTCGGCCTGGTGCTCAAAGCAATCAACGATAACGACCGTTCGGTCATGAATGCCGGCATCAACATTTACTGGTTTAAAACCCAGGCCTTATTTATTGCTGCTGCTATCGGGGCCTTTGCAGGGGCGTTTATGACTCATGTGTATATGTTTGTGGGAATGCCGGTGTTTGCCCTGGACTATTCGATTCTGCCCATTGCGGCTGCGGTGGTCGGTGGGATGGGGACCCTGGCCGGTTCGATGCTGGGTGCATTCATTCTGGTTCCCCTGTCAGAGCTCCTGCGGGGCCTCGGTGGACTCAGGATCGTGTTTTACGGCCTGTTTCTTGTGGTATTTACGGTCGCAATACCTGAAGGTATCTTTCACTATATTCAGCGTAAATATCATCAATTTGAAAGATGGGTGGAGGTGGAACGATGAGTTCATCTCCTTTGCTCGAAGTAGCTGAACTTCGCAAAAACTTCGGAGGCGTCCAGGCTATCGATGATTTGAATTTTGAGATTGTCGAAGGTGAACTCCTGGGAGTGATCGGACCCAATGGCTCAGGGAAAACCACAGCGGTAAATCTGATCAGCGGCTTTGTGAAACCAACCGAAGGAAATATCAGCTATCGTGGAAAAAACATAACCGGCTGGCCGCCCTATAAAATCGTCAGGCTGGGGATTGCCAGAACGTTTCAGATGGTAAAGCCTTTTTATCAGCTGCCGGCCTATAAAAATATGATCATTCCTTTGTATTCGCCGCGCGTTAAGAAAATAGTCGGCGGAAAATATGGAGACCGCGATGCCGTGGCTTTGGATCTTCTCGAAGAGGTCGGATTTGAACGCGATTCATTTGTCGCTTACAAAGTAGCCAGCGTACTGCCCCAGGGTTATTTGAAACGTCTGGAACTCGCCAAGGCCATTGCCCTGCAGCCTGATTTGATCATCCTGGATGAACTTTTCTCCGGTCTGAGTCTGGCGGAAGTTGCCAGTATTGTTCCCATTATTGAGAAACTGCGGCAACAGGGAAAAACCATCATTATGATCGAACACCGCTTAAAAGAACTTTTTAGAATTGCAGACCGCGTGATCGTCCTCAATTATGGGCAGAAAATTGCCGACGGCAGTGCTACCGAAGTTATGGGAAACCCGGAAGTCAAAAGCGCATACCTGGGCAGCGAATAGAAAGTAATTGCGGATTGGGGATTTTGGATTGCGGATTGCCAGTAGCAAGCAGCCAGGTTCCAGAGGCATATTGTAAAAGCTTGGCGTTTATTTCCAGCTATGAATGACAATCAACCTCATATGGTTAGGTAGGAAACAAGTGCTCGAAGTAAAAAATTTAATGGTTTTTTTTGAAAATGCCATTGCCCTGAATGACTTTTCAATGAGCGTCAATCAGGGCGAAATTGTGGGTGTGATCGGTTCCAACAGTGCCGGCAAGACGACGCTGATGAATACTATCTCAGGCCTTATCATCGATATGAAAATAAAGGAACAGCGCAAAGGTGGTGAAAGAATTACCCTATACGGAGAAATTATATTTCAAGGAGAAGACATCACCGAAACCCAGCCATTTGAGCGCGTTAAAAAAGGCCTGGTATTATCCCGCGAACGGCATCCGATTTTTCCGGAAAGCGATGTTGCCGAGAACCTGAAGATCGCCGGCCATGATGTCAAAAAATCAGAACTATCCGAGAGGATGGATTATGTATATACGCTATTCCCGGCCCTGGTAAATTTAAAGCGACGAAAAGCCGGTTTTCTGAGCGGCGGTGAGCAACAAATGCTGGCCGTCGGCATGGCGCTGATTCTCAAACCAAGTCTGCTTCTACTTGACGAGCCACTTTTAGGTTTAAGCCCCATGATGCAAAACATGCTGGTCGAGGCGATTGCAGACCTGAAAAAAAAATCCGGTATCACAATTCTAATCACTGAGCAATTTGCCCGTCCGATTTTACCCATGATTGACCGGGGATATGTCATCGAAAACGGCATGCTTGCCTTATTCGGAACCGGAATGGAGCTGATGGACAACCCCGAGGTAAAATCCGCTTATTTTGGCGTATGAGCGCATTAGATTTTTAATAGTTATTTTTATGAATTTTGTGGCAAGAAAATTATATGGGGATATTTTTACCATCTTCCGATAATTGAATATTTCCGATTGAATATTGAATAGTCAATTCCCCGATAAACCGGGATTTCCGCTTCGCTCCAACCGGCTTGTCCGGGTTAGGTCTTAAGGTATGGGAACACCTAAACATCAAGATATATTCTCAACCTTTGCGGCTACGGCCGAATGGCGTAAAGATAACACCGCCATCGTCTATCTGGGTGCCCGATTCTCCTATCATCAGGTCAAGGATCTGGCGGAACGTTTTGCCGCAGCTTTAACCGATATGGGAGTCGGAACCGGCCAAAAAGTCCTCATGTACATACCCAACAGCATTCAATGGGTCGTATCCTGGCTGGGAATTCAGAAGATCGGCGCAGTTGCAGTGCCGATCACTCCCATCTATACCCCCCATGATCTCAAGTATATCGCCAACGACAGCGAGGTCGAGGCCATTGTCTGCGCCGACACCAATTTCGGCTATGTCACCAGTGTGCTGGCCGAAACTCCCATCCATCAGGTTATCGTAACCAAAATGGCTGACCTGCTTCCCTGGTGGAAGCGATATTTCGGCTATCTTTTCAATGTGATCCCCCACGGTAAGATCACATTCGACCAAGGAACCTATGCGTTCCGAAAGCTGCTTGCTAAATATCGTAATAAAACTCAAAATCTACCCGAGAATGCCCGGGATGGCCAGGCAATCGCTCAAATACTATACACCGGGGGAACCACCAAATTTCCCAAGGGAGTTCCGTTTACGCATGATTTGTTTCTGGTTTCTGCCCAGGAACAAATCAGAAATAGTGACTCGCTCTTCCCGGCCGAAGAGAACGTCATTATGGGCAATGCTCCTTTGTTTCATATTCTGGGACAAACCTGCAGTCTGGCTACGCTCTTGACGGGGGGTAGTTTGATTCTCCAGCCCCGGATTAATCTGGATGCTTCTTTTGACGCTATTCAGCGCTTCAAGGCAAAAACCATGCTGGGTGTTCCGACCCTTTACCGGATGATACTGGAGCATGACAGGATAGATCAATATGACTTAAGCTCCGTCGAATATTTTTTCAGCGGCGGAGACGTGCTGCCTGTGGAAGTGGGTAAACGCTGGCAGGAAAAGTTTGGCAAAACGATCTATCAAGGATACGGCGCAACGGAAACATGCGGTGGTGTATCCATGTGCCCGGTTGACATCGATAACCCGCCCAAAAGTGCCGGCCGGATTGTACCCAGTAAAAAGGTTCAAATTGTCGATCCCGTATCTCTGGACCCGGTAGAGCCCGGCGAACCCGGTGAATTGCTGGTTTTTTCAGAACACATGGTATCCAACTACCTGAACAAACCGGAGGAAACAGCTGAGGCATTTATTGATATAGAAGGTGTAAAATGGTACCGCACTGCAGATATTATGTCCATGGATCAAGACGGCAACCTGTATTTTGTGGACCGCACGGTAGACACCATCAAGCACAAGGGATATCGCGTATCGGCATCGGAAATTGAATCGGTGCTCCAGGAACATCCGGCGGTTATTAGTTCCTGCGCCGTAGGCGTTCCGGATGAGAAGGTGGGCGAACGTATCAAAGCCTATGTCGTGCTTAAAGAAGACATTAAAGGAATCACCGGTTACGAATTGATTAAGTGGTGCCGCGAGAGCCTCGTCGCCTATAAAGTACCCCAGTATATTGAGTTCAGAGACATGCTGCCCAAATCCAAGGTCGGCAAACTGCTCAGACGTGAAATCCGCAGCGAAGAACAGCGGCGCAAAGAAACACGATAAGTTTGGCCAACAATCGGCCAAACTGTTATTGGGTATGGGTTATTCGTTATTGCTTAAATTCAGCTTTCGCTGAAATAAATTGTTTATTATCGACGAAATCGACAGATGACCTAAGCGTTTAAAATTAGACACCCAATCAACATCCTATCAATTAGCATCCACCTATAATAAATGCATTACTCCACTTTTCTTTGTTTCTCCATATATGCTTAAAATAGGTATATGACTATTTGCTAGGGCAACAAACACCCATCCGAATGAATCATAAGACTGCCGAATAAGGTCGCCAAGAATCAAACCGTCGCTGAACAGAAAGTCGAATGATCATGACGAAAGATGAAATCACCCAGATTAAAGTCGGACATCACCGTATGGGCATTATCGGGTTGAAGCATGTTCTGGAGGAAGTTTCCCAAGAGTTTGACGGTAGGTCAGATAATGAGGTGAGCGCTGAACTGATTCGGCGGTTGTCTAAATTTAATTATATACCTGAGAATAGCCAAAAAGATTACGGACAAGCTTTTTTACGGGAATTTAAAAAATTTGTCGGGCAGCCTTATGAACGAAACAAAATAGAAGGGCTGGAAATCAAGGTCCTGGGCAGCGGTTGTCCCTGTTGTGACGACTTAGAACAGGATCTGATGGCGGTGATGACTGAAATGAATCTTGCAGCCGACATCGAGCATGTGGCCGATCCAGCTGAAATCAAAAACTACGGCGTGACGGGCACCCCTGCCCTGGTCATCAACGGTGAGGTCAAGGCCGTCGGCTCGATGCCCAAAAAAACACAGCTAAGGACTATGTTTATTGACGCTGCCGCAAAACATCAATAAATGCAAATCAAAATCTATCTGAATATGGTAATGGAGAAGGCTGATGACAGATGCATCTACGAAAAAACTTTCATTTCTCGATCGCTTTTTAACACTCTGGATATTTCTGACCATGTTTATCGGCGTTGGGGGCGGCTATCTGTATCCCGACATCCGTCAAATTATTTACTACTTCCAGGTGGGAACAACGAATATTCCGATTGCCATCGGCTTAATCCTGATGATGTATCCGCCGCTGGCAAAGGTCAAATATGAGCAGCTCGGCCAGGTGTTTCGAAACGTAAAAGTTTTATTGCTGTCATTGGTTCAAAACTGGGTGATCGGCCCGATACTCATGTTCTTGCTGGCGATCACCTTCCTATCCGGCCAGCATGAATACATGGTGGGACTAATTCTCATCGGACTGGCGCGCTGCATCGCCATGGTCATTGTCTGGAATGATCTGGCTGCCGGCGACCGGGAATACTGTGCCGGATTGGTGGCCTTCAATTCGATTTTCCAGGTTTTGTTTTTTTCGATTTATGCCTATATCTTCATCACGGTCGTGCCGCAATGGATGGGTCTTAAAGGAGCCGTTGTCGATATTTCCATCGGCCAGATTGCCGAAAGCGTCTTCATTTATCTGGGAATCCCGTTTATTGGCGGGATCATCACCCGTATCATCGGGCTGAAAGCAAAGGGTATCGAATGGTATGAGAATAAATTTATTCCGAAAATAAGCCCGATCACGTTGATCGCTTTGCTGTTTACCATTTTGGTGATGTTCTCCTTAAAAGGAGAATATATTGTTCAGCTGCCCTTCGATGTAGTTCGCATCGCTATCCCGCTGTGTATCTATTTTGTGATTATGTTTTTTGTCTCATTCTTTTTATCCATGAAAGTCGGGGCAACATACGAACAGTCCACCTCCTTAAGTTTTACAGCCGCTTCAAACAATTTTGAATTGGCGATTGCAGTAGCCGTGGCGGTTTTCGGGATTGATTCGGGGCAGGCATTTGCAGCTGTAATCGGCCCGCTGGTGGAAGTGCCGGTGTTAATAAGCCTGGTGAATGTCGCAATTTGGTTTAAGCGCAAATACTTTCCATATGCCATTGAATTGCCGACCGGCATTTGCCATGTAAGCTGCGAACCATAGAACCTGAATCTTGTATGAAAATTAATGAGAATATGAAAGCCTCCGACTCGTGCAAAATTCAGGTAAAACACGGCTGCTGATATCCAGGTACAGAACATCGGAGAAAAAGACACCAAAGCAAATACTTTATCGGACAACTGCATACTTAAAAATTTCATATTTCATCAGCACATCCCAAATATTTTTAGTCCCTCCAAATTTCACCATCAGGCAAGACATCAAAAAAAATAGAGACCAAAAAAAGTATATATTTGCCATTACGTAATCCGCAAAAAACATTAGTGACAATTCAAGCACGAATTTTCAAATCAAAGAACCCGATATCAGACGATACCGTATCACCTTCTAAAAAACCTTGCGATATCCATTTGATACCTGTAGTTTTAACCGAGTTGTGTTCACATTATATCCCGGCTTCTAAATAGGGCTAAATTTTATTCAGATTTTTTAGATATCACAACTTTACCATGAACTGAGGTATCTCAATGTATCACTACTCGACGTCACATTGAAATTTTGGCAATATCTAAATATCGACCCCTTTAAAAATTAAGGGCTGAAAACTTATATATATAAAACTCCAGATTTATCCATTAGGGTTGAATTTTTTATGCATTTACCCAATATAATAGAAAAAAAATTCCGACCACTTACTAGTTAGCTATTTCTTTGAGAAGGACAACCAGAGGTTAGTAGACTATGGAAAATCTAGTACAATATTTGCTTGACGAAGCGACTCTTTGGGTGCCGAGAGTAATCGGAGTTATAGTGATTTTCGTCGTTTTCTTTATCCTTGCGAAAATAATAAAAAGAATAATCACTAGTGCCGCTGAGCGATTGAAATTTGATGGAAATATCACTTCGCTACTTGCTCGTACAAGCAGTATTGCACTTATGCTCTTTGGCTTTGTTACTGCGCTCGGAACGTTAGGTATTAATGTATCCGCGCTAGTGGCCGGTCTGGGGTTGACGGGATTTGCACTCGGCTTAGCTCTGAAAGACACTATTTCTAATCTTCTCTCTGGCGTCCTCATATTGCTATATCGACCATTCGAGATAGGAAACCGCATAAAGATATCGGGTTACGAGGGCATTGTTATTTCTATTGACCTACGATACACGGAGATTGATTCCGAGGGGAATAAGGTACTCATTCCGAATTCAAAATTATTCAAGGATCCAATCACTGTTCTTCAGTAGCGGGCAATCGATAATTTTGTGATCCAGACGAAAATAGCTAACCAGGCGCTGCACCCGACCTCCTATGTCGACGGGTGAGCTTGGCCGTTATCGCGATTCCATACAGCTCCAACATACAAAAGGGCGAGGATACACCAATTCTGTTGAGATACCATTTTTATATCAAAAGTGCTAAATTCGCTCTGAATGCCGCCAAGCGAAAAACCTGCTGAACCCCTAACCCAATATTTGGTATATTCTATATTGTGGTTTAAGTGTATTGTTTTTTAATTTCGCGTTTCAGCAATTTACCGGCCGAGTTTTTAGGCAACTCGTTCACAATTACAAATTCCTTTGGCACCTTAAAACCGGCGAGGTGCGTCTTCAAATAGGCTTTCAGCACTGCCGGATCCGGTTGCTGGCCTTTTTGAGATACGATAAAGGCCGTTACCCGCTCACCAAATTCTTTATCCGGCAACCCCACCACCGCACATTCCTGAACCTCGGGTCGGGTATATAATATTTCTTCTACTTCCCGCGGATAGACGTTTTCGCCACCGGTGATAATCATGTCCTTGAGACGGTCCACAATATACAAATAGCCGTTTTCATCCAGATAACCGATATCCCCGGAACGGTACCATTTCCCCCAGAATGCGGCTTTCGTCTCTTGGGCGTTATTCAAGTAACCCCGGGTGATATTGGGCCCGCAGATACAAATCTCCCCTTCTTTGCCCGGTTCTATAACCTTACCATCAAAATCCCTAATCTGTACTTCCACCAGATTTACCGGTGTACCGACAGAACCAATGACATGACGGTAGTAATGATTATATGTTACCATCGCGGCACTCTCAGTCATGCCGTAAGATTCATGAATATCAAGTCCGGTACGCGCTTTCCACTCCCGCATCACCTCGGTGGCCATGCTGGCCGCAGCCGAGAAGCAATACCGAACGGACTTTAACTTTTCGGCTAAATTTTTGAGTTCAAGCAACCGGATATAAATAGTGGGCACAGCATAAAAATTGGTTACCTGATGGCGTTCGATCGCGTCGATGACTCTTTTCAGATCAAAGGCCGGTTGGATAATCAACCCCCCTCCACAATAGACAAGGGAATGGGTGATATGAATCTGGGCAAAAACATGATTGAGGGGTAAAAAACAAAGGGCGCGATCCTTTTCACTCGAACGCTCATAATGGGCCACATTGGCCGTTGAGGTTTGCAGATTTTCGTGACTCAGCATAGCGCCCTTGGGAATTCCGGTGGTGCCCCCGGTGTATAAAATGGCGGCGATGTCCTGTCGATGACGGTCGGCCATCTTAAATTCCGATTTTCCCTCAGCTGCAAAATCCGAAAACGAAATATCCCAGTGCTCACAAATAATCAGTTCGGGATAGGACTGTTTTTGAAATTCGCTTAAGTCCTTAAGTTTGTCACTGGAGGTAAACAGTACCCTGGGTTTACAGTCCGTTATAATTTTAATAAGTTCATTTTTCATCAACAAATAGGAGAACGTTACCGCCACCGCTCCTGTTTTCAGCACCCCGAAATAAAAAGCCAGCCATTCATAAGAGTTCGGCGCGCACAATGCTACATGTTCTCCGGGTCGCACACCTCTGCCTTGCAGTGCCGAAGCGATCCGGTTGGCGTCCTGATTGAATTGGCTATAGGAGATAATTTTATCGTCATCGATAACCGCGCAGCGACCCGCAAAATAAAAGGCGGTTTTTTCTAAATTCGAGGCGATGTTCATTTTTAACACCCTTTCGATGCTGTCGTTATAGTGATCATATACCTGGTATCATTAACGCAGCTTGTTGAAAAGCACGAAATAATAGAACTGACATGGCACCTCACAGAGTCGGTAATTTTTCCCTTTTCAAATCATTTCTTTAGATGTTAAGGAATAACGCTGCGCGAGTCAACGACCACCCGCATAGCGGGTGGCTTGAATTTTCGGCCATAGGCCGAAAAGGCGAAAGCACGTCAGGGCTTTAAACGTTGCGGTTGGAACCGGGTGCGCACAATGATTATCCGCAGAGCGGATGAGTTGGGTTCCCGACCCTAGGGCGGGAAGACAAGGGAACGTCAGTTCCCAATCATTGTGTTTGTGATCGGGTGCGAAGCACTCAATCACAAACAACCGCCCGGTTTGAAAACAACCAATTCAACAAATGACGGGAAGGATTGATTTTACAATGACAAAAAAGAGACCCCTTTTTTTAAATGATACCAGAGATTCGAAGACATTAATGCAAGTCGCATTGGGGCAAAAAAAGGCTGACCTGGTGGTCGTAAATGCAAGGCTCGCCAATGTTTACACCGGCGAGCTTGTAAATGACTGCACCATCAGCATCAAAGGCAAGTGGATTGCCTATGTCGGCAAAGATCAACAGCATACAATCGGTTCAAAAACGGAAGTTATTGATGCCAGGGGCAAAACCGTCATTCCGGGTCTCATCGACGGTCATACCCACCTTGCCTGGTTGAGCACCGCCAGTGAATTTTTAAAATATGCCATGAAGGGCGGCACCACCACTATTGTCACCGAGACATTGGAGCCATTTATGGTGGCCGGCTATGAAGGGATTATCGACTTTTTAGAATCATTAAATAATCAACCCCTCAAAATTTTGGCAACCGCTCCAGCGATGATATCGATCAGTCACGCAGCCCGCAAAATTTCAGAAAAAACCCTTCAGGACCTACTGGATCGCAATGACATTATCGGTCTGGGGGAATCATACTGGCAGGCGGTTCTTCAGGACCCGGATGAGGTTCTGCCCCTATTTGAACAGACGCTCCTGGCCGGCAAAACGCTTGAAGGACATTCCGCCGGTGCCAGCGAGAAAAAACTGTCAGCCTACATCGCCAATGGTATTACCTCCTGTCATGAACCCATAAATGCGGATCAGGTTTTGGAGAGATTACGGCTCGGGTTGCATATCATGGCGCGTGAGGGTGCCGTGCGTAAAGACCTTGACGAAATCGCCAAAATCACAAAGCAAGGAATTGACTTGCGGCGACTAATTCTGGTGAGCGACAGCATTTCCCCGCAGGATCTGATGGAAAATGGTTATATGGAGAGTATCGTCCAAAAGGCCATTGATTGCGGTTTTGAACCCATCCAAGCCATTCAAATGGCCACATTAAATGTCGCCGAGCATTTTTCCCTGGACCATCTGATTGGCGGCATCGCACCGGGTCACTATGCTGACCTTGCCATTATTCCGGATATTGACCGTATCGATGCCGAAGTGGTGATCAGCAATGGTCGCATCATCGTTCAAAATGGAAACATCCTGATCCCCCCGCGCAAGCACTCCTTTTCTAAAGAAAGCCTGAATATGATTAAATTACCACGCGATTTGGAGCCGTCTGATTTTATTATCAGAGCACCTGCCAACACTGAAAATGTGCAGATCAGAGTGATCAGCATGATCACCGATCTGGTTACATCTGAAAAAGAAATGAATTGGCCTGTTGCAAATGGTCGGCTCAGCGTCAATTTGGAGAAGGACATTGTCAAGATTGCCGCCATTGATCGAGCCCATAATCCCGGAAAATTATTTGTGGGGCTTATCCAGGGATTTGGCTTGCAATCCGGAGCGATTGCCTGCAGTGCGGCCTGGGATACTTCAGATATTATCGTGGTCGGGGCCGATGATGCCGACATGGCCTTTGCGGTAAACCGAATTCGTAAATTACAGGGCGGTACGGTGGTTTGTAAAAATGAGAAAATTCTGTCCGAGCTGCCTTTACCGGTCTTTGGCATCGTTTCTGATCTTCCTTTAGAAACCATTGACCGGCAGTTTAAGGACGTCGCTAAAGCCGCAAAAGGCCTTGGAGTCCCCTTCCCGGAACCGATGTTATCATTAATAACACTGACCGGCTCCGCAATTCCATATTTAAGGATTTGTGAGGAAGGATTGGTGAATTTAAAAAATGGGACGACGCTGCCGCTTTTCGTCGGATAATCATGCGGCAACCCGGATCAGACATACCGATAAAAAGGAAAGTTTCGTGTAAAAATGCAAGCGCGTCAGGACGCCAAGATTTCAAATTTTCTTGAACTTACAATAAACGGCATTAGTATATTTAATGTAACGTATGGGTGTTAATCATTTCAAAAACGGAGAGGTCACAAAATGGCTGAGACAGAATTGTTAGACGGTAAACGGATTCTTTTGGTAGATGACGAACCGGATGTATTGGATACTCTGGAAGACCTGCTGCCCATGTGCGAAACAGTAAAAGCGTCAAATTTTAAAACGGCCAAGGAATTTCTGGAAACCCAGTATTTTGACATGACGATTTTAGACATCATGGGAGTTGAGGGTTTTCAACTTCTGGAAATCGCCAATCAAAGAGAAGTTACCGCCGTCATGCTGACGGCCCATGCCCTCAGCCCGGACAACATTGTTAAATCCTATAAGGAAGGTGCGGCCTCTTATTTGCCCAAAGAAGAAATGGTCAATATTGCATCTTTTTTAAATGATATCCTGGAAGCCAAAGAACAGGGTAAAAGCACCTGGGGTCGCTGGTATGACAGGCTGGGTTCCTTTTTCGAAAAGAAATTCGGAGAAGACTGGCAGAAGGACGAAAAGGACTTCTGGAAAAATTTCCCATATTATTAAAATGTCTGTAACAATCAAATGGTTTCCGCCTTCCTGGTTCCAAATAAAATCAAAAAACAAAATCATTTATATCGATCCGGCCTACCTGCGATCTTACTTCATCATTATTGAACCCGGAAGGCCGCTTTCCTCACTGAGAAGTTTGTCCACAAAGGCAGCGAAACTGACTTCAGCCGCAATCGAATAGAAAAAGTTCCTTTTTCATCTTATATACTGTCCCCCTTGATATGGTCATCAACATACATTCAGCTTCAATTAAAACTACCATTTGTGCTATTTGCGCTAAAAACGGTCCCACCTGTTGTCAGATCGGGCAAAGGCTGGCGGACTTCAATTTTCCTCTATCCGGCGTAGAAACAGAGATCATTTCTGCCTGTGATAGGTGGCCAGGCATGTATTTTACCGTTCGGGTTCCAAATTCGACCCGGTTTATATCCCGGCTAAAAAACCTTTTTCCGAATGACCTGGACAGAATCCAGGTACTTTATCCTGAACATGGCCGTCACGAACACTTGTCAACAGATGAGCGCGGGCGTTGCGTTTTTCTTGGCCCAGCGGGCTGTCTTTTGCCCGGCAAAGCCCGGCCTCTTTATTGCAGGCTCTTTCCTTTTTGGGTGATAGGCGGCCGGGTAGCCTTTTTCCCTTTCGAGTTTTGTGAGGCCCAAAAAGGTGCCAGGTCCGCAAATAAGATCATGAGGCGTTTAAAAATGAACACTTCCCAGATATTTTCTCTATACCACGAGTTGCGCAATGCCTGGCTGTTAGATGAATGATCGCAATGCACGATTTTACAAAGTTGGAAAATAAGACGACCTGGTTTAGCGCCGAAAAGGCAAAAAAATGGGACCTTGTGGATAAAATAGAATAAAATGTGAAAATCTGTGCAACCCTTTTCCGGCGGCTAAACTGGAATGGATTGCAAAAGGAAGAAGGAACGTTGTATATAATACCAGACAGGCTTCTTTTTATTTCCCTTAATTGATTAAGATGCTCAAGTCAATTTAAAAGCAGAGATATCTTGGAGATGCTGCTGTTCTGAAGAGAAAGCAAATGAGATGAAGCTATGAAAGAACTGATCAAATATATAGTCCAGGCAATGGTTGACCATCCGGAACAGATAGAGGTTTCAGAGGTTAAAGGCGATCGGATTTCGGTAATAGAGCTTAAAGTGGCCAAAGCGGATATGGGGAAGATTATCGGCAAGCAGGGCCGCAATGCTCGTGCCATCCGGACCATATTAGGCGCTGCCTCTGCCAAGGTGAAAAAACGCACGATCCTTGAGATCATTGAATAATCCCGTGGAAAAGGGAGTACCTGGAGATACTTTCATCCACCAAACGACGACAATTTTAGAGCAGTCATTCGTTCAACATTAAAATACATGGGATTCAACAACTGTGGTTATTGCGTCAAAACTCTGACTGACCTCCAAATGATGAGCTGCAAACACCCTCCTGCATCGTTACGCTCCATTAAATCGAAATACAGTAACACACTGATATTACATTATTATAATCTTGCTGTAGAAGGTTGTCTCCGCTGGCACACATGTTGCTTTTTTATTTGAGCGTTTTTGATTACCATAAAACGATAGGACCAAGCCTTTGAGAATTCCGTTTAAAATAATCTTCTTTCTGATGTTTGTGTACCTCTTGTGCGGTTTTGAGGTATCAAACGCTCAAGACAAATCCGCGGTTGATGTCGTCAATTTGTTTGACAGCCATTACGGCGGTCCGGATATGGATGTAATTGCAGGCTATACCACCGCTAGTTTTAGGGCCAACAGGCCTAAATCGGTTTGGGTTGCGGATATATGGAGAGTCTTAAAAAAGATGAAATACAAAAGACTTAACAGCACTGTAATCGACTCCAGGGTTAAAAATGACCGCAAGGCTGTGGTTATCATTGAAGCCAAAATCGAGATAGCCAACAAGGAAACAACCCAGAAAGAAATATACTATCTTATACAAAAAGGAGAAAAATGGTTGATTGATGATCTTGTGGTTGCTGATGGGGAAATTGATTTGGAAAAAGTCGCTGATCTCCGGGTTGAAAAATAATACTTTGATTTTCAACTAATTTTTGCTGGAAACTCTATCCCTATCCTCATGGCGCGTATGAGATCATCCAGCTCACTGCCCATGACGGTCTCTTTTTCCAGCAAAAGCTCTGCCAGTTTATTCAGAATATCTAGACGCTTTCTTTCTCCCCTCTAACGAGCCCCAATGTATCTCTGAGTTTGGCAGACACCGTATTGCAGATATCCGGGTGAGCCTTGAAGAATTCCTTTAGCGTTGTTTCGGCCCTGGCCTATCCGCTCCCCGTTATATGAATACCACGAACCGCTTTTTTCGATGATGCCGGCATCCACTCCAACGTCAATCAGATCCCCGGTCTTCGATATGCCTTCACCGTACATTAAGTCAAATTCCGCCTCCTTGAAAGGCGGCGCCAGCTTGTTTTTGACAACTTTTACCCGTGTGCGGTTTCCCACGGTCTCCTCGCCGTCTTTGATAGCGCCGATGCGCCTGATATCGAGCCTGATCGTGCATAGAACTTAAGCGCTCTTCCGCCGGGCGTTGTCTCCGGGTTTCCGAATACAACCCCTATTTTCATGCGGATCTGGTTAATGAAAATAGCCGCTGTTAGGGTCTTGCTTATCGTTCCGGCCAGCTTTCTTAAGGCCTGAGACATCAGCCGTGCCTGAAGCCCCATGTGCGAATCTCCCATCTCGCCCTTCGATCTCTGCTCTGGGAACAAGGGCTGCGACTGAGTCGATAACGATGATGTCGATTGCTCCGCTTCTGACCATCATTTCCGTAATTTCAAGTGCCTGTTCCCCGGTATCGGGCTGAGCAACCAAAAGCTCGTCGCAATTCAGACCGAGTTTTTTGGCATACACAACGTCAAGGGCATGCTCAGCGTCGATAAAAGCTGCAATCCCGCCTTGTTTCTGAGCCCCGGCAACCGCGTGAAGCGCAAGGGTTGTTTTACCGGATGCTTCCGGTCCGAAAATTTCACAGACCCTGCCCCTGGGAAGTCCCCCGATGCCCAGCGCCTTGTCCAGTGCCAGGGAGCCGGATGGTATAACCGGCACATCGAGCACGACCTTGCTCCCCAGCTTCATGATAGAACCTTTGCCGAACTGACGTTCGATCTGAACCATGGCGGATTCTAGCGCCTTTTGCTTGTCAGCTGGAATATTCATGATATCCTCCCTGGGCTGCCAATATAACATCCGGATATGATGATGGCAATACACGCTGGGCTCATGTCGGATGGCCATGAGAGTGCCGGAAAGATCTCGTTTCGAGGCAGCGCATTCTTGCGGTGTCAATTTAGGGTTTTCCCGTCTGTGGTATAATGCCAGATCTGATCAATCTTTTAGACAGGCTTGCCGAATGGCCTCCTTTAGCAGGCGGGTCAGTGCTTGGTCATCGTATGTTATGCGCCGGGCGATCTTTTTCATCCGCAGCGAGAGACGCCGATAGCCCCAGCTACAGCGGCGCCGGGTCTCCTCCCAGCCTTCGCGCTGGTAGTACATGGGCATATTGACCTCAAAATAAGATATACTGTCCGCATCCTTGAGCAGATCGGAACGGGGATCACCGCCCACCTCATGAAGTGTTACCAAGCGGCAGGCCTCGTCCGCAACAGACTTGGCCACACCGCACCTGTCCAGGATCTCCCTCAGAATCGCTGCTCCGTTGTGCGCATGAGCTTCTTTGAAGGCATCATAATCGTTGAAATCGGCGCGGCTCACTTTGCGGGTCTCAACAGCCCTTTCGATATCATGGGCGAGCGCGGCGATCTGCAAGGACCGATCGGCTTTGGGCTCAAGTCTGAACAGCCACTTGAGGGTGTTTTCGGCATGACGCGGGTCTTCCGGCACCCGGGAGTCCGCAATAATCTCTCTGATTCTTTGTTTGGCGCAGTCGATGCTATCCATGATCCCGGCAGATGATCAGGCGGCGTATGGTTGCAATGTTCATCACAGCGGCAATCACAACCAGGGTCAAATACGCCTGGTTGAATACGGCACCGAGAAATATCAGAAAGACGCGGATATCGCGGCCCATGCGCAATCCCCGGCCGCGACTGACCCGGTCGCGCATGAGGCTGTCGTGCTTGTCGGCCGTATAGCTCAACATAAAGGAGCCGATAATCGCTAAAAATCCGAACAACAGGATCAGGCCATCCGTCTTGCCTGCATATGCATGCCACATGAGACCGAAAAGCAGGAAGGCGTCGGCATAACGATCCAGTACCGCATCAAACCATCCGCCGTAAGGGCTGCTTTGATACTTGAGCCTGGCCACTTCGCCGTCGCATCCGTCTACGACCGAGGCGAACTGTGCCATAAAACCGCCCAGCAAAAGGGCCAAATAACCATCAAGCGCAAACAGGCCGGCGGCCAGCACGGAGCATAGGAATGAGAACAGGGATATTTGATTGGGTGTGATGCGGTGGTTCACCAGTCGGCGGGAAATCCTCACCGATAAGGGCCGGTTGATATAGCGCGACACCGGACCATCGTTGGGTTTGTCCTGCAGCCTGGTTAAAATGGCCTTCTCGGCACGACTGAAGGTTTCCGGGTCATCCACATCAATCCAGAAGCAACCGTTAATTTCGACCGCTTTGGCCTTGCCTGCGCAGCTAACATCTGCACCGCTGCAGACAGGGTGGTATCGCCGTCTTGCTTTGCGCTGCGCTCCAACACGCTGAAAATTGCAGGAGTGCACTTAAAAATACCGGTGTCAAAGCCATTAAAGTCCGTCAAGCCCTTACCGATGTTGAGTATCTTACCGCCATTGGTTTTTACCCGGGTGACATCCTCCATATCGATAAAGGAATTACGGGTATCCCTGTCAACGCCGAGGGCGATTTCGCCGTCGGATAAAGGCAGCGCCATCAACTCACGGGCGATGGACGGATCAAAGAGATGGTCGGCCATCAGCAGCAAAAAGGGCTCTTGCAGGTATTGCCTGGCCCTTAGCACCGAAAGGCCGTTTTCTTTTTCCCAATCCTGGTTTAATATGGGGGTAATACGGCAGCCCAGGCGACGGGTCAGGTTGGCCAGGAAGGAGCGAATAGGCCTCTCCTGGTATCCGGTTACCACATAAAAATCGTCCGCGCCGGCCTCGATGGCGCTGCGGATAACCCGTTCGATCAGGGGCAGTCCCAAAATGGGAATCAGGGGTTTGCTGTCACCCTGCTGCCGTAGACCGGCTGCCCTTGCCGGCGGCGATGATCAGACATTTCATGCCCATTTACTTAATCTCCTTTGCTAACGACCAACTCCATGCGGGACGTTTTTCGTTTTCATAATATTCGAAAGCTTATGGCGCAAAACTTTGGCCGCCGCATAGATGCTATCCAGAAGCAAAGTCTAACTCGCTCTTTTCAGCCTGTGAACGCTTAAGTGGCTATCATCGTTGATGAAGTCTTCGACCATGGTATAGGCTTCATCGTCGGTGAACTGGCGCGCAGGATGTTTGCAGAAATAGGCCGAAGGCGCCTCAAGCACGCCGCCCTGACCCCGGTCCAACGCCAGCTTGGCACAGCGGATGGCGTCAATGGCAACACCGGCCGAGTTGGGTGAATCCTCCACCGAAAGGCGCATTTCCAGGTTCATGGGCACGTCACCGAAAAGCTTGCCTTCCATGCGGATGAAAACAGACCTTGTTGTCTTTCTGCCACGGCACGTAGTCGCTGGGACCGATATGAATGTTTTCATCCTGCAGACGCCTGGCAGCCACGGCCTGCACAGCCTCGGTCTTGGATTTTTTCTTGGTGGCCAGACGCTTTTGCTCGAGCATGTTGAGAAAATCGGTATTGCCCCCGGTATTGAGCTGGTACGTGCGCTCCAGCTTGACGCCGCGCTTCTTGAAAAGATCGGTCAGGATGCGGTGGGTGATGGTGGCGCCCATCTGAGACTTGATGTCGTCACCGATGATAGGAATGTTTTTGTCCGCAAAGCGCTTGCCCCACGCCGCATCGCTGGCGATAAAGACCGGAATGTTGTTGACAAAAGCAACCCCGGCCTCCAGCGCGCAATTGGCATAAAACCGGGTAGCTTCTTCTGAGCCGACCGGAAGATAGTTTGTCAGGATTTGGGACGCCGGACTCCTTGAGCACTTTGATGATTTGCGCTGCGGTCGGCTCCGGTTCCTCGGACAAAACGAACGTATGGTCGTCGGGATAATCCTTCATATGGCCCGCGACACCGTCCAAAATTTTGCCCATGCGAACGGTTACTCCGGATGGGGGAAGCTCAGGATAGAAAACCGTCGTGCAGTTGGGTTTGGCAAAAATAGCTGCATGCACATCATGGCCGACCTTGCGTTGGTCGATATCAAAAGCGGCAACGACTTCAATGTCTCCGGGCTTATAACCATTCATCTCATAGTGCATCAGGCCGATGGCGTCTTCCCGGTTTTTGTCTTGGTAATAGTGGATTCCTTGAATCAGTGAACTGACACAGTTGCCAACTCCGGCAATCGCAATTTTGATTTTACCCATAAATTGGTCACCTCCTTTTGATGATTCGTGCAAATGGGTACAAAGAAAGAAACAGTCCGGTGAAGCTTCTCCCCAAGACAGTTTTTCCGCTGACGGGATGAAGTTTGAATCTGGGTACTCAGGTTTTTGCCCGTAACTTAAATGAAAATTGAAATAAACGTGGGCAGAAATTTGAAGTCTTAGCCGCGACTTAAGACTTAAATCAAGCCGTGGGGAATAGATGCGCTGGACGTTGAAACGCCTTGAAGGTCACATCAAACGAATTGATGCCGGTCTCAACGGTATAAACAACTGACATCCTTCTCGATGGGTTTCAATGCGGGAACTTAAATAGCCCTTTCCCTATGAGAGGGGAAAGCGCTAATGAAATGAATATCTCTGGTACTTTCAATCTTTTGTTTCATCTGGCCCCCTTCCGCCGGGCGGGAAAATCCGCTTGCGGCCCAAAATTGTATGGTTGTTAAACTCTGCTGGTTTATGTCTAAAACCCGCTATTCACCTTGGCAGGCAGACTAATTTGGGACAGCAACTGATACCGGTAAACGTTTACGCGATGCAATGGAGAGGGAGATAGTCTTGACGGCATCATAGTCCGAATGGGGCAGTAGTCGGAATAATGGGTGGTTTTTCAACCGTCCTCCATAAAACGTTTACTTATATAGCAGAGCGAAGCGGCTGGTGTCAAACAGGTTTTGGAAGGCGATATTTTAGATTGTTATATTAAATGATTATATCAATACTTATGTAATTCTTTCCGATCTTCGCAACTATCATTTGGATTGGCTAATGAAATATGATTTTTTTTGAAAGGTGTATTACTTCGAAGATACGGTCTCGGCAAAGCCGTGTCTTAAAGCGATTTTTCCGAACATCTGCGCAAGTCCTGCTCCCAGCGTAAAGACGGAATCGATATCAAGATTCTCGTCGGCTGTTTCGTCGAAAAAAACATTGAGGCTGGATTCCAGACCGTCTTCCGGCATCCAGTAACATATCATGATGGGAACTTTGGGCAGGGGGTGCAGGACGACGGATATATCGGATTCAAATTGTTCTTCCACCTGCTTTCCGCTGAAAATATGTACCAGATCATCAAAAAGGTTCGTATAGATGTCGGCCACCTGTTTCATGGGCTCTTCGCATCTTTTCTGAAAAAGCGGATAGCGTTCCTTCCCGTCTTTGAGCTCTCGGAACGAAACCCAGTTCCCCGAAACCGGCAACCCTTTACCGTGAAGAATGTAGCTTAAAAACGGAATGACGACCCACGGATTGATGTGGATATCCGCGTAAAGATTCCCGTCCGTATCGACACCGAAATCCTTGCCGAGCACCTTAAGCCTCAGTTTGTTGTCCGCAAACTGCGCCCCGACTCTTTTAGCTCCCGCAGCAAGGTCGTGGTTGGCGATCTCGCTCTTGAGCTGTTTCAGATATTCATCCCGGTTTTGTTCGATCGTATTTGGATTTTCGGGTCCTGCGGAAAAGCGTTCAATTATTTCCCGATCCAGCTTCGGGCACTCCGCCAGTTTTCTTTGACCCTGGAAGACTGCTCCGGCAAATGCAAGGCATGTCTTTTTGCCGCATTCGCGACAATTTGACATGTCGAGCAGCTGGAAGATTTCCATAGCATTTTTCGGCGGCGGCATTCAAGTTTCCTCTTTTTATCTGCGTCTCAATCAATGTAAATCACCTAAATTTAGATATCCAGAAATAATAAGGATGCTTCACTGCGCTGTTTGGTCTCATAATAATCACGAGTCCAGCTCAAACAAATCGGAAACATTTATTTCCAGCATTTTAACACTGGCCAATATCCGGACGGTGTTGCGGGCAATGGCTGGAAAGTTTTCTCCTATCTGGGTTAGCTCTTGGGCAGTTTTCTTCAGCAGCTGAATTTTATCATTGATCTTATTTAAGTCGATTTGTTGTGCCATCGAATCACCTCATTTTAATTTCATTAGACCCCGGTGGAATAGGCTTCGCATTCCACTGGGCAAGCAGGATCTACTTGAGTGCAACGTTCTCTATTCCATTTTGCTTTCAGCTTTGAGCCTAACTTATCTGTGTAATCTGCGTAATCTGCGGATAGCTTTCAGTTTTTCTGCTTCACAGCCATCGGACAAAAAATAAGGTTTTTATTCTTTCTTGCGCAAGTCTTTGAAACGCTTGGCTTTGACTTCATATCTAGGTAGGGTTTCACAGCCGCAGATTTCAATATCATAACGCAGATTGGTCTTGAGCCTGAGCTGATCGACAAGCTCGGCTTCGATGAGCTGGCATTGATCCTCGGATTCCGGCAGGACTTCCACCCTGAGTTTAATATGATCGGTATCTCCGATTTTTTCGACAACCACCTCGTACTCATCGCCCAGGCCATCCAGGCTGCGGACGACCTCCTCGATGGCAGACGGTGCCAGAAGTACGCCTTTTACCTTGGTTATATCATCGGCCCGGCCAACGACGCCGCCCTCGATCAATCGCGTCGTCCTTCCACACGCGCACGGCTCGTTAGCCCATTCAATGACATCTTTGGAATCAAAGCGCACACAGGGCTGGGCCTGACGATCAAACGCTGTGATAATCATTTTTCCTCTGCGTGCGGGTTCTTCAATGATCTCACCCGTCTCCACATCTTCGACTTCCACCAGAAACAGCGCTTCATTGACATGCAAGCCGCCGGGTTGTTCCGTGCATTCAAAGGACCAGGCACCGATTTCAGTGGCCCCGGCGTGATCATAGACTTTTGCGCCCCAGGCTTGTTCCATTCTTTTTTTGGTACTGGGGATGCTGGCACCGCCCTCGCCCGCACAGGTGATCCTTTCAATGGTCAGCTTTGATGGATCTATCCCCATTTTAGATTTGGCCGTTTCTGCCATCCCAAGAATATAGGTGGGAGTCGCCATCATGGCCGTTGCCTGCAATTCCTCGATCTTGAGAATCCGAGCCTTGGTATCCAAAACCCCACCGGGTACCACTTCACAGCCTATCTTTTCGGCCGCATAGTGACCGGCCCAGAACGCCACAAAAATATTATAGCCGAAGGGAATAAACACACGGTCTTGAGGCCGGTAGCCCTGAGCCCAGAGAATATAAGACCAGCATTCGGCCCACCATTCCCAGTCCTGCCAGGTATCCGGCTGATAGACCGGCTGTCCGGTAGTCCCGCTGGTCTGGCGAAACACAGCCACATCCTCAAGCGGCACGCACAGTGCATCCCCATAGGGAAATGGGTCTTTGCGCTGGATATCCCGCATCATGGCCTTTTCCACTTTGGGTACCTGCCTGATATCCTCAAAAGACCGGATGTCGTCGGGCTTTATGCCAGCCTGCTCATACAGTTGCCGGTGGAATTTTGAGTGATCATAAGTCCACCTAAAAATTTGTTTGAACTTTTTAAGTTGCAGTTGACGAATTTTTTCCTGTGGAAGGGTTTCCAGAACAGGATTCCAGTATTTTTGTTTGACATCCATAAGAAAACCTTTTTTTGTGGGTGTGATTCAATCAGATCATAGGGTTACATTTATCTCATTTTTGGGGGGATATATAAAGCCATATCGGCACATATCATGCAAAGACCTATTTCATTTTACCTGGATTTTGCACGAGTCGGAGGCTTTCATTTCTCATTAATTTTCATGCAAGATTCAGGTATTAAACGCTTTAAATTGAGCCCATTTGGGTGCGGGTCTGGCTTTGGGGCGTTTGCCGTAAAAAATATCATCCATGACCGCAAAAAGACGTCTTGAAATGCTGTTCCGACTAACCAGCCATTTAATCAACCGGTGGGGCATGGTGTCTGCGTGGCTCCATGGGCAGACCTTCATGCAGACGTTGCAATCGGTGCCGACTTTGCCCCAGTAGTCAAAGCAGGTTTCAGAATTTAATTTCCAGCGCAACGTCCCGTTGACCTCCTTTTGATCATCCAGCGGTATGGATTTGGAAGGGCAACAGACAGCACATTTTTTACAGATTCTGCAAAAATCTTCAACCCCAATATCAATCGGTTTGTCGGGGACCAGCGGCAGGTTCGTCGTAACAGCGCTTAATCTCACGCGCGGGCCAAATTTCTTTGTCAGCAAATACCCCAGTCTGCCCGCCTCTCCCAGGCCCGCGTCCACAGCCAGAGGTACCAGCAACTCCTCATAGTAGCGAAGTTGTTTGGCGGTTGCCGAATAACCCAGGTTGGCAATAAAATTTGCCAGCTGAGCGGCAATAAATGCGCCTCTGGCATAAGCCCCCATGCTTTCCATTACCGTCGATGTATGAGGTGCCGAACCGATCATTTCAAAATTCATCTCCTCGGCACACACAATGGCATATTTATGCTTTGTTTCGAGGGGTTTGCCCCAGTCCTCCCAATTTTCATGAAAAATCTCGCCCTTGTGCGAAAATACCCAGAGCGGATTGATCTCGGTTATACCCACCAAAGCAGCGCCGATGCTTTTTGCGAAGCCTTTGACCCTTATACTGGCTTCTTCAGAGCTCAATTCGATCGTCCTGCCTTTACACTCCGGATGCGCCTGGGGTTTAACTTTATCCAGGGTTGAAAGCCACATGCACAACGACAGCGATGCAAAGGTGGCCGCCACATTGGGTCCATCGTGAGGTTTGTCGACCGTACCCGGATGACCCAGGGGCCCGCCCTTTTCTCTCCTGGCGGCATCACCGGCTTCAAGTTCCGGGTGCTTTTGATAAAATGCTTTGTACGGGTCTGATCCCGGAATAAGCGCCCGATTTCTGGCAAATACGTGGCGACTCTCATCAAATCTCTCGACGTTACCCACAATCAAACCTTTGGTACCTTCCAGAGCGCGTTGATTTGCCGGTGTCCGCCGCACACAAGCAACAATACCGAAAACAGCTGCGATAAAGAAAAAAATTAAAATAAACGCACCGATACCGGTCGCAAAAAATCCGCTGGCCTTCCAGTATATAAATAAGATCAGCAGGCCGAGCATGCCTAAAAATTGAATACCGCCAAAAATTGTCGCCTGTTTTTCCTTTTCCCAGACAGACGAAATCAAAAATGTTAATCCGCTAAAAGCCTGGACTGTGAGCCCCAGGATGACAATGTAACCCAACAAATCAATCATTTCCATTAACTCCCGTCATCATGTTTTTGGAACGTTTTGATGGTCTTCATAACATCCATAATATCCTTGCGAATAAGTCTGCTGGTCTCTTCAGACTGCCGTCGGGTGATAACTTCGAATATGGCTTTATGGATTTTAAAAAACTTTCTTTCCAGTGCAAGGTCAACAAAACTTAGCGTTCGTTCGGCCAACAATTCAAATACAGATTCCAACATCACCGCCAGGACCGGGTTGCCGGAAGCCCGCGCCAGCAAGAGGTGAAATTCAAGATTATTTTGCTTAAGACGTACCGGGTCATCAAGGTGGGACGCTGAATCTTCAAATAAGGTTTGAAACTTTTTTAAATCCTCATCATTGGCCTGCAAAGCCGCCTGCCCGGCAATGTGCGGTTCGATCAACAGGCGGGCATCAAAAAGATGGTCCACCGTGACTTCACCGGAGATAATCAGATTGTTAAGCGATCTTTTGATGGGCGCATGATAGACATAAGAAACAAAAATCCCCCCGGTGGGTCCTTTTTTAATCTTGACAAGACCCGATATCTCCAATATCCGCAGCGCCTCCCTGATCACCGAGCGGCTGACCTGAAACTCCTGGGCCATTTCTATTTCAGAAGGCAGGCCGGTGCCGACCTCAAGATTATCCTCCAGGATTTTTTTCTGAATCAAATCTGCAATCTGATCGGAAAATCGCTTCTTTTTTAAGGGCCGAAACATGCCTTCACCTGTGTTTTTGCGCTTCGATATTTCAGCTTCCATTTGCTATATTTCCAAAAGATTTTTCTTTTTACCCAAGTTGAGCGATTGTCGAGGTTGCCGCCCCGGTGAAATAGGCCCGCCCTATTGAATCCCCCGTAGGAGGGCCGCATAGCGGCATTCAACAGGGCAAGCATTTCACTGGGCAGGCAGATACAAGGAAGATGTCGTTCCGCTATCGTCATGCGGGACGGCATCCGACGCAGTAGATGTGGTAAGATCGGCAATCGCTCTATTTAGGTTTTTATTTGGGTTCCCTGAAGTTACCCCGGGATCCGGCATGGGGTGGAACCGTCAACTCTCCATCCACATCCTCCAGATTCAACCACCACTTGTTTTCAAGATTGGGCTTATCGTAACCCAAAAACTCATCACCCCATACGGCAAAATTGCGGGCATAGGGGATATTTCGCATGGACCATTGGACAAATCGATGAAACGGTGTGTACGGTTTGTTCCAGGGGCAGACGCAAACACATACGCCGCAGCCCGAGCCTTGCTTGTTTCCGACACGCTGTTTGGTACATTTTTCCACATCATTGGGCCATTTTTTATAGCCGTTATAGATTTTCTTATCACCAAAAGGAATCGCACCAGACGGGCAATAGCGTGCGCATTGTTTGCATTTTGAACAGAAGTCCTGAACCCCAAAATCGATGGGTTTGTCTATCGCCAGGGGAAGATCGGTGGTAACTACCGCCGCCTTAAACCTAGGGCCTAGAAACGGATTGAGCACAATATCTCCGATCCGGCACATTTCTCCCAGGCCGGCCCAGAGCAAAATAGGCGGAAGCACAATCTGATAATTCCGGGCATGATGCGCACGCGCGGGGTAACCCAGCCGGCGAATATAGTCGGCCAGGATACAGGCAATAAATCCCGAGGTCGAATATGCTAAAAAACTCATCGAATTGCTGATCCAATCGTTACCAACGCTTGCATCGGCAGTTTTAAAATCCTGATCAATTAAAATGGCAATCGCATATTTATGATGGAGCTCAACCGGTTCCCCGCCGGCCATACTGTGGCTATAAACTGAATACGGAGGCAATTCGCAGATTCCGACCTGATCGGCGCGCAGAAAATAAGCTGTCTCTTTAATATGGCGCGCCATCTCAACCGGGTCGTCCGTCCCGGGAGCTTTATTGGCGGCAGCCATACCGTCGACAATTTCACTCAGCGTGAACTGCATATTGACCAGGGCTCCCGATAACGGGTGTTTGGCTACAAATCGATGCCTCTCTTTGGAAAGCTGGGGTCCCCAGTCGCCTCGCAACGCCCGGTTAAAACCGCTTTCACGCTCATCTACCCGTTGAATTTCATCTCCCATGACCCGTGTTGTGGGGCGATCGACTCTTTTAAGAATTTCCATTGGATATGGATCCAGTTTTTTTACTCTGTAGGCGCGTTGGAATGTTGCTGCGATACTCATTTAGCCCTCCATCTGAGTGATTAAGTCTGACTTATTAAAGATAATACCTATTAGATCTATCTGATAAAAATGTCAATATTTTTTTGTAAGAATGGATTGCCACCTGAATTTTAATCCTTAAATTATTCTAATAAATCAGGAGGTCTCAAAGGCGCACTTAGTTCGCTTCGCTCACAATTGGAATGTAGGTGGCATAAAGACAATTGTCGTTAAAAACTTCATGATTTCAAAATATTATAAAAATATCGAGACGTTTGCTGTGGAGGATGACATGAATTTTGAGATTAAATCTTCATTGGTATTCAAGTTATTGATAGCGTGTCTGCTAATTAATCTGGGCGTCGCCTGTGCGGGCGGAAGTTCTTTAAGCCCCGGGGCATGGGTAGAGGAAACAGATCGAATAGCTGTGCTTGATGGCGGCCCCCATAAAGGAAGCTGGCAGACACGTGATTTATCGATTAATTATGAATATCGGGAAGCGGTTAAAAACCTGCAGATTTCCGGTGTCATAAAATTAGCAGACTATATACCAAAGAGTTACAACACACTGAACCGTTTGACGCTTTATATTCATTTTCTGGAGGCCAATGGGACTGTTCTGAACACCAAGAGCATTAAAATTTTTGGTTATCGTCGGTATCTGGATTTGCTCGGCGAGATGTCCTTCAACAATCGTTTTGATTTGGTTGAAAACACGGTTTCCTTTGCATTTAGCTATAGTGGCAGAGCCAGCAGTGGAGGTGGAAGCGGCATTGGTGATAATGCCAGGGGCGGAATCGATTGGGATTTTTGGAAAGTTCCCCGCCGCAATCCTCCCAAGTGAAACCATATTGTGCCCGGACTTCAACTTTATCAAATGTTTGCGCCAAGGATGCGTCAACCGACCACGCCCGGTCAAACACGGCCTGGCTCGAAGATCTGCGCCTATATTGGTGGAAAACGGCAAAAGCAGATCCGTGCTTTAAGCGTTGCGTTTGGAACGAGGATCTGTTGAGGGAGACGCGACGACCCAATTGGGTTACTTGTGGGGCGCGATCTCAACGGCCACGTGAGCCAGGCGATTGATTTCGCGCCTTGGCTGGGCCCAATACAGAGAGACCTCAGCGGCACTCCGGACGGGTAGCGTCCCGCCGACCAATGAAGACTTCCCGCCGCTCTTTTCCTGGGCGTTAAATCGTCGGATATGACCTTTGGTCTTGGGTTTCAATTTGCTCTTGTGACCGCCGCCCACGATGTCGACCACCCAGGCGCCGTCGTTCTTTGTGGTAAACTGGGTGATGATTTTTTTCTGTTTGCCCTGCTTGTTGGTGACCAAATTCACCGGCGCCGCTTGCTTCACGTTGTAAAGGGAGATCGCCCCGACATTGGCGCTCGTTACCGGCCCTGCATAGGTGACCGTGATGTCGTGTTCACCGGAAGGTGGATTGATAAGGTAGTAGACAGCCACCTTGAGATAATATTCTTTCCCGCGCCACATCGAGGAGAGTTGCACCTCGGAGCCGGATATCAGAGACAGCGTTTGACCGCCGCAGGTGATGCCGGAAATCACCATATCAGCCACATTCTCCTTACCCGCCTCTTCAACCTGGACGCCCACGATCAGTATTCGGTTTTTGCCCGCACCCACCCGAAAATTCTTCAGGCTGAGGACTTGCTTCTGCACAGGGCTGACCACCAGCAGACTGGTTTCATCGGCGTAATCAAACTCGATCTTAGCTTCCGCCAAAGCCCCCTTCGTTTCTTCTTCTGTTGTGGTATCGCTCGAATGCGCGCACGCCATCAGTCCAACAAGACAGATTGCTGCCGCAATAACGAAACGGTTTCTTTTCGAGATCACATCACACCTTCCTCAATCCACGTTCGAAATGGATTAAATGCTTTGGAGTCCGGGTTCATTCGAAGTCCGGCAATTCGCTTATAAGGTACCATCTATTTTCTTCTTCGTTATATTCCCATTTCTGTCGATTGGTTAAATTTTTCACTATTACGTTACTCATCCGATAGTATTGGATATCTACAATGCGCAGGACCTTTGAATAACTCTCACCAACAATCGTTTTTTTTACCTTGTAGGCGGTTACCCGTATTTGACGATAGTCTTCAAAATCGGGTAATTTATTATTTTGGTCCGATAATTTTTTATGAGCAAATGCTTCCTCGAACTGTCCCCAGCGAATGGCCCGGCCGTATGCCCTGGCGGTACTGTCAAACAGGGCCATTTTCCCCTTCTCGGTCTGAAGCCCGGCACACCCAAATATCAACAAAACCAGAAATAATGCGCTATATTTTAATTTACCCATTTCACCTTCCTCTTTTTGTCTTGTATCTAAAATCACACCAGGACACTGCCTCCATAATCATCTGCGTTCTTTCCATGCTGATCATTATGGAGTTCAAATTTACCTGTCTGCCCGTCAGGATGCAAGCATAATATCGCGCTTTTTCTTTTCATTCGAATCGTCGAAATGAATGCAATGTGCCAGGCAGACATTATCAGCGCAAGCCGGGATCAGGCCCCGGTCCACCCGATGATGGCAAAGGTTGCACTTCCGGGCGATACTTTTATCATCGTCAAAGTCAATGGCATCATAGGGGCAAACCTCAATGCATGCCCGGCAACCGGAGCACAGCTCATAATCCATGACCACGATACCATCGGATCGTTTGGCAATCGCCTCTTCAGGGCAGGCGTCGGCACATGGCGGTTCATTGCAGTGCTGACACATGTTTATGCGATACGTAAAATCCGGAGCGCCACCGACAATTTTGGGACCGTCTTCAGAAACCACAATTAATTTAACGCCTTCAGGCGCATTCATCTCCTGCTTACAAGCCACCTCACAGGTTTTACAACCCCAGCACTCCTGGTCATCAATGTAAATTTCGTGTATTGTCATAACCCACCCTTCTATTTTTTTGCGGGATATATTTTGCACAACAGAGTGCGGACATGGGTGGAGCCCATCGCCGGATCACAGTTTGCGAAGGAATTGTCTGTCAGAATATTGATATTGGACTCATCCCATCCATGATCGGGATCTTTTTTTTCAGGATACCACCAGGCATGTTCGGCGGAAACCACCCGCGGGTCAATACCTTCAAAAAATTTCGCGCGTTGCCTTGCCTTTCCCCTGGGCGATTCGAGAATAACCCAGTCCCCTTCATGAATGCCTTCCTTTTGCGCGCTTTGGGGATGAATTTCGACCACGGGGTCTTTGTGCAGCTCACGCAGCCAGGGGATCTGGCGGTTTTCGGAATGAAAAAATCCCGGCAGCCGTCTGCCGGTAATCAGAGTATACGGGTAATCGTTATAGAGCTCAGGTGTGCTGTATGGGCTTTCCGGTGGCTCGCGAAACTGGGGCAGCGGATCATAGCCCCATTTTTCAAGAAGGGTCGAGTAGATTTCAAGCTTCCCGGTGGGTGTTGCAAACCCCTTTTCTTTATATTTTTGATACCTGACATCCCCGCGAATGTAATCCATTTTTTTAAAATCCTGCCAGGTGATCCCCATGGGTTCTAATATATAATCCAATCCACCTTCAAAAGTATCCCACCAGTATTCTTCCTGCCCGACTCGATGGGCAAGGTCATTCAGCATTTCATGATCAGACCGGCATTCCGCAATCTCAATTGCCTTGCGGCGCGGCAGCAGGTATCCGTGGCGCTTCCAAAAATCTCCGACATAATCCATCTCCAGCCAGGTGGCCGCTGGAAGCACGATATCGGCCAGTTCTGCTGTCGGCGTTAAAAAGAAGTCGGACACCACCATGAACTCGATTTGTTCCAAGGCCTCACGTACCTTTTTTGCGTTTGCACGCGTTAACATCGGATTGGTGCTGATCAGAAAAAGCATTTTTACCGCATAAGGTTTTTCCTTAATAATGGCATCCCAAACACATTTGGGGTTTATGATTCCAAAGTTTGCCGCCAATCGGAATCGATCACCCCCCAGTCGCTTGGCGGCCTGTTCCTTAGCAAGCATTTTATGGGCACCGAATGTGCCTACATTGTTAATTTTTGGCGGACGAAAAAGCATCTGCCCGCCGGGAACATCCAAATTGCCGGTGATGCCCATCATAGCCATCAGGATGCGATCATTGTCCGCGCAATTAATTTGCTGTTCGATAGCAACACCCCACTGAATGCCGGCGGGTTTGGTGGTGGCATATAATCGGGCCGCATCGATGATTTTATTTTTTGGAACCCAGGTGATCCTGGCTGCTTTTTCCGGCGGGTATTCGTTGATTCGACGGACAAAGGGCTCCCAGCCGTGAACATAGTTTGCGACGAACTCTTTATCGTATAACTCTTCGTTTACGATGACATTTAACATCCCATATGCGAGGGCTGTGTCCGTTCCCGGCCTTAGCTGCAACCATATATCCGCTCGCGCGGCAGCGCGTGTCAGGCGCGGATCAATAACGATCAGTTTGGCGCCTTTGCTCAGGCTCGTTGAAAAAGGCTCGCCTTTATATTCGTCCGGATTGCTGATGACCAGGTTATTGCCCCACAGCATGATGCATTTTGGATCATTTTCGTAATCAACCACCGGATTGGTTCCGCATGTAATAATGCTGGTAGCGATTCGAGGGCCGTAGCAAAAATGGCCGGCGGTTAAAACATTGGGGGTGCCCAGCAAATTTGCAAAACGATAGATGGCAGCTTCATTTTCCCTCCCGGTGCCGTATCCCATAACAATGGATTCCGCACCGAATTTATCTTTGGTGTTTAAAATTCGCTCTGCAATCGCATCTAAAGCCTCATCCCATGAAATGCGCTCCCACTTGCCGCCGGCTTTCGCTCCGACTCTTCTAACCGGGTAAGTCAATCGATCCGGATGGTATGCCAGCTGGGCAGATGCGATTCCCTTGCTGCATAGGGTGCCATGGTTGATTGGGCAATCCGGGTCTCCGGCTATTTTTTTGACCACACCATTTTTGATATATATCAAGGTGCCACAGCCGCCATGACACATACGGCAGTGGCTTTTGATAACCTTGTCAAATCCGTAGGCTTGCATTTCCTTTTCAATATTCGAATATTTAAATTCAGCCATGTTTTTTCTCCTGAATCTGCTGGCAAGTTTCTTTAAGAATACCCCATCTGTCAAGAAATTTTGATTATCCAGCAAAACAAATAGACTAAATTTTAGAGTTTCAAGCCCTTCATTGTCCTGTTTGATCTGAATTTGTTAAAAAAGCTTGCTAAAATGAAGCCGGTTATTTTAAAACCGTTCTATTTTAAACAAAAGCAGGAAAAGGAAGTCTATCATGGCCAAACACATCGGAATCGTCGCCTGCAGTGCCGAAGGTGCTGCGCTTTGTTATCGGACCATTTGCACCGAAGCTCCGTCTAAAATGGGTGAGCACATGCACCCTGAGGTCACGATGCATACGCACGCTTTAGGAGAATACATGATCGCCATTCGTGAGGGGAATTGGGAAAAAATTGCGGAACTCATGCTTTCTTCGACTCAAAAAGTATCTCAAATCGGAGCCCAATTTGCGATATGCCCGGACAATACCATTCATCAGGCGTTTGATTTTGTCAAAGATAAATCACCCATACCGTGGCTTCATATAGCAGAAGCAGTCGCAAAAAAGGCCCGGGAAGATGGCTTTAAGCATCTGGCAATTTTAGGAACGAAATACCTCATGACAGGGCCGGTTTATCCCGTCACGCTAAAAAAATTCAACATCACCAGCCAGATACCCGACGAAAATGACCGCGAGCGAATTGATGACATTATATTTAATGAACTGGTAAACGGTGTGTTTACGGAGGACTCACGGCTCTATTTTAACGAAGTCATTGCGAAATTCAAAAACCAGGGCTGTGATGCGGCCGTGTTGGGTTGCACGGAGATCCCATTAATTGTTGATTCCGATGATTGTCCCTTGCCGGTATTGGATTCCACACGACTTCTGGCGCGAGCCGCTATAAAAGAAGCCCTGGCATAAAACCATATTGAAAGGAAAAATAAATGAAAACCGGTTTGATACTTGTTGATATTCAGAATGATTATTTTAAAGGCGGCCGTATGGAACTCGTCGGCATGGATGCGGCCAGTGCAACGGCCAATAAATTGCTGACTTTTTTTCGTGAGAACCAGTGGCCGACATTTCACATCCAGCACGTAGCGATCAGAGAAGGTGCGACTTTTTTTCTGCCGGATACAAAGGGGATGAAGATTCATGACAGTGTTAAACCCCGTTCGGATGATCTGGTGATACAGAAGCACTATCCGAACAGTTTTCGTGAAACACCCCTTTTAGATAAGCTCAAAGATACAGGAGTCGAGAGCGTTGTCATCTGTGGCGCGATGAGCCACATGTGCATTGATGCAACCACACGAGCTGCTGCTGATTTGGATTTCAAATGTACCGTCATACACGATGGATGCGCAACCCAAAACCTTGATTTTGGGAAGAAAAAGGTATTGGCTGAAGATGTGCATGCATCTTTTATGGCCGCCCTGGGCTCTGCATATGCCAAGGTGATGAGTTGCACGGAATTTATTTCGAAAATAAAAAACGATGACTGAATTTAAAAAATGTACATTCTGCGGTTACCGATGGCCATCGCGTAAAGATTTTCTGGAAGATCCCACAACCAACATGATTGGTTATCAGGTGAATTTTGGTAATATACGCCTGGGTTTTTTTCTGTTCAATCATTTAACCTGTGGAACAACGATAGGCATCCCTGCCGGCAAATTCAAAGACCTTTACAACGGCCCTGTATACTCGGAACAACTTTTAGGCACAAAGCAATGTCCGGAATACTGTCTGCATGAAAACCAGTTAGATCCCTGTCCGGCAAAATGCGAATGTGCCTATGTCAGAGACATCATTCAAACCGTCCGAAATTGGCAAAAAAATGCTTGAGTTCTTGAGTGCCGGAATTCTATTAGGCTTGGCGGCGGGTTTTGTACCCGGACCGCTGCTTGTTCTGGTTATATCCGAAACGCTAAGACACAACATCAAAGCCGGAATTAAAGTATCCATAGCACCCCTCATTACAGATATACCGATTATTGCGATTTCTCTGCTCGCCTTAAACCGGCTTGCTAATTTTAAAGCCATATTAGGTTTTATTTCGATTTTTGGTGGGTTGTTTATACTTTATCTGGGCTATGAAAGCCTCAAAACCAAAGGTGTGGAGTTGAATTTATCTTCACTCAGCCCCAATTCTTTCAGAAAAGGTGTGATTACGAACGCCTTAAATCCACACCCTTATGTTTTTTATATGACTGTCGGCGCCCCCATTATTTATAAAGGTATAAATCGAAATATTCTATCGGCTTTATTATTTGTTGGCACGTTTATCATTTTTCTTGTGGGCTCAAAAGTCCTATTGGCTATGGTGGTTGAAAAATCGCGGTCGTTTTTACAGGGGTCGGTTTATATTTGGGTCATGCGAATCTTAGGGGTTCTTTTACTGTTTTTCTCGATTGTTCTCTTTCGTGACGGCTTGAAATTATTTGGCTAAATCTAACTTATTTCTAACCAAGACGCGCCGGAATAAAATATGATTTATTAACCACGAAAGCACGAAAAAACGAAAACGCGAAAATAGAAACTAATGATCGGAGACCATTTTTTTATCGGGATCTCTCAACGGACAAATAATGAATCACTTCGCTCAATCGTTTATTTAAATGATCGTTCGACCCAGAGGCTCTCGACGGGAGGCTCTCGACGGGCAGAATTCCTTAACTTTAACTATACAAGGCACTTTTAGGGCAAACCAAGACAGAAAGGAGATGACGTTGATACCTGAAAAACAGAAAAACAAATACAGGGAATTTTATGATTCGGCTCGCAATAATGATATTTTGGAGCCAAAAACCACTTTGATGCTGCACATGGCGACTGCTATGGCCGTTGGTTGTTATCCGTGAATGCAGCACTACCTTGGCGTGGCCAAGGAGGAGGGGCTTACTGATGAAGAACTAGGCGCCGTGCTTTCCATCGTCATGGCCGTATCGGCAGGAAGGGTCCAGGCACAGTTTAGAGACGCATGTGAAATCTATGAGTAAAATCAATATCGATGATTTACGTCTGTTGGCAGAGGAATTTGTGGCAGCCGAACCTGCCCGGATGGGTATTGAAGGCTTTTGGAAGACACCGCTATTAGTCAGCGCATCGCTCGATGATCGTTTCGATATCCTGCCGCAGATGACCTTTGATGAGCATATGCACCCCCATGATTTGCTTCCAACTGCCAGATCATTGATTGTCTTTTTTATCCCCTTTAAACGCCAGCTGGTAAAAGAGAACAAAAAAGGAGATCGGCCCTGCCGCAACTGGGGGTTGGCGTATGTTCAAACCAATGATTTAATCGGCCGGTTAAGCCAGGCTCTGGCAGAATTTCTCGCTGCCAGAGGATTCAAGTCAGGATTAACGCCCGCCACTCATAACTTCGATGAAGACATTTTAATGGCTCGCTGGTCCCATAAACATCTGGCCTTTCTGGCGAATTTAGGGCGCTTTGGAACCCATCACATGCTGATTACACCGGCCGGCTGTACCGGTCGCCTGGGGAGCCTGGTGACAGAGGCCGAACTCGGAGATCATCCGCTCATTGATACGGACGAGGCCTGCCTGTTGAAGGCAGGCAAAAAGTGCGCTAAATGCATTGAAGCCTGCCCGGTAAATGCATTGCGTGAGAATGGGTTTGAAAGACGCAAATGCTGGAATCGGTTGAATGAGAATCTGGATATTCTGGATTATTTTTCAGATTTGCCGGACTCTACTCACGTCTGTGGCAAATGTGCCGCATTGATGCCGTGCAGCTTTTTGAATCCGGTTGCAAAACTATAAGTAGCCCACTCAAAATAGTTCGGAAGTCCTATGGTGTTAAAAGACCGCGAAAGAAAAAGAAAAAAACCGAACAAAAAAATAACCTGGCCTAAAATAAACTTTAAACATCTTGCCGGTAAGCCCACGGTATCGAATTGTGTCGCTGCATATTTAAAACCTCTGCAGGCAGTTTTTCGTGGGAACCCACAATAAGCCATCCATCAGGAGCAAGGGCCTTGATAACTCTTTTGAGGCCCTCTATTTTTAAATGCTCCTTGTAGTACGTTAAAAGATTATTTCTTAAAAATATGATATCAAATGCAGATCCGGGAGGATTGCTGAAAATATCCTGAACCTTCCAATCAATGCCTTTTTTAAAAGCCGCCTTTATATCAAACCGACTGCCCTTTTTTTTAATATCAAAATAGTGTTCGCGAACTTCCGGGGGAACCTCCTTCATACTGCTTTTAGCGTATATCCCTGCCCTGGCCTTTTCGATATAATCCGGATGCATATCGGTAGCCGCTATCTCAATTTCAGGCAATTGCTCGTATTTTTTATTGAAGCGATCCCAGACAATCTTGAAGCTATACACCTCTTCTCCACGCGCACAACCCGCTGACCATATCCGCAATGTTTTCTTTTCGCTTTCAATCATACTGGGCAAAATATCTTCTTCCAGGTCATGCCAGAGTTGTCGGTCACGGAAAAACCGGCTGATAGAAACGGTCATCCGTTTCTCACATTCTTGCCGCAGCTCAGCACTTTTATTCAATAGATCCAGATAGGCCTTGATATTTGGGCAATTTAATTCCTGCATATGCCGGGATATGCGTTTTTTAACGCCTTTTCTGACCTTGCGATACCCGGCCCACGAAAAATTGAAGTCATCAAGAAGCTGTCGGAACTGGTCGTCATCCATAGACTTAACTTATGTCTGTCAGATCAGTTGTTCAAGAAAAATTCGATGCAATTGTTTGATAGAGAAATAGAGTAGTGGAGAATTGGAAATAAATTTGGGCCTGGAGTGCTTGATATTTTGTTGATTCAAGTTTAATAGACCTTGCATGCAAACGATGATCCCGGTAATAAGTATTTGTTGTTTTTTAAAAAACAGTCCCATTATACACAGATAATGGATTTATAAACCATAAATTTCAGCGGTGTGGATGCTTGCAAAAGCGGTGTGGATGCTTGCAAAAAAGGATGGTTTGCTGTAGCGCTTCATCGGCGAGGCAATATGAACGCGATCTCTCCAAAACGCAATTACGCTATCGATTCGTTGCGCGTATTTGCGATGTTCATGGTGTTTTTATTTCACTGCGCACGATTTTTTGACATGGAGGATTGGCATGTAAAAAATCCGCAAAGCGATACGATCATAACATTTATCGTGCTGTTCTTAGCGCAATGGATCATGCCGCTTTTTTTTATCCTTTCCGGCATTAGTTCTTACTATTCATTGGGATTTCGCAAGGCCGCTGCATATATTCGCGGCCGATTTAAAAGATTGATGATTCCATTGATATTTGGGATCTTTGTATTAATCCCCCCCCAGGTTTACTTTGAACGCGTCAGTCATTTCCAATTTAAGGGATCGTTTATCCAATTTTTCCCCCATTATTTTGACGGCTTTTATGGTTTCGGAGGCAATTTTGCGTGGATGGGCCTTCATCTCTGGTATCTTTTGATGCTCTTTGTTTTTTCTCTGCTCACACTCCCATTTTTCATCTTTATACAGAGGGAACCGAGACCGGCACTTATCTCAAAGTTTATCTCCTTCTTAGAGCGCAAAGCCACCCTATTCCTGTTAGCGTTGCCCCTGGCAGCAGTTGAATGGATTTTAGATCCGGCAACGATCGGCAGAAGAGATTTCGGCGGATGGAGTCCGTTTCTTTATATCATCTTCTTTATCTACGGTTACGTGGTATTTTCAAATGATCAATTACAGGGCATGGTAAAAAAACAAAGAAATATCGCATTGGCCGGAGGATTGATCACAACGGCCACAGCACTGGTGATCCTCATATCAAAAGGGTTTCCTGAATATGGCACCGCCTATTCTTTTTTCATGACAACCATACGCGCATTTAACTCCTGGTTCTGGCTTCTGGCTGTCGTTGGATTCGGACACCACTATTGCAATTTCGATAACAAATTTTTAGCCTATAGCAATGAGGCAGTTTTGCCGTTTTACATCCTGCATCAAACCCTCATTGTCACCGTTTGCTTTTACCTCATTAGCTGGCACATAAACGTGGGCATCAAATATTTAGTAATTGCTTCAACTTCAATGATAACCATACTGGCTGTATATGAGGTATTGATCAGGCGGGTGAATATAATGCGATTCTTATTCGGGCTCAAACCAATGATTCAATAGCTAACTCAAGACTGGAGACCAACGATGGATCAAAAGGTAAGAAATGCGATTTATAATGCGGTAGAAAAAGAGCCTTTTGCAAAAACAATGAAGATGAAGCTGGTGGAATTAGAGCTGGGTTATTCAGCAATAGAAATGATTTATGACCCGGACAATATGAACAACATCTATGATCGCGCCCATGGCGGCGCCTTATTTGCGTTAATTGACGAAGCCTTTGAAACCGCCGGTCAAACCGATGGCACCATCGCCGTTGCCTTGAATGTAAATGTGACCTACGTTTCCAGTCCTGAACCGGGCGTGAAACTGCGGGCAGAGTCCAAACAGAACAGCCAGACCCAAAAGACCGCCAGTTACGACATAAAGGTCACCGACCAGAACGGCAATCTGATTGCCATCTGCTCCGCCCTGGCTTATCGAACGGGGAAGCCCATTCCTTTCCTTTAAAAAGCTGAAGGGCGTCTTGTTCGAATAAATCTTGATTGTTGTTTCGAAATTTTTTGTATTTGTCATTGTGTAATCTGTAAAAAGCATTAACTACAATTGAAGCACGGATTTTCAAATCACAGAACCTGTATCAGACCCTACAGTAAAATCCTCTAAAAAGCCTTGCGATATTCCTTTCATATCTGTAAAATTGCTAAAACTTTGATATTCTCAATATACCTTACATTTTTTGCCCTAAGCTCCAACCACAATATGTTGATGTCCACGGCAAATAATTTCTGACAGAGCTGAAATTTGCATTATTTGCTGATTTATTGTATAAATTTAAGGTCTTACTGATCTATTGCGACACTGCTCCTACTTTTTTTCAACTTTTGGATACCATCCATATGGAAACAATGGCGGAACTTAACCATAATGCAAGTAAGCGCAACTATAGAAAATAGATAGTCACCCATAGGTAATCCTGGTCCATAATCAACGAAAAGCGGCATTTCATGCCACACA
>PVMK01118279.1_pt1 | contig 74497 bp, 81 predicted proteins | sample 1853481 | NCBI WGS metagenome assembly PVMK01 (sample SAMN08533507, study PRJNA380276) | Marine sediment metagenome, whole genome shotgun sequencing project.
CTCTTTCTTCAGGTCTCTATTTTCGATATTCAGTCTGGCCACTTCATTGGTAACTTCCTCCTTGCCTGCTCTTGTTTCTTTGGACTCTTCTCTTGAGTCACCTTTAAAAAACTCGAGGGCGCCACAGCCTTGAAAAGAAGACCCCACAAACACAAAAAGGACCAATAGACATACTCGAAACATCTTCACCTCCATTCTAAAACCGCCGCCGTACCTGATTTGTCGCAATATTTCAATAGGTTTTGGAAAAACAACTTGAAAGTCTCAGACAAAAGAATTCGATTGCGTTTCTGCCTCAGGCTGGGAGAGATGGCCGAATCCCGCGGCGACCGGATTTATTGATCTACCCTGAACTATCTGAAATCATAATAAATTTATTGTCTTCCCTTCTAAGGGATTGCCAAAAGACTTCGACTCAAAATTTTGTCTTCTTGATCTTTCGATAATATGATTCCGAAAGGTAGATGGGGGCCATGGGATTGTGGCCAGTCACGCGGTCTTTGACCCCCAGAACAGTAGTGGGAGCTTGTGCATATTTAAAAAACAAGGAGTCATGCCCCACGCACAGCCCCAACAAAACATTGAATTCAGTTTCCTTATGATTAAACAGCTTGGCCTGGAAAATAGGGTTGCACATGGCTTCATCAGTACCCTGATAGACCTTCTCTTCGTCCTTAACCCCTATTCTATCTTTGAGTGTCCTCCCAGCCTTGCAGACCACAGACACCACTTCGAAACCGTGCGCCTGGAAAATATCTCCCACTATGCTGGCCTCTCTGGCCAGACCGAGGCAAAAGGCGAGTCCAAGGCGTTTGAATCCCATTCTTTTTGCGAATTCATAGATCTCCACAATACGGGTCTTGGTAGGTTGCATCACGTAAGGTCGTTGGTTCCGATTGGCATAACATTCACCCTCTTGGATTGAACTCTGTCTGGCAAACTCTTTTATTTTAGATATCTCATATTCATTCATGGCGTCACTCAGAAGTTCTTTATGCGTCAAAGTGGGGCATCCTTTTGAGCCCAGCCCCTCTTCTGAAAAACAGATTCGTTCCTTTGTCTCGCGGTCACACGCGGCACAAGCCGGCATCGGGACTTGATTGTCTTTCACAAAACCCTCCTTTCAAAATGCTCGTTTTGGATGTTAGGGAGTCAGATAATAAAGAATCCTGGCCACCCGCCAGCCAGCAATCTCTGGGCGCTGGAAGGAAGAAAAAGGCTTTGGTTTATTCTTCAAAAGGTCTGTTTTTTTGAATATAACCCCAGTTTATCCAGTCTGTATCTCATCGATCTCATGCTGATATTCAGGAGCGCTGCGGCCTTTTGCTTAGACCCGTTGGCCATTTCCAAGGCCTCAACGATGCGGCTCTTCTCTATCTCAGCCATGACCTCATCGAGATCAATGCCGTCCGGCCCAAGATCGGTCTTTCGCCTTCCTTCCTCAATTCTCTTTCCTCTAAAATTAGAAAGGGTGAGGCTTTCGGGCAGAACTATATTGGATGTCTCAAGCGCCACACTACGTTCAATTATGTTTTCAAGCTCTCTCACATTCCCAGGGAAGTAATATCGTCCTAGAAGATCCATTGCAAAGGCAGAGACTTTTTTGATGTCTTTTCCCAGTTCCTGTGAATACTTTTCGAGAAAATGCTGGGTCAGCAGAGGCAAATCCCCCTCCCTTTCCCTTAAAGGCGGCACGGGGATATGTATAACATTGATTCTGAAATAAAGATCTTCCCTGAAGTTTTTCTCAATCACTTCTTTTTCCAAATCTTTGTTGGTCGCTGATATCAATCGTACATCAACCGTCTTCTCTTCGGTGTCGCCTACGGCAGTAAAGGTCCTCTCCTGAATTACCCTTAGGAGTTTGACTTGCATGGTGGGCGACAGTTCCCCGACCTCATCAAGAAAAACCGTTCCACCATCAGCCACTCCAAACAGGCCCTCCTTATCGGTGGTCGCCCCCGTAAACGCCCCTTTCTTGTAGCCAAACAGTTCGCTTTCAATAAGGTTTTCCGGAATCCCTGCGCAATTTATGACCACGAATGGCCTGTCTTTTCTATCACTCCACTTGTGAATCGCCAATGCCACCAGTTCTTTTCCAGTCCCGCTCTCACCCGTAATAAGGATATTGCTCTTAACCTGTGAAACCCGCCTTATAAGATCGTATACTTTTGTCATCTGAGGGCTATCTCCGATCAAACAGTCAAAGTGGTAACGATCTTTTAGGGGCTCCTTCCCCTCCTTTTCTGGAGATATCCGTCTCGATCTCAGGGCATCTTTGACTACCCCCTTCAAATCTTTCACCTTAAAAGGCTTTGGTATATAATCGTAAGCCCCCTCTTTCATGGCGTCTACGGCAGTTTGAGCAGTCGCAAAGGCCGAAATAAGTACCACGACGGTATTAGGGGCTTCTGTCTTGGCCTTTCTCAAAACCCCGATCCCGTCAATTTCTTTCATGCGGATATCGGTAATGATCAGATCAAAGATTTCCTTTTCCAGGATTCCAAAGGCCTCTTCCCCACTTTCTGCAAGAGTCACCTTGTAACCTTCTTTGGTCAACATGATCTCCAAAAACTCTCGCATACTTTTTTTATCATCGACGACAAGGATGCTATGGCTCTCTTTTCCAGACAACCTTCCCTCCAATCATGGTCAGTTCGTTTCGCCCTTTCAGGGTTTTCCCAACAAATGGAGAATTTTTGCTTTTTGAAAGAATGGCCCTTTCTTCAAGGATATATTCATATTCTGGATCTATCAAAGCCAAATCGGCCCTGGCCCCCTCCTTCAGATGGCCCGCCTCGATCCCGAGTATGGAGGCCGGGTTACAGGACATTTTTTTGATGGCCTCCGTCAACCCCAGCACCCCTTCTCTGACCAATTCCATGGTTAAGGGCAGTGCGGTTTCCAAACCGATCATCCCAAAAGCGGCCTTATCAAACTCCAATTCCTTTTCCAAAGCACTATGGGGTGCATGGTCGGTTGCGATCACATCTATAACCCCGTCTGAGAGACCCTCCTTGATCGCCTGAACATCCTCTAGGGTTCTCAGCGGAGGATTTACCTTGGCACGGGTATTATAACCCGTGACCGCGTGATGATCCAGAGTGAAATAGTGGGGTGCCGTCTCCGCTGAAATCGGAACCCCCTCCTCTTTCGCCTTTCTGATCAGATCGACCGTTCCAGCTGTGCTCACATGTGCTATGTGGACGGGACAATTTGTCAGCTTCGCCAGACATATATCCCGGAAGACCATCACCTCCTCGCTGGCCGAAGGAATCCCCGAGAGGCCAATCCGGGTTGACACACTCCCTTCATGCATAACCCCACCCCTTGACAGGCTGAGATCCTCGCAATGAGAGATAAGCGTTAACCCATGATACTGGGCATATTCAAGCGCTCTTCTCATTAGTTCACTGTTTGTTACGGGAAACCCGTCATCAGACAGGGCTGCTGCGCCTGCCTTTTTGAGATCACCAAATTCGGTCAACACCTCTCCCTTTTGTCCCATTGTAATAGCCGCGACAGGGAGGATCCGACAAGAGCAGGCTTGCCTCAAGATAAACTCCGTAACAGAACGGCTGTCATTGGGGGGATCGGTGTTGGGCATACAGGCCAGGGTTGTAAAACCGCCGGCCACACCCGCCCTTGCTCCTGTGGCAATAGTCTCTTTGTATTCGTACCCCGGCTCCCTTAGATGAACATGCATATCTATCAGGCCAGGGATGATAACTTTACCGGAGGCATCAATGACCTTCACCTGAGAACCTTTCTCTTTTATAGTATCCGGTGGCAAAATTTTTACGATTCTACCCTTTTCAATGATCAATTCGGCCTTTTTTACAACGCCTTCCTCAAGATCGACCACAGAACCAGACTTGATCCACGTTCTCAATTCCTAGACCCTCCAATCAGGAGATAGAGTATCGGCACAAAAAAACCTCCTTGCCGTTACACCGACAAGGAGGTTTCAATTGGTTGTAACATTCGCACCCATACAAACCCTAACTTTGATCCACATCCATTTCCTTCTTACGTTTCCCTGTATTTGTATCTTCTTTGGGCCCCTTGATCACCTTCGATTTCTTGGTTTTCTTTTTGTCTGACTTTTCCTGTTCATCAACGGGCAAAAGTTGAATCACAGAAATAGGGGCACCGTCTCCCTTTCGGATCCCTTTTTTGACAATCCGAACATATCCGCCTTGCCTGTCAAGATATCGGTCCTTTAGTTCATCAAACAGCCTGTGGGTTACCGCCTTATCTTTCAGATAGGCCAGGGCTTGGCGTCTTGCATGCAGATCGCCGCGTTTGGCAAGGCTTATCATCTTTTCAGCAATAGGTCTGAGCGATTTTGCCTTGGCATCAGTTGTCTCTATTTGTTCGTATTTGAGCAGGGAAGTGACCATATTCCTCAGCATAGCCCTGCGGTGACTGGGATTGCGTCCCAGTGGATTTCCTGCCTTCCTGTGCCTCATTTGCCTGTACCCTTCTTTTTTACCTTCGCCTTCTCTTTCTTACCTTCTTCCTTTATCTCTTCCCCTGCTTCCTTTTTCTCGTTTTCTTCGCCCTGATCAAACGCTTCCGGCGGCGGAAAGTTTTCCAATTTCATACCCAGAGAAAGTCCCATTTCTTCTAGGATGGCTTTGATTTCATTCAGAGACTTCCTTCCAAAGTTCTTTGTCTTCAACATTTCCGGCTCACTTTTTTGGACCAATTCCCCAATGAGAGTGATATCTGCGTTTTGCAAACAGTTGGCGGAACGCACCGATAATTCTAGTTCAGAAACAAGCCTAAAGAGGTTCTCATTGAGTTTTTCCTCTTCTTCTTCCTCCTCGTCTTCCACCGGTTCCGGCTCTTCTTCAAAATTGATAAATGGATTCATCTGCTCTTTGAGTATCTTGGCGGCATAGGCAATCGCATCTTCGGGCAACACACTGCCATCTGTCCAGACTTCCAGCGTCAATTTATCATAATCCGTTACCTGACCAACCCTGGCATTTGTCACCACATAATTGACCCTCTCAACGGGCGAAAAAATTGCATCCATTGGAATATCGCCTATCGGCTGTTCCTTGGATTTGTTCGCATCGGCGGGGACATAACCCTTTCCTGTCATGACCGTCAGCTCCATGCTCAACTTTGCTTCCTTGTTAAGCGTTGCAATATGATGGTCAGGATTCAGGACCTCCACCAGGCCATCCACTTGAATATCGCCGGCCTTGATTTCGCCTTCTCCTTCTCGAACCAAGGGAATCACAACTTCCTCAGCGTCAACAATCTTGAGTTTGACCTCCTTAAGATTCAGGATAATGTCTGTCACATCCTCATATACCCCAGGAATGGTAGAAAACTCATGAGAAACACCATCAAACTTGACAGAAACAATCGCCGCTCCCTGCAGGGTTGAAAGCAGGATACGTCTCAAGGAATTTCCGATCGTAATCCCGAACCCCCTTTCAAGCGGCTCACATATGAATTTTCCGTAGTAGTTTGTGTAGGTGTCCTGGACGATGTCGATACGTTTGGGCTTAATCAACTCCCGCCAATTCTTGCTTCTTAGATCTACCAAAAAAACCTCCCCGTTATCTCAAATAAAGGAATACTATAGGATTAAACCTCTATCCTCTTCTGTGAATTATTTTGAATACAATTCCACAACGAGCTGTTCCTGAACGGGCATTGTGAGGTCTTCCCGATTGGGAAGGGCTTTTAGTGTCCCCTTAAAATTCCCCTTATCGATTTCAATCCAGTCTGGAACGCCTCGTCGGACAACTGTCTCCATGGCTTCTTTGATAAAGGTGAAATTTCGGCTCTTTTCTTTCACCTCGACTATATCGCCTGGCTTCACAAGATAGGATGGAATATTGACCTTCTTATTGTTCACAAGAAAATGGTTGTGTCGAACCGTTTGCCGTGCCTGATTCCGAGAAGTGGCAAACCCCATTCTGTAAACCATGTTGTCCAAACGGGATTCAAGAAGCAACAGGAGATTCGTCCCGGTAATACCCTTCTGTCGTTCCGCACGATAATAGGTCCCCCTGAACTGCTTTTCCAGAACCCCGTAGATTCTCTTGATTTTTTGCTTCTCTCTCAGCTGAACCCTGTAGTCAGAGAACTTCCCTCCTCGTCTTTGGCCATGTTGTCCTGGTGGATAAGCCCTTCTCTCAAAAGAACACTTATCACCGTAACAGCGATCACCCTTCAAAAAGAGTCTCAAATTCTCTCGCCTACATAGTCTGCATGATGAACCAGTATATCTGGCCAAGTTAGCCCCCAGTATCGATCTACTCGTTGTTTAGAATGTTCGATTGTTCACATATAATTCAGAATCCAAAATTCAAGAACTTTAGACTCTTCGTCTCTTGGGTGGTCGGCAGCCATTATGGGGTATCGGCGTTATATCCCTTATGGATGTAACAGTAAACCCTTCAACTTGAAGGGAACGCAACGCTGATTCCCTCCCAACGCCTGGCCCCTTGACCCTCACCTCAGCAACCCTCATTCCATGATCCATTGCCTGTCTGACGGCATTTCGCCCTGCCAGCTGAGCGGCAAACGGAGTGCTTTTTCGCGACCCCTTGATCCCCCCTCTACCCGCGCTTGACTGGGCGATTACGTTTCCGCCAGGGTCCGTGATGGTCACTATGGTATTGTTAAAAGTTGATTGAATATAAACAATCCCCGTGGGTACATTCTTTTTTTCCTTCCTAACCCTGCTCTTTCTTGCCGAACCTTTTGCCATTACTTCCCTCGGATTCTATTTTTTTCTTTTCCCCATAACTGCCCTGCGTGGTCCTTTACGTGTCCTGGCGTTGGTGCTGGTCCTCTGCCCTCTAACAGGGAGGCCCCTCCGATGCCTCAGACCTCGATATGCCCCCAAATCCATCAATCTCTTTATGTTCATGGATATATCGCGCCTGAGATCCCCCTCGACCTGATACTTCTCATCGATAATCCCCCGGATACTGGCAATCTGCCCTTCGGTCAGTTCATCGGATTTGGTATCCCAATCTATACCAACTTGGCTGAGTATCCGTTGAGAAGAACTTCGGCCAAGACCATAGATATAGGTCAAGGCAATCTCAATCCTTTTCTTTCTTGGTAAATCAACACCCGCAATTCTTGCCAATCTCTAACTCCTTCTTATCTTTGATTGGTAATTTATGACTTTATATTCCAATCCGTAAAAAAGGTTTCTACTTCCAAACACAGGCCTACCCTTGCCTCTGTTTATGCCGTGGGTTAACGCAGATTACACGCACAACGCCTTTCCGTCTTATAACCTTACATTTATTACAAATCGGTTTAACCGATGGTCGGACTTTCATAACCCTAAAGGCCTCCTTATTTACTTTTTACGCCTGCAAAAGAGGATTTGACGATTCTCAAATCCCTCTTATTTTTTCCCCCGATATACAATACGGCCTTTAGTCAAATCGTAAGGAGACAACTCAACTGCCACCACATCCCCAGGAAGAATCTTAATAAAGTGTTTTCGCATCTTACCTGAAATATGTCCCAAGACTCTGTGACCGTTCTTGAGTTCAACCCTGAACATGGCATTTGGCAGGGTCTCGATCACAACCCCCTCGATTTCAATAGCCTCTTCCTTAACCATATACCCTTCCCGGTTCTCCAATGTCTGATCTCAAACTCACGGTCAGCGCCTTTGATGATAATATCCCGCCCTTTACAAGTCAGTATCAGAGGGTCGAAAAGACTATTCACACGGTCAACGGCTACCTCGCCTTTCCAAAGCCCTTCTTCATAAACCCATCATAATGCCTTGTCAGCATATGTGATTCGATCTGATTGGTGGTGTCCATTGCCACACCTACCACAATTAACAATGCGGTACCTCCGAAATAAAAAGGGACATTTAATTCATAGATCAGAATCTGAGGCAAAGATACAAATAGCCGAGATATAAATGGCACCTGAAAAAGTTATTCTCGTCAAGACCCGGTCAATATAATCAGCCGTATTCTTGCCCGGCCTGATGCCAGGGACAAACCCTCCCTGTCTTTTCATATTATCGGCCACATCAACAGGGTTAAAATGCACGGCGGTATAAAAATAGCAAAAGAAGAAAATAAAGGCCACATAGACCACACTATAGACGATGTGTCCCGGGGCCAGGAGGTTTACAATATGCTGGAGCCAGGGGAATTCATCCACGCTTAAAAAGTTGGCTATGGTCGCCGGAAACATCATAATGGAAGAAGCAAAGATTGGCGGAATAACGCCAGCCGTGTTGACTTTCAACGGCAGGTGCGTTGTCTGACCACCATACATCCTGCGACCCACAACTCCCTTTGCATATTGAACAGGAATCCTCCGTGGCCCTCTTTCAACGAATACGATAGCACCGATGACGCCTATCATAAGAGCAACAAGCAATACTACAAAAAAGATCGTTATTTCCCCGGTCCCCACTAATCTAAATGTGTTCACCACAGCCACAGGAAAACCGGAAACAATTCCAGAATATATGATAAGAGATATTCCGTTGCCTATCCCTCTCTCCGTGATCTGCTCCCCCAGCCACATCAAAAAAGAAGTCCCTGCTGCCAGTGTGATCACCGTGAGGAGTCTGAATCCCCAACCTGGAAACGGGACAATCATTGTCCCCCCGGGACCAGACATATTTTCTAGGCCAACCGCGATACCAAAACCCTGAATAACACTCAAAATTACCGTGCCATAACGGGTATATTGGGTGATCTTCTTCCTTCCCTGTTCCCCTTCCTTCTTCAGTTTTTCAAGATAAGGCACTACAACGGTCATAAGTTGCAGGATAATAGAGGCGCTTATGTAAGGCATGATTCCAAGAGCCATTACCGACATTTGACTCAGTGCACCACCAGTAAACATATCAAAGAGCCCAAAAAGGGTCCCCTCCCTAGCGCCAAAAAAAGCAGACAGGGCTGTCCCGTCTATACCGGGCGTCGGGATATGACACCCGATTCGATAAACGACGAGCATCATGAGCGTAAAAAGAATCTTCTTTTTCAGCTCTGGAATCTTCCCTATATTTTGAAATCCGCCTATCAATTCAAGATACCCACATCTAAATTATTTCAACCTTACCGCCTGCGGCCTCGATTTTTTCCTTGGCTGTTTTACTCGCCCTATGGACGCTGACAGTAAGAGGGTGCGAAATATCCCCGTCACCCAAGATCTTGATACCGTCTTTCACCTTATTGACCAGTCCGGATTCTTTTAGCGCATCCGCATCCACCCTTGAGTTTGGTTCAAAGCAATCCAGGTCTTTGATATTTATAATGTTGTACTCCGTCCGGAATATGTTGGTAAAACCACGTTTCGGAAGTCGTCTCTGGAGAGGCATTTGTCCTCCCTCAAAGCCAGGGCGTACTCCCCCCCCTGAGCGTGCCTTCTGCCCTTTGTGGCCTCTGCAAGAAGTTTTTCCGTGCCCGGAGCCCGGGCCTCTTCCTATCCTTTTTTTCTTTTTTCTCGAACCTTCAACGGGTGAAAGGTCATGGATTTTCACTTTTCTCACCTAATTTAAACACTCAGTGGATTTTTACGAGAAACAAGACCTTATTGATCATTCCTCTCACAGAAGAGGTGTTCTCGAGTTCAACCGTCTTGTTCAACCGTGTCAGCCCTAAACCCCTCAAGGTCTGGCCAATCTTCTTCTCTCTGCCTATCGCACTTTTTACAAGAGTTACTTTAATAGTCTTAGCCATAGCCGATACTGCCCTTACCCATTCGATTTAAGTTGCCAGTTCCTCAAGGGTCTTGCCCCTGCGTCGGGCAATCTCTTCAGGAGCCCTGAGTGATCTCAAGCCCTTGAGTGTCGCACTCACGATGTTATGGGGGTTATGGGAACCAAGACACTTCGTGAGTATATTCCGGATGCCTGCAGCCTCAAGGACTGCCCGTACCGCACCACCCGCAATCAGACCAGTACCGGGACCCGCCGGTTTCAGAAGAACTCGACCCGCACCCGATTCTCCGATCACTTTATAGGGGATGGTCGTCTCATGCAAATGGATCTCTTGCATATCCCTCTTGGCCCTTTCAATTCCTTTTCTGATGGCGTCGGGGACCTGGTTCGCTTTTCCAAGCCCGCTTCCGATTGTGCCGTTGCCGTCCCCGACAACAACAATCGCGCTAAAACTAAACCGACGTCCGCCCTTCACTACCTTTGCCACCCGATTGATATGGACTACCTTTTCTATTAGCTGGTCTTCACCCTCTGGCTTAAACAATGGATCCCTCCTCAAAACTCCAGTCCGCTCTCACGCGCCGCCCCGGCAAGGGCCTTTACGCGCCCATGGTACAAAAACCCGTTCCGGTCAAACACGACTCTCTTGATCCCATTTTCGAGCGCCCGGTCAGCGACGGACGCGCCCACCATGGCTGCCCCTGTTTTGTTACCGCCGTTTTTTCCATTCTTTGGGGTAAGCCCTTTGGATAACGAAGAGGCCTCCACCAAGGTCTTGCCTGTGGTATCATCTATTATTTGGGCATAGATATGTTTGGCACTCCTAAAAACACATAACCGGGGCCTATCAGGGACCCCTCGGATCTTCCTCCGCACCCTCTTCCTTCTTTTTATTCTTGCATCTGATCTACTAAAACGACCCATCTTGGCGACCCCTCAACCTCTCTTGAACCAAAACCCGGATATCAGCCCTTCTGCGATATAACACACCCTTTTGTCTATCATGATAATTCATAACAGAGCGCGGGGTTTATCCGAACAATCTATAATTCACAGCCTCCCGGCAAAGACCCGTCACTTTACAGCGCCTGTCTTGCCGGCCTTTCTCCGTATCATCTCCTCAGCGTACTTGATCCCCTTCCCCTTATAGGGCTCAGGTTTCCTAAGGTCTCTGATCTTTGCCGCGGTCATTCCCAGAATTTCCTTGTCGATCCCCGATAAAACGACCTTTGTTCTCTCTACACTCATGTCCACCCCCTCAGGCAGATCAAAGTCTAGAGGATGCGAGTATCCCAAGTTAAAAACAGCCGTTCTCCCTTTGACTTCGGCTTTGTACCCCACACCGGAAATCTCGAGGATTCTCTCAAATCCTTTTGTAACGCCAATAACCATGTTATTGATCAGGGCCCCAAAAAGGCCATGAAGGGATCTTGACTCTCTGCTTTCATCATCCACTGAAACAGAGATAAAACCACCATCCATATTTACCTGAACTTTGGGATGGACCCGTCGTTTCAATTCGCCTTTTGGTCCTTTTACTCGAAGGAAATCCCCTTCAAGTTTGACCTCAACATCCTTTGGTATCGGGATAGGCCTTTTTCCTATACGAGACATTCATAACCTCCAGATCTAAACGGGTTGGCCATTAGCCAAGTATCTACCACACCGAACAAAGGATCTCGCCACCGATATTCGTTTTCCTGGCCTCCCTATCCGTCATTAGGCCTTTTGATGTAGAAACGACATTGATTCCATAACCATCTAATACCTTTGGGATACTTTCAGCCTTTTCATAAATCCGGCAACTTGGCTTGCTAACCCTTTTGAGGTCGCCTATCACCGCGACCCCATCTTCATCATATTTTAGAAAAATTCTTATAAACCGATGCCGACCATCAGAAACAATCCTGAAATTTTTTATATAACCTTCGGATTTCAAAACCTCGGCTATGTTGATCTTTAATTTCGAACTGGGGATATTCACCAGTTCGTGCGAGGCTCTTACAGCATTTCTGATTCTCGTCAGCATATCAGCAATAGGATCGGTCATGGTCATTCGCCTACTCCTTATAACCCTTCACCAATGACAATAAAAAAGGTCTCACCAGCTTGATTTAACCACTCCTGGGATCTCCCCCCTCAGGGCCATACTCCTAAAACAAATCCTACAGATCCCAAATTTCCGTATGAAAGCCCTGCTCCGCCCGCAAATGGGACACCTATTATATTGACGGACCGAAAATTTTTGTTTTCTTTGAGCCTTAGCAATAAGTGACTTCCTAGCCAATATAACCTCCTAAACCCGGCTAACTTAAGTACGGAAAGGCATCCCCATTTGCTTCAACAAAAAAAGACCTTCTGCATCTGTCTTCGCTGTCGTTACAATAGAGATATTTAGGCCTTTCATCTTGTCTATCTTGTCATAGTCGATTTCTGGAAAAATAATAAACTCCCTGATCCCTGTCGAACAATTCCCACGTCCATCAAAAATCTTGTCAGAGAGTCCTCTGAAATCTCTCATCCGCGGAAATCCAACATTGAAAAGCTTATCCAGAAAATCATACATTCTCTTACGCCGCAAGGTCAACATACACCCTATGGGCATCCCCTGGCGGAGTTTGAATCCAGCGATTGACCGCTTGGCCTTTGTCACAACTGCTTTTTGCCCACCAATTACCTTCAGTTGTTCCACGCCGGAATCAAGTGTTTTGATATTCTGCATGGCCTCTCCCAAGCCCATGTTTAACACAGTTTTTTCTACCCGAGGCACCCCCATGATACTCTTATATCCAAACTCCTTCATCATTGCTGGGACAACCTCTGTCTGGTATTTTTCTTTCAATCGGGACAACACTACCTCCTGACAAGCCTCAATCATCCATGGGTTCGCTACACTTCTTGCAAACGCGAACCTTGGAACCGTCATCTAGTATTCGCTTTCCAATCCTTGTTGGCTCAGTGCATTTATTGCAGACCATCATTACCTTGGAAATATGTAACGGTGCTTCCTTCTCGATGATTCCTCCCTGACCCGTCTGTTGACCGGGTCTGGAATGTCTCTTGACCATATTTACTTTTTCAACAATCACACGATCGTTCTCAGATTCCACCTTCAAGACAGTACCGATCTTGCCTTTCTCTTTACCAACCGTGACAATAATTTTATCATTTTTCTTTATTTTCGGGTGTTTTTTCTTCACTTTTGTCGCTCCCGATCCGGGCATTTTTTCTATTATCTTTGCTATAAATCAGATGATGCGGAGTTTGAGACTAGAGGACCTCCGGGGCTAATGAGATAATCTTCATAAACCTTTTTGCCCTCAACTCTCTTGCCACAGGCCCAAAAATTCTTGTCCCGATAGGCTCATGTTGCGGGTTGATTAACACGGCTGAATTATCGTCAAACTTGATATAAGAACCATCACCTCTCCGGATCTCTTTCGCCGTTCTCACAACCACTGCACGAACAACATCACCCTTTCTGACTTTCGAATTTGGGATCGCCTCTTTTACCGCCACAACTATAATATCCCCAATGCTTGCGTATCTTCGCTTGGAACCTCCCAGCACCTTTATACACGAGACCAATTTGGCTCCTGAATTATCAGCTACACGCAATATGGTTTCAGTCTGTATCATTTTCCCGGCTCCAATCCACTCTCACAACGCCAGAGGCTGTTCAGTTTCAGCCGTTAGACTTCTCGATAATATCAATAACCTGCCATCGTTTTCTTTTACTGATGGGAGGGCTCTCAATAATCCTAACCTTGTCCCCAATTTGGCACAAATTCTTTGGGTCGTGGGCCATATATTTGGCACGCCTTCTGACATACTTCCTGTAAACTGCGTGTCTTGTTAGTCTTTCTACCAAAACCAGAGCTGTCTTATCCATCTGATTCCTGACGACTGTTCCCGTCAGTTTTTTTCGCGATCCTCTATCTGTCATTACCACCTCGCACTACCCCTTTGCCCTGGCAATTTCCAATTCCCTAATCACTGTTTTAATCCTAGCCAGAATCTTTTTTGTCTTGGGAATCATGGCTGTGTTGCCCAGTTGTCCAGTGGCCTTCTGGAATCTCAGGTTAAATAACTCCTGTTTTGTTTCTCGCTCTTTGTCCCAGAGTTCATCCTCACTTAACTCTCTAAACGCCTCGGCCTTCATAAGCTCACGATCTCCTGCTCACAAATCTGGTAGCAAATGGAAGTTTATGGCCAGCCAAACGGAAGGCTTCCGCAGCCATACTGTTCTCGACACCCTCCAATTCATAGAGAATCTTACCTGGCTTTACCACCGCCACCCATCCGTCCGGGCTGGCCTTACCTTTGCCCATCCTAGTTTCCAGCGGTTTTTTTCCAACCGGCTTATCAGGAAAAACCCTGATCCAAACCTTTCCGCCGCGCTTTACGTGTCTGGTTACCGCAACTCTTGCGGACTCTATCTGCTGCGCAGTCATGTGACCGCACTCCAAAGCCTGCAATCCATAGTCGCCAAATTCCAGAGTACTGCCGCGAAAAGCCTTACCCTTTGTTCTTCCCCTTTGTCTCTTTCGAAACTTGACCTTTTTCGGGCTCAGCATAAACAGTCCCTATTCCTTTCTACCTTTGTCTGGTAGAATTTCACCCTTGAATATCGTTACCTTCACCCCAATAACACCGTATGTCGTAAAGGCTTCAGCAAAACCGTAATCAATATTAGCCCTAATAGTGTGGAGCGGCACCCTGCCCTCCCGATACCACTCACGGCGGGCCATTTCAGCTCCACCCAGTCTTCCGCTACAGGCAATTTTGATACCTTGGGCGCCAAATCTCAGTGCGACTCCAACACTCTTTTTCATCGCTCGCCTAAAGGCAACCCGCCGCACCAGTTGAAGGGCCACGTTTTCTGCCACCAGCTGCGCCTCAACCTCTGCCTTTCGAACCTCTTGAATATCAATGCTAACCTCGCGATTGATCTTTTTCTCAAGATCTCTCTTGATCTTTTCAATCTCAGCCCCTTTTTTCCCTATTATTATACCGGGTCTGGCGGCGTGCAATCGGATGCGAACCTTGTTGGCAGCTCTTTCGATCTCAATTCGCGCCACCCCGGCATGGAAGACCTGTTTCTTTAAAAATTTTCTGATCTTGTAGTCCTCCAAGACAAAGTCGCTGTATTCCTTTCCTGCAAACCATCTGGAATCCCAGTTTCTGTTTATTCCCAATCTAAAACCGATTGGATTAACCTTTTGTCCCAATATGAACCTCCGGTGTGATCATGCCGTCAAAAAGATTGCCAAAGACAACTTCCCAAGATGCCAAAACGTCAATTTCAGTGGCCTAGATTTCATCTAGAATTACAGTCAGATGGCTGGTCCTCTTTCTTATCCGCGTTGCACGTCCCTGTGCCCGCGGCCGCCATCTTTTCAATGTTGGTCCTTCGTTTGCGTATACCCGCATGACATAGAGCGCGTCTACGTCCAAGCCCGAATTTTCAGCGGCATTTGCCACCGCAGAATTGAGTAGTTTTTTTAGCAATCGGGCACCTTTCTGGGGTGCAAAAGACAACATATTTAACGCCTCTTCCACTTTTTTCCCTCGGATTCGATCCATGACCAAACGGACCTTCCTGGGTGAAATCCTAACAAATTTTGCCACTGCTCTTACTTCCATTTTACCCTTTCAAACAGACCCGGACCAGATTATTATCACTTCTTTCCCTTGAGCCTGGATTTTTTGTCTCCGGCATGGGCAAAAAAAACTCTTGTAGGCGCAAATTCCCCAAGTTTATGACCAACCATATCTTCAGCAACAAACACGGGGAAGAACTTCTTGCCATTATGCACTGCAAATGTCAACCCAACAAACTCGGGGAGAATAGTGGATCTGCGCGACCAGGTCTTTATGATCTTTCTGCTTTGAGTTTCGGTCTCTTTCTGGACCTTTCTAAGCAAATGTTCATCAACAAATGGCCCTTTTTTTAACGATCTTGGCAAGTCTTACCCTCCTTCTCTGCAAGTCACCGCTATCTGTCTCATGCGCTCCCCGGTCACATTAAGAACGACCACCCGAGAGCCATGAGGTCTCAGACTTACAATTATTTCTTGGCCCTTTTCACGATAAGTCTGTCGCTCTTCTTGTTGGTTCTGGTCCTGTACCCTTTTGTAGGGACCCCCCACGGCGTCACAGGATGGCGCCCGCCAGAGGATTTTCCTTCTCCACCCCCATGCGGGTGATCCACAGGGTTCATGGCAACCCCTCTAACCCGGGGTCTCTTTCCTAACCATCTATTTCGACCAGCCTTTCCTATGGAAATGTTTTCATGGTCCATATTCCCAACCTGACCGATGGTCGCCTTACACCCTTGGAGAACCATTCGCACCTCACCAGACGGGAGTTTTAGTTGGGCGTATTTTCCTTCTTTGGCCATTAATTGAGCATAACTCCCGGCACTTCTGGCCAGTTGTCCGCCATGTCCGATATTCAGTTCGATATTATGGACATATGTGCCCAAGGGAATATCCTTCAGAACGAGGGTATTGCCTATCCGAATCTCTGCACCAGAACCCGAATTTACCCGATCTCCAACGCTAAGTTGATGGGGTGCCAAAATGTACCGTTTTTCCCCATCTATATAATGCAGCAAAGCAATATTAGCAGAGCGATTGGGGTCATATTCGATAAATGCCACAACACCTGAAATTCCGTCCTTGTCCCTTTTGAAATCAATCAGTCTATATTTTCGTTTGTGGCCCCCGCCACGATGACGTACTGTCACACGCCCCATGGAATTTCTGCCGCCCGACCCTTTCAATGATCTGAGCAGTTTTTTCTCCGGTTTCTTGTTTGTTATTTCCTCGAACGTGGAATGGGTCTGGAATCTTCTTCCAGGTGATGTTGGTTTATTTGTCTTTATTCCCATTTCCTGCTCCGTTTCTTACCCACACAATGTGGAATTTCGAATTTCATTAGGGACCCCTCCACGCAATCCGTACATAATTTGGCTTTATCCTAGGTTCCCTCAAAAATTTGAATGCTTTCACCCGGTGCCAACTTGACGACTGCCTTCTTCCAATCGGCCTTTTTCCCAACATTCTTTCCCATCCGGCGGCGCTTACCCCTTACATTTAGAGTCTTAACTTCTTTGACTTTTGCGCCAAAAAGTGTCTCCACGGCTTGTTTGATTTCTATCTTATTGGCCTTGGGGTGCACTTTGAAAGAAACTTGATTAAACTCTCTCTGGTGGGTTGCTTTTTCGGTCGTATGCGGCTCTTTTATAACTTGATAGATATCCATTTACGAAACCAGCCTCTCCTCTATTGCCCTCAAAGCGGGCTGCTCCAGAAAAAGGAAGTCATGTCTCAAAATATCGTAGGCATTTAGCCCTTCGTGGCGCGTTACCGTAACCCACGTGACATTCTTAGAGGATTTTTCCAGGTTTAACTGTTTTTTGTGGGTAACGATAAAAGCCTTATTCACATGGAATTTTTTCATTACCTCCGCAAACCTCTTTGTCTTGATCTCAGGTAGCTCAAAGTTATCCACCACTATAAGCTGCCCCGTCCTTACTTTATCCGTCAACGCCATCCGCAAGGCAGCTTGTTTTACCTTTTTGGGCACTTTTTGGCCATAATTACGCGGGTTGGGGCCAAAGGCTACCCCACCTCCTCTTCTAGTCGGGGAAGAGGCTGAACCCACTCTGGCTCGCCCCGTCCCTTTCTGACGAGAGAGTTTTCGTCCGGAAGCCTTCACATCTGAACGCCTTTTAACCGAGGCAGTTCCAGCCCTTCGAGTGGCGAGTTGGTCTACCACCACCTGGTGAAGGATATGATTCTTGATTGGAGTCTCAAAAACCTCGGTTTTTAGTTCAACTTCAGAAACCTTCTCATTTTGCAGATTATAAACATCCACAACCGTCATCTCACGCCTCTAGTTTTTTTTCGTTTTATTGCTTATCAGTTCCTGGACCCTTTGACCGCGGGTGATGAAAAAATATAATGGGCTTGCTTATTATAAGATCAGACCTTACGGACCTCCACGAAGCTATTTCGGCTTCCTGGGACAGCCCCCCCTATCAGAACGACATTTAGATCAGGCCTTACATCAACAACCTGAAGATTCTTGAGAGTGACACGATGAAATCCCATTCTTCCAGGAAGCTTTTTCCCTTTTTGGACTCTACCCGGGGTAGCGCTGCATCCGATGGATCCGGGAACCCTGTGTGATCGGGACCCATGGGTCTTGTTTCCTCCTGAAAAGCCCCATCTCTTTATAACCCCGCTAAATCCTCTACCCTTGCTAAAACCAGTCACGTTAACTTTGTCACCTGCATTAATAACATCAAATTTTATCTCTTGTCCCAGTTCAAACGAGTCAGGATCATCTACCCGAATCTCCTTCAGATGGGAAAAATATTTTCCATCTGTTGCTTTATCAAAATGACCCCTCAGAGGTTTATTGATCCTGGTTTTTTTTTGCTCGTCAAACCCTACCTGGATTGAGTTGTAACCCTCTTTTTGTTGTGTTTTTTTCTGGGTTACTACGCAGGGGCTGACCTGCAAAACAGTCACGGGAACGCTCTTTCCCTCTTCAAGGAAATGTCTTGTCATTCCTAATTTTTTCCCAAAAAGCGTGTTGGTCATATTAATTCGGCTCCACTTTCCCAGAGCCCAGCCTTTGGCCCCCGGCACCCTTCAACGGTGAATATATTCCTAACCCTTTAAAAACCCTTACAATTTTATCTCCACATCCACCCCTGCAGCTAAATCAAGCTTCATGAGCGCGTCAACTGTCTGTTGAGTCGGTTCCAAGATATCAAGCAAACGTTTGTGGGTCCTTATTTCAAACTGCTCTCTGGATTTCTTGTCCACATGTGGTGACCTCAGGACACAATACTTGTTAATAACTGTCGGAAGTGGAATTGGCCCGGCAACGCTTGCCCCTGTTTCATTTGCAGTTTCCACAATCTCACGGGCTGACTGGTCCAACAACTTATGGTCATAGGCCTTCAGACGAATCCGGATCTTCTGGTTGGTGATCATTTTCTTAACCTCTACTCAATAATTTCACTAATTACGCCAGCGCCCACAGTCCGTCCACCTTCACGTATGGCAAACCTCAACTCCTTCTCCATCGCTATCGGCGTAATCAAACTGACGTCCATCGCTACATTGTCTCCGGGCATCACCATCTCAACACCTTCAGGTAATGTCACAACCCCCGTCACATCCGTCGTCCTAAAATAAAACTGTGGCCGGTAACCATTAAAAAACGGCGTGTGCCGACCACCCTCCTCCTTTGTCAATATATAAGCCTCAGCCTTAAACTTCGTATGCGGTGTTATTGTCCCGGGCTTCGCCACCACTTGACCGCGCTCAACATCTTCACGCTTCGTACCCCTCAGCAGCACCCCGATGTTGTCACCGGCTTGACCCTGATCCAAAATCTTCCGGAACATCTCAACACCCGTACACACCGTCTTCATTGTCTCCCTGATCCCAACGATCTCAACTTCCTCCCCTACCTTGACCACACCACGGTCTACTCTCCCAGTAACTACCGTACCACGACCAGATATGGTAAAAACATCCTCGATGGGCATCAAAAACGGCTTGTCAGTATCACGAACAGGCTCATCTATGTAACTGTCAAGAGCATCCAATAACTCAAATATGGGCTTTGCCTCCTCAGAGTCTCCATCGTCACTCTCAAGCGCCTTCAAAGCACTACCTTGGATGATCGGTATGTCATCACCCGGAAACTCATACTTCGACAAAAGCTCTCTCAGCTCCAATTCCACAAGCTCTATCAGCTCCTCATCATCCACCATGTCACACTTGTTTAAAAATACCACCATGCTCGGAACACCCACCTGACGCGCCAGCAATATGTGTTCCCGGGTCTGGGGCATGGGACCATCATCGGCACCAACCACCAATATCGCCCCATCCATCTGAGCAGCACCCGTGATCATGTTCTTGATATAGTCAGCATGACCCGGACAGTCCACATGGGCATAATGCCTCGCTTCCGTTTCATATTCCACATGCGCCGTCGCTATCGTAATCCCCCTCGCCTTCTCCTCCGGCGCCTTGTCTATCTCATCAAACGGGATAAAATCCGCCATCCCTTTCTTTTCCAAATGCTTCGTAATCGCCGCCGTCAGGGTCGTCTTACCGTGATCTATATGACCTATCGTACCAACGTTTATATGCGGCTTTGTTCTCTCAAATTTCTTCTTAGACATACACCCTAACCTCCTTCACTTTTTGTGGCGCGCCGTGGTGATTTTACCTTCCTTAAAGATTCCCTCAGGGCAAAACCCAAACGATTTTCGATCAAAAATCTTCTCGCTACCAACGATAGTGGGCAAATGCTTTATTGGCCTCAGCCATCCTGTGGGTATCTTCCTTCTTTTTAATGGCGGCCCCTCTTGAGTTGGCGGCATCCATCAACTCCCCTGCCAATTTGGCAGCCATACCTTTTTCGCCTCTACTTTGAGCAAAGCTGATAATCCATCTAATACTGAGGGCACGCCTCCTTACGCCTCTGACTTCCGTGGGCACCTGATAGGTGGATCCACCAACTCGCCGAGACTTCACCTCCACCAGCGGCCTCACGTTTTCGAGTGCATTCTGGAAAACAACCAAGGGCTCCTGTTTTGCCTTGCCCTCAATAATATCAAATGCCTCATAAAGAATCGATTGCGCAATACTTTTTTTGCCCTTCTTCATAAGGTTATTGACAAATTTCGCTACTAGGACATCGTTATATTTTTGATCTGGTGTGGTTTTCCGTTTGGTGACAATTTTTTTCCTGGGCATTGAAATCTCCAAAAAGGGTTCAACGGGGTTTAGTTATGGGATCCGTATTCGGAAAAATTCAGTTGAACCAACTTATGCTGTTAAAGCCTTTTCGGCCTCTTGGCCCCATATTTTGATCGACCCTGCCTACGATCATCCACCCCGGTAGTATCCATCGTACCCCTGACAATATGATATCTCACACCGGGCAGATCCTTTACTCGACCTCCCCGGATCAATACCACCGAGTGCTCCTGAAGGTTATGGCCCATCCCGGGGATGTATGACGTGACCTCAATCCCGTTTGTCAACCTCACTCTGGCGACTTTTCTCAAGGCAGAGTTAGGTTTCTTAGGTGTTGATGTATAGACCCTGACACACACGCCCCTTTTTTGCGGCGCTCCCTGAAGCGCAGGTGTCTTGGCCTTCTTTTTTGACTTACGACGGCCCTTCCTTACAAGTTGATTAATGGTCGGCATAAATCCTCCTCACCTTTTCATCCACATAAAAGACGCTGCGCAGCATCGGTTTGTTTTTGCAACATTTCCCATACGGCAAAATCCTATAATCATATAGATGGTTAGCCGAATTGTCAAGACTTTTTAGAAGAAGAAAAGGAAAAAATTCCTTTTTTTTCCCAAATTGGTTTTGCAGCTTCACCCGACCCGGTCATTCTTCCAGTTCTTGTTCAATCACACCCATTTCGATATTCCGATAGGCCTTCATTCCGGTACCGGCCGGTATCAAACGGCCCATTATCACATTCTCTTTTAGCCCCTTCAGAAAGTCTGTCTTTCCAGCTATGCTTGCATCAGATAAAACCTTGGTGGTTTCCTGAAAAGATGCCGCCGATATAAAACTTTCTGTGCTGAGAGATGCCTTTGTGATTCCCAGAAGCAGAGGTTGTGCAGTCGCAGGTTTCCCTCCCTTTTCGACGATCTTGCTGTTCTCCTCTTCAAAACGCCACTTTTCAACATGCTCTCCCAAAAGGAATTTGGAATCTCCCAGATCGGTGACACTGACCTGCCGCAACATCTGCCGAACGATAACCTCAATATGCTTATCATTAATCTTTACGCCCTGGAGTCGATATACTTCCTGGACTTCATTCACCAGATACTTGGCCAGCTCTTTAATGCCCTTGATCTTCAATATGTCATGGGGATCTACAGATCCATCCATCAGTGCTTCCCCTGCCCTCACATAATCCCCTTCCAGCACACTCACATGCTTTCCCTTTGGGATCATATAATTTACGGGGTCACCCAGTTCAGGGGTAATCGTCATCTTTCTCTTGCCCTTAGTGTATTTCCCAAATGAAATAACACCGTTTATCTCTGAAATTATGGCGGTTTCTTTTGGTTTTCTAACTTCAAATAATTCCGCTACCCGTGGGAGGCCCCCTGTAATATCCTTGGTCTTGGTAGTTTCTCTCGGAATCTTTCCCAGAACCGTTCCAGGCCCTACCTCATCGCCCTCTCTGACCATCATGATAGCGCCCACGGGCAAATTATAACGGGCCTTCGCCTTTGAACCTCCAGGCAAACTGGCTGTCTTTCCACTGCTGTCCTTGATCGAAATACGAGGTCGAGCATCAAGGTCCCTGGCCTCAACGACCACCCTGCTTATCTTCCCGGTAATTTTGTCTCTCTTTTCCTGCATGGTACGACCTTCCAGGATATCACCGAACTTAACGGTGCCCGAAACCTCGGTAATAATGGGTATGGTAAAGGGGTCCCACTCAACCATAATCTGATTGGATTTTACCCGTTCACCATCACGAACCTTCAAGGTAGCGCCGAATAGAATGGGGTATCGTTCTATCTCTCTTTTGCCCTTACCCAGGATGGCAATCTCGCCGTTGCGGCTCATGACCACGAGATTTCCTTCTTCATTTTCCACTGTCTTAAGGTCGATAAACCTGACCTTTCCAGAATTTCTGGGTTGAATTGCCGTCTGCGCCACCCGTTGACTTGCAACACCACCGATATGGAATGTCCGCATGGTAAGCTGAGTACCGGGTTCCCCGATAGATTGGGCCGCAATGATTCCCACGGCCTCGCCGATATTGACCTCATGACCATGACCCAAGTCCCTGCCGTAGCATTTTCTGCAAACACCGTGCCTGGCCTGGCATGTTAATGCGGATCGAATCATGATTCTCTCTAGTCCCGCCGCTTCAATCTCCTTAACCTTCCCTTCGTCAATTTTCTCATTTGCCCCCACCAGGAGTTCCCCTGTCACCGAGTCATTGACATCCTGGAGGGCCACCCTGCCCAGGGTCCTCTCTCCAACCCTTTGAAGGACCTCCCCACCTTCCACAAGAGCCTCCACCCAAATCCCATCCATTGTTCCGCAGTCCTCTTCCGAGATAATCGCATCCTGCGCCACATCAACCAATCTTCTTGTCAGATAACCTGAATTGGCAGTTTTAAGAGCAGTATCGGCCAAACCCTTTCTGGCACCGTGAGTGGAAATAAAATACTGCAAAACAGTCAGGCCTTCCCTAAAGTTTGAAGTGATGGGGGTCTCGATGATCTCTCCCGATGGTTTGGCCATCAATCCTCTCATGCCGGCCAGCTGTCTCATTTGATCCTTGCTGCCCCTGGCCCCCGAGTCGGACATCATGTGAATTGGATTAAAACTACTAACCTCAACTTCATTGTTTTTGGGTCCCACAATTTTTTCAATGGCCATTTCTCTCATCATGGCTGATGCAACATCCTCTGTGGATTGTGCCCAGATATCTACAACCTTGTTGTATTTTTCTCCGTCAGTAATGAGCCCCCCAACATACTGATCATCGATTTTCCTCACTTCTTTTTCAGCCTTCTCGATAATTTCTTGTTTGTTGGACGGAATCACCATATCTTTCATGGAGATAGATATTCCCGACTGGGTCGCGTACTTGTAGCCCACATCTTTCAGTTTATCCGCAAAAATAACCGTGGCCTTGATGCCTGCCCTGCGATGGGATTCGTTGATCAGAAATCTCAGCTCCTTTTTTGTCAACACCTTATTAACAAGTGAAAAGGGGAGCGGTTGGGGCAGGATTTCATGGAGAAGCGCACGACCCGTACTGGTCTCCTGGATCTTCCCTTCAATCCTGACCTTGATCCGCGCATGCAAACCCAGTTCACCCGCATCGTATGCGATTCTGACCTCCTGCGGGTTGGAAAAGACGTTGCCTTCCCCCTTTACAAAGGGACGTTCCCTGGTCATATAGTAAAGTCCCAAGACAATGTCCTGGCTGGGGACAATAATGGGTTCTCCGTTAGCAGGCGACAAAATGTTGTTGGTGGACATCATCAGCACCCTGGCCTCGATCTGAGCCTCGATGGACAAAGGTACATGGACTGCCATTTGGTCCCCATCAAAATCCGCGTTAAAGGCAGTACACACCAAGGGATGGAGTTGAATCGCTTTCCCTTCAATCAATATAGGCTCAAAGGCCTGAATCCCTAAACGGTGGAGCGTGGGTGCCCTGTTGAGCAAAACGCAATATTCCCTGACTACTTCATCCAAGGCATCCCAGACTTCCGGCAGTTCTCTCTCTACCATTTTTTTTGCGCTCTTTATGGTAGTGACCAACCCCTTTTCATCAAGCCTGTTGTAAATAAACGGTTTAAAAAGTTCCAGGGCCATTTTCTTGGGAAGTCCGCATTGATGCAAACGAAGATCAGGGCCAACCACGATGACCGAGCGGCCCGAATAATCCACCCTTTTCCCAAGAAGATTTTGCCGGAACCTTCCCTGTTTGCCCTTCAACATGTCACTAAGCGACTTAAAAGGCCTTTTGTTGGCCCCCGTGACAACCTTTCCCCGTCTCCCGTTATCAAACAGGACATCCACTGCCTCCTGGAGCATCCTCTTCTCATTTCTAACTATGATATCAGGGGCGTTCAAATCCAAAAGTCTTTTTAGTCTGTTGTTTCGGTTTATCACCCTCCGATAAAGATCATTCAAATCAGATGTCGCAAATCTTCCGCCATCAAGCGGGACCAGTGGTCTGAGGTCCGGTGGCAACACCGGGATAACATTGAGTATTATCCATTCCGGTCGATTATTTGACTTCCTGAAGTCATCAATAATTTTCAGGCGTTTGGTCAATTTTTTCCGTTTTGCTTCCGACCGGGTCTCCATCATTTCGACTCTAAGGGTGCCGGAGAGTTCGTCTAAATTGAGGCCTTTTAGCATGGTCTGAATCGCTTCAGCCCCAATCCCCGCCTCAAATCGATCCCCATAATCTTCCCTTGCCTGCTGCAACTGTTCATCCGTCAGCAGCGAACCTTTCTTAAGTTGGGGGTCCGTGACATCACCCGGATCTATAACAATATAGGCTTCAAAATAAAGAACCCGTTCCAGTTCCTTCAGGGTCAAATCCAGGAGGTTACCCACCTTTGAAGGAAGGCACTTTAAAAACCAGATATGTGCCACAGGGGGCGGCCAGGTTGATATGCCCCATTCGTTCCCGGCGAACCTTGCTCTGGATCACCTCCACACTGCACTTCTCGCAGACAATGCCTCTGTGTTTCATTCGTTTATATTTGCCACAGTTGCATTCATAGTCCTTGATAGGTCCAAATATTTTGGAACAGAACAGGCCATCCCTTTCCGGCTTAAATGTTCTGTAATTGATGGTCTCCGGTTTTTTTTACCTCGCCAAAAGACCATTCATGGATCTTTTCTGGCGAAGCCAAAGATATTCTTACTGCATTAAAGCTCGATGGATCCTTGGGCTTTGCAAAAAAACTGTATAGTTCTTCCACTGCCTCTCTCCTTTGAAACCAATTTTAGATTTGACTATCCTCAAAGAGCTGGATTTCCAACCCCAGGCTCTGCAGTTCTTTCATAAGCACCTTAAAAGATTCGGGGAGACCCGCCTCAAGGACATTATTTCCTTTTACTATCCTTTCATACATCCGGGTCCTCCCGGCCACGTCGTCCGATTTAACTGTCAAAAACTCTTGAAGTGTATAGGCAGCACCATATGCCTCCATAGCCCATACCTCCATTTCGCCTAATCTCTGACCGCCAAATTGTGCCTTTCCGCCGAGGGGCTGCTGAGTCACGAGGGAATATGGCCCGATTGAACGTGCGTGCAGTTTATCATCTACCAGATGGTGGAGTTTCATTATATAGATAGTGCCAACGGTGACTTCCTGGTCAAAAGGCTCCCCTGTCCTGCCATCATAAAGAACAGCCTGACCTGTTACCGGCAACCCTGCCTCCTTAAGACACTCTTTGATCTCATCCTCTTCAGCGCCATCAAATACAGGTGAAGCCATTGGGACCCCGTCCTTTAGGAGACACGCATTTCCAACAAGTTCCTCATCGGTCAAGCCCTCAAAAAATTCATCGTACTGTTTTTTCTGAAAAATGACTTTTAATTTGTTTTTTAGCTCATCGACATTGCTCATATTATCCAAGAGCTTACCAATTTGTTTGCCCAGTTCCTTTGAAGCCCACCCCAAATGGGTCTCCAGGACCTGCCCTGCGTTCATTCTTGATGGAACACCCAGAGGATTCAGGACGATATCTACCGGGGTCCCATCAGCAAAATAGGGTAGATCTTCAACCGGGAGGATCCTCGACAAAACTCCCTTGTTTCCGTGACGACCGGCCATCTTGTCGCCCACAGACAGTTTTCGTTTTACGGCCACATATACTTTTACCATCTTAATGACACCGGGGGCTAGGTCGTCGCCAACACTTAATTTCTCCATCTTATCTTCAAACCGCCTGCCCATACGGTCCATCTTGTCGGCGAAATTTCGAAGGACTGATTCCACCTGTTCTATTTCATCCATGTTGGCCTTTATATCGGCCCGGGCCCAGGCTTCGATCTCAAGATTCTCTATGTCTTTCTGCTTTATCGCCTTCTTTGCCTGAACGAGCAGATCCCCGGTCCTCTTGTCATGCAGATCCGTCTTCAACCTTTTGCCGACCAAGATCTCTTTCAGTTTTTCCCTGACACCCCTTATGATGGCTTCCTCTTCGTCTCGGAGGTCCTTTTCGAGCCGTGCGATTGCTTCGGCTTCAATGTCAAGACTTCGTTGATCTTTGTCCACCCCTCTCCTGGAGAACACTTTGACATCTATAACAATCCCCTGAACCCCCGGACGTGATTTCAGGGAAGTATCCTTGACATCACCCGCCTTGTCTCCGAATATGGCCCTGAGCAATTTCTCCTCAGGGGATAGCTGCGTTTCACCCTTTGGTGTTATCTTTCCAACCAATATATCGCCCGGCTTGATATTTGCGCCTATCTTGATAATTCCACTTTCGTCTAGATTCTTAAGGGCCTCTTCACCTACATTGGGAATATCCCGAGTAATCTCTTCAGGACCCAGTTTTGTATCCCTGGATACCACTTCAAATCCTTCTATATGGATCGAGGTATAAATATCCTCCTTTACAATCCTTTCACTTATGAGTATGGAGTCCTCAAAGTTATATCCGCCCCATGGCATAAATGCCACCGTCACATTCTGTCCCAAGGCAAGCTCACCAAGCTCGGAAGCCGGACCATCGGCAATGACCTGTCCTTTTGTAACGATGTCCCCTTTTTTCACAATGGGCTTCTGGGTATAACAGCTATTCTGGTTGGATCTCTTGAACTTGAACAATTTATAGATTTCAATCTCTGGGTCACCACCAGGTCCGGAACTGGACTTGACAACTATTCGCGAACCATCCAATTCCTCGACTACGCCATCTCTTTTGGCGATAATTGAAACACCGGAATCCCGAGAGACCACGCCTTCTATACCCGTGCCTACTAAAGGCGCCTTTGCTTTTAATAGGGGGACTGCCTGACGCTGCATATTTGACCCCATCAGAGCCCTGTTGGCATCGTCGTGTTCCAGAAAGGGAATCAGAGAGGCTGAGATGCTCACAAGCTGATCCGGAGAGACATCCATGTATTTGACATCCTCTACAGGAAATTTTTCTGCTTCCCCTTTCACCCTCACAGACGCCTCTTTCCTTATGAACCGCCCCTCCTCATCCAGTGGGGCATTGGCCTGTGCAATGGGAAAGTCCTTTTCATCAAGGGCCGACAGATATTCAATTTTCTTGGTTGCCTTTCCATTCTCTACCTGCCGGTAGGGTGTTTCGATAAATCCGAATTCATTCACCCTTGCATAGGTGCTCAATGACACGATCAGACCGATATTTGGACCTTCCGGAGTCTCTATGGGGCAAATTCTGCCATAATGGGTCGGATGGACATCCCTAACTTCAAAACCGGCCCTCTCTCTTGTTAACCCGCCCGGACCTAAAGCGCTCAACCTCCGTTTATGAGTGACTTCTGACAACGGATTGGTCTGATCCATAAATTGAGAAAGCTGACTAGTCCCAAAAAATTCCTTAACCACAGCCGAGACAGGTTTGGAATTAATCAAGTCATGGGGCATCAAAGTCTCAACTTCCTGTAGACTCATTCTTTCTTTGATGGCCCTTTCCATCCTCACGAGTCCTATCCTATACTGATTTCCAAGGAGTTCACCAACCGGCCTTACCCGACGGTTTCCCAGATTATCAATATCATCTCCCATGGCCTCGAAAGTCTTTAGCTTGATCAATTCTTTGATTGTGGCCAGAATATCTTCTTTTCTGAGGGTACGTTGCTCAAGGGGGACGTCCAACTCAAGACGATGGTTTAATTTGAGCCGTCCCACCTTGGAAAGATCATAACTGTTGATATTAGAGAACAGGGTCTCAAAAAATTTGGTGGCAACCTCCGGGGTAGGAGGGCTGCTGGGACGCATCTTTCTATATATATCAAGGACCCCCTCGTCAGGGGTGTTTATTTTATCCAAGAGCAAGGTGTCTCTGATGCAGCTAATCACATCCTGGCCATCCAATAAAACACATTCGACCTCGGTAATACCCCTTTTATTAAACAGTTCAAATGCCTCATCGGTCAGCGCCTGGTTTACACCAACCAAGACCTCTCCTGTTTCAGGATCCACCAGATCATTGGCTGTTACCCGACCCTCAAGATCTTTGGGGTCCATAGATATGGCGGTGATACCGGCCGATTGAAGGGTCTTGTGAAGTTTTTTGGTATATTTTTGACCCTCCTGGGCCAGCACCTCCCCGGTCTGGGGGTCTGTGACGTCGCTACTAAGTTTCCTCTGGTACAGATTCTCTAACTTGACCTCTTGCCAACATTTTGTCTTTTCGATCCGAATGGTCTCGGTCCGATAAAATTCTTTCAAAATGTCTCTGGTTGAATACCCAAGCGCCTTCAAGAGTATGGTGGCAGGGAATTTTCTCCTCCTGTCGATACGGACATGCATGAGGTCCTTGGGATCAAACTCAAAGTCAAGCCAAGATCCCCTTAACGGGATGATGCGCGCAGAATAGAGGAGCTTCCCGCTGGAATGAGTCTTGCCCTTGTCATGATCAAAAAAGGCACCCGGAGAACGATGGAGCTGGCTGACAACCGCCCTCTCCGTCCCATTGATAATAAAAGTCCCCCTTTCAGTCATCATGGGCAGGGTTCCGAAGTAGATCTTTTGCTCCTTGATATCCCGGATGCTTTTTGTACCATTGGCGACATCCGTGTCAAATACAACCAACCGAACCGTCAACCTGATGGCGGCATCATAGGTCATGCCTTTATTAAGGCAATCCTCTTCGTCATATTTGACATCTTCAAAGGAATACCTAACAAACTCCAACAAAGAGGTCCCTGCAAAATCATGTATGGGGAAAACACTCTTATATGCCCCCTGAAGACCAATTTCCTCACGTTCCTCGGGCGGTATGTCTTTCTGTAAAAACCGCTCATAGGAGCGTTTTTGCATAGCTATCAGACTCGGGATCTCAACGACTTTCTCTATCTTCCCGAAATTTCTTCTTGGGCGCTTACCAGCACCATTCTGGTTAGTCATGGTATCTCCTTGAAATATTAGCCAAAAGCCAAAAGCCTTGAGCCCACAACCTAAAAATTCCTGACACGTGTTCTTTACCCGTTGCAGGGTGAAAACTCTTGTGGTTCATGGCGTCCAGGTGCATGTTGATACCAAATTCTGCTTTCCTGGTTATGACAATGAGCTACTTGATCTCAACGGTGGCCCCAGCCTCTTCCAACTGGCTTTGGATGCCTTCGGCTTCCTCTTTTGACACCCCTTCTTTAATCGGCGCGGGTGCCCCATCCACGACTGCCTTAGCCTCTTTCAGGCCTAACGCAGTGATGGCACGAACCGCCTTGATAACCTGGATTTTCTTATCACCTATGGCAGTGAGAACCACGTCGAATTCAGTCTGCTCCGCTGCCTCTTCCTGGGCCTGGTCAGCGGGTGCTGCGGCCGCGAAAGCGACAGGAGCAGCCGCACTCACCCCAAATTTTTCTTCCAGTTCTTTCACAAACTCCGAGAGTTCCAAGACTGTCATGTTAGAAATATATTCAATGACATCTTCCTTATTGATATTTTCTGCCATTTCTATGTTTCAACCTCCGTAATATTTTAAAAAAGAACCTATTTTTCTTTTTCCTGTTCAATTGCCTTCAACACATTTAACAGTTTGACGGTAATACCATTTAAGGCCCTCACAAAAGATGCGGGAACAGCCTGCATGGCTGCTAAAGTCTGGGCCAAAAGCACATCCTTTCCCGGCAGGCTGGCCAGCCGCTTAATCCCTTCCGGGTCGACAATTCTCCCGGATATTTGACAGACTTTCAATTGTAACTGATTTGCAACTTTAGCAAAATCAATCAAGACCTTTGCAGGGGCGACAACATCTTCATATGTAAGCGCTATGGCCGAAGGCCCCTTCATATGTTCTCTGAGGAGCTCGGTATCCGTCTCCTGGCTCGCCAGTTTCAGGAGCCTGTTCTTGACAACCTTGAATTCGGTATCTACATTTCGCAGTTCACGTCGCAATCTGCTTATGGTCTCTACATCAAGGCCCTGGTAATTTACAAGAAAGGTGCCCTGTGCCTTTTCAAGCCAGCCATGAAGATCGGCTACAAACTTTTGTTTTTCTTCCCTTTTCATGTTCACCTCCTCTCCATTTGACAATTAGCAGGTCAAAGACAGAGGCGCACGCCCCAAAGCTTGGTAAAATCAGTCTCGGTAGGCACATGTGTTTAAGCCTCATCGTCCGTGGGAAGAATTGATCCAACACCGGTCGCAAAGGCACCTACTGTCTTTGACTCAGCAGCCACAAACCCCGTCTTATATCTTTCCCGGGGCTCAGGTCTTTATATTCCTATTGTTGTTTTAAGAGCTCTTTTACGTATGCGGGGTCAACCTTGATGCTGGGCCCCAAGCTTGTAGAGATGCCGATACTTCGGAGATACGTCCCTTTACTGGCAGGAGGTTTCAGTCTCACAACGGTATCCACAAATGCAGCGATATTTCCCAAAAGCTTTTCCACGCCAAATGAAACCTTGCCCACAGGCGCATGGATTATGCCCGCCTTTTCCACCTTAAAATCTATCTTTCCGGCCTTGATCTCCTCAACTGCCCGGGCCACGTCAAATGTGACGGTACCCAACTTGGCATTCGGCATCATACCCCTTGGCCCCAAAATACGTCCCAGTTTTCCCACAGAACTCATCATGTCTGGAGTGGCAATCGCCTTATCGAATTCAAGCCATCCCTTTTTGATTTTCTCCACAAGATCATCAGAACCGACATAGTCTGCACCAGCCTCACGTGCCTCTTTTTCCTTTTCTCCTTTGGCAAACACGGCCACGCGGACTTTTTTTCCAACCCCGTGCGGCAACACAACAGTACCTCTCACCATCTGATCTGCGTGTCTGGGGTCTACTCCCAGTTTAACCGCCAAATCCACACCTTCATCAAACTTCGCATAGGCACAGTCAACTGCCAATTCAACTGCTTCTTGAAAACTATACTTCTGCAGTTTGTTGATTTTCTGGGAACTATTCGTGTAGTTCTTTCCTTTCCCGGTCATGTCTATCCTTCCATTGAGAGCTAAGATTCGGTTACTGTAATACCCATGCTTCTGGCCGTCCCCTCGATGATCCTGGTTGCCTGTTCCAAATCATAACTGTTTAAGTCCTCGGCCTTGGTCTTTGCTATATCTTCCACCTGCTTTCGTGTCACCTCCCCCACTTTTTCTCGATTTGGCTCTCCTGATCCCTTGGCTATCTGCGCCGCCTGTTTCAGAAGTACCGAGGCCGGAGGTGTTTTTGTGATAAAAGAAAAGGATCTGTCAGCATAGATCGTGATGACAACGGGAATAATCGTGCCAACATGACTCTGTGTTTTCGCGTTGAATGCCTTGCAAAAGTCCGCAATATTGACTCCGTGCTGACCCAACGCAGGGCCGATTGGCGGAGAAGGGTTAGCCTGCCCTCCCTTTACCTGAAGTTTTATGGATCCAATTATTTTTTTTGCCATGATGTACCTCTTCTAGACTTTGTTGACCTGGATAAAATCCAGTTCTACAGGGGTAGGACGTCCAAATACTGTAATGAGGACCCTCAGTTTTTCTTTGTCGGGCTTTATCTCGTCTACAACACCCTGAAAGTTATTGAATGGACCATCGACTACCCTGACCTCATCCCCCTCCTCAAAACTATATTTGGCTTTCGGTTTACTCACTCCTTCTTCCATCTGATGGATGATCCGCGTTGCCTCTTCATCTGAGATGGCCGTTGGTTTGACTTCCCCGCCAACAAACCCGGTTACCTTGGCCGTATTCCTGACAGTGTGCCAGGTTTCGTCATTCAAGATCATCTGAACCAAAATATATCCCGGATAAAATTTTCTTGAGGAGGTCTTTTTCTCTCCTTTTCGAAGTTCAACCACCTGCTCCGTCGGCACAAGGATCTTAGAAAAAAACTGTTCCTGGCCAAGGACCTTTATCCTTTCATCCAGGCTCTTTTTCACCATATTCTCGAAACCCGAATAGGTATGAACGATGTACCATCTCAAATCCATGGAAGCGCCACCAATTTACCTTACAACATTTTTGATAATCTTTATGAGACCAAAATCCACCAATCCAAGGAAAAAGGCCACCAAAAGGGTCAGCACAATAACAACGGCGGTAGAGGCAATCAACTCCTTTCGAGTGGGCCATTTGACCTTTGTAAGCTCCATCTTCGCCTCTCTCAAAAATTGTCTGGCCTTGCCAACAAACGTCGGGATAGCGCCCTTATTTCCCTCTTTGGTCTCAATTGCCTTTTTGGGAACATTCCGAGAAGGCTCTTGTTTTACCGGTTGCGGGAGTTCTTTGTTTAAACTTCCGACCTCTCTCTTCTTAGGGGCAGAACCCCTTTTTTTTGAGCTTTTCTTCTTTTTCGACCTCTGACTTTGCTTTTTCATTTATTTCTCGAAAACCCTGTTTTTTTGATTTTGCACTTTATCCGGTTTGTTGAACGACGCAAATTCAACGTACATCAAAGGACTGTTTCTCGAAAACACTCAAAAAATGGCAGGCCAGGAGGGATTCGAACCCCCAACACCCGGATTTGGAGTCCGGTGCTCTGCCGTTAGAGCTACTGGCCTGCATTACTTAACTCACTATAAATCCCGGCTTTATTATGGTCACTTTGCCCAATGGGCCAAACCTGACCCAACAACCCGGACTACTTTGTCTCCCTGTGAGGTGTATGTGTCCTGCAAGACGGGCAATATTTCTTGAACTCCAGTTTGTCTGGAGTTTTTCTCTTGTTCTTTGTGGTTGTATAATTCCTGCCCTTACACTCCCCACAGGCTAAGGTAACAATATCACGCATCCCAAAAAAGCCCCCCTACTCAATAATTTCACTAATTACGCCAGCGCCCACAGTCCGTCCACCTTCACGTATGGCAAACCTCAACTCCTTCTCCATCGCTATCGGCGTAATCAAACTGACGTCCATCGCTACATTGTCTCCGGGCATCACCATCTCAACACCTTCAGGTAATGTCACAACCCCCGTCACATCCGTCGTCCTAAAATAAAACTGTGGCCGGTAACCATTAAAAAACGGCGTGTGCCGACCACCCTCCTCCTTTGTCAATATATAAGCCTCAGCCTTAAACTTCGTATGCGGTGTTATTGTCCCGGGCTTCGCCACCACTTGACCGCGCTCAACATCTTCACGCTTCGTACCCCTCAGCAGCACCCCGATGTTGTCACCGGCTTGACCCTGATCCAAAATCTTCCGGAACATCTCAACACCCGTACACACCGTCTTCATTGTCTCCCTGATCCCAACGATCTCAACTTCCTCCCCTACCTTGACCACACCACGGTCTACTCTCCCCGTAACCACCGTACCACGACCAGATATGGTAAAGACATCCTCGATGGGCATCAAAAACGGCTTGTCAGTGTCACGAATAGGCTCATCTATGTAACTGTCAAGAGCATCCAATAACTCAAATATGGGCTTTGCCTCCTCAGAGTCTCCATCGTCACTCTCAAGCGCCTTCAAAGCACTACCTTGGATGATCGGTATGTCATCACCCGGAAACTCATACTTCGACAAAAGCTCTCTCAGCTCCAATTCCACAAGCTCTATCAGCTCCTCATCATCCACCATGTCACACTTGTTTAAAAATACCACCATGCTCGGAACACCCACCTGACGCGCCAGCAATATGTGTTCCCGGGTCTGGGGCATGGGACCATCATCGGCACCAACCACCAATATCGCCCCATCCATCTGAGCAGCACCCGTGATCATGTTCTTGATATAGTCAGCATGACCCGGACAGTCCACATGGGCATAATGCCTCGCTTCCGTTTCATATTCCACATGCGCCGTCGCTATCGTAATCCCCCTCGCCTTCTCCTCCGGCGCCTTGTCTATCTCATCAAACGGGATAAAATCCGCCATCCCTTTCTTTTCCAAATGCTTCGTAATCGCCGCCGTCAGGGTCGTCTTACCGTGATCTATATGACCTATCGTACCAACGTTTATATGCGGCTTTGTTCTCTCAAATTTCTTCTTAGACATACACCCTAACCTCCTTCATAACCCCAGCCATGAGCCCTTCAGTGACAAAACCCAACCAGACCACTACCGATTGTTGCCAATTAATTCTTAATTTTTATCAAAAGCAATATCGTCGCATCGCATCAATTTGGAGCCCACGACCGGGATCGAACCGGTGAACCTCATCCTTACCAAGGATGTGCTCTACCTACTCAGCTACGTGGGCGGCCCAGTCAAACCACCATACAAAAGGAAACCTTCCCGTCAAAACGTGAAACAAAAAGCCATTGTCTTGTCATCAATGATTCGGGGAAATAAATGGAGCGGGAAACGGGATTCGAACCCGCGAGCCTCAGCTGGGAAGGCTGAGGGTCTAGCCAACTGAGCTATTCCCGCTTTTCTTCCTTGTTCCGGTTTCCAATCAATTTTCTACTTTTCCAGACACTTGTCAAGATTGAAACGAAAATCATCTTCCATTTGGCTTTCGGGTTTCAAAGTCAACTTTACAACGTAAAGATAGTTTGTGGTGGAGAGGGGAGGATGTGAACCTCCGAAGGCTGAGCCGGCAGATTTACAGTCTGCTCCCTTTAACCACTCGGGAACCTCTCCAAAACATCACGCAGAACACCTCCGCAGACCCTTCCATGGAGCCAGCGAAGGGAATCGAACCCCCGACCTACTGATTACAAATCAGTTGCTCTGCCATCTGAGCTACGCTGGCTTTACAACTTCAAAGCCGAACTCTATATCTTAGCCCTTATACAAATTGATTTCAATACCAATATTTTCTGATTATACGGGAATACACCTCAAATACATCAAAGACATCCATTAATCTATGTTTTTCTTTTTATTATTCAATATTAAGCCGTATTTTGACACTATCAAAGGCCCTAGCCCACCAAAAAGCTGTCCGAGAATAAGAAATTTTCCACAAGATCAAGCCTCCGGTTTGCAAACCCTATGATTCGAGAAGTTCTACGAGCCCGACACCGATATTTGGAAAAATTGCCATGCTCGGGAAGCCTCCTAGAGATCAAGAATCGAATTGGGCTAAGAACATAGACCTCTTGTCATCGGGAGTCAATTTAATTTTTGGAAAATTTTATTATTAAATGCTTGAACCGTATCGACATTTATGCTATCAAGGCAAAAATAAATAAAGTTCAAGAAAAAGTAGTACAATCCAGAATGAATAAGGAGGTAGAGAAATGGCAGCTTTAGGAGGTGGTTTGGTTGCGTTGGTGTTGGGAATCATCGGAATCATTGTGTGGTGGGGGTTTTTCATAAAGGCCCTCCTGGCAGCGGTCCCGGCCATGTTGATCCTCGGTGGAGCCCTGGCCGTTTATTTGGGGATAGAAGAACTGAGGGACAAGAAAAGGGCAGACAGTTTTGATGACACCACCAGCAGTCTCAAAAGCGATGTTGATGAGCTAAAGGATGAAATCAAAGAATTGAAAAAGGAAAAAACCGAAGCCTAAAACGCTGAGAGTTAGAAAAACCCCTTCCTTGATCATCGTCTCCGGTCACTTGGCCTCGGGTTGACCGGAGACGAAATGTTAACAACACCCCATCCAAACCTACACCATAATTTCCAGTGAATTGAAAAAATAGCCCCCCTCGAACGCAGCATTTTCAGCGCTGTCCGAGCCGTGGACCACATTTTTTTCAATATCGGTCGCAAAATCCCGTCTGATAGTTCCCTCTTCGGCCTCTTTATAATTTGTGGCGCCCATAAGGCGCCGATATTTTCTTATTGCGTCTTCCCCCTCGAGCACCATTATCACACTGGGGCCTGAGGACATAAAATCTGTAACGCTCTCATAAAAGGGTTTTGCCTCATGGACCTTATAAAACCCTTTGGCCTGATTTTTGGTCATCCTGATCAATTTCAAGGCCACTATCTTGAGACCTTCCATTTCCACACGCCTTGCAACCTCTCCAATCAAGTTCTTTGCCACACCGTCCGGCTTTATGATCGCCAACGTTCTCTCTTTCATAAAACGTCATCCTCCTGATATACAATTTGGTTGACCCCACCCCTTTTTTACTGTTATAGGGCAGGCACACGTAAACATGAGTCTACTATTTAGTAAAGTTAATCCCCATGGGGAAGTCAAGCGGTTTGTTGGCCACTGGAATACCCCTTGGAAAGGAGCTGCCCAAATGAGCAAACCAGATAATCCTTCCGGCAAAAAGCCATCCACAAGGTTGGATGCAGAACATGTCTTTCGATTCGACTGTTCCGAGAGCATACCCTGTTTCACAAACTGCTGCCGGGATATCACCGTTGTCCTGACCCCCTACGATGTTGTAAGACTAAAAAACGCTCTCTCTATGCCGTCAGACCAATTTCTTGACAAACACACCATCATCATTCCAAAACAAAAACGGCTTATTCCCATGGTGATCCTGAAAATGAACAAGTCGGACAAAAAATGTCCTTTTGTAGGTAAAGGTGGCTGTTCAGTTTATGCCGATCGCCCGTGGCCTTGCAGGATGTACCCTTTGGATATAAATGACGATGGAACCTTTGGTTTCATAACCGATGAATCCCGTTGCCTGGGGCTGCAGGTCGACCACGGGATCCGGATCTGCGACTGGCTTGTGGAACAGGGGGTACCTGTTTACGACGAAATGAACTCCCTTCTGTCGCAACTCACGGCCCCACTGCAGGCCGAAGAATTGGATATAGACAACCCCAAGGTAACCCAGATGACGTTCATGGCCATGTACAACCTGGATAAGTTCAGGGATTTTATCCTTAAAAGCACGTTTCTTGATCGATTTGATGTTGACGAGATAAGATTGGAAAAAATCAAAAGGAACGATGTTGAACTCCTGAAATTTGGAATCGACTGGATAAAGTTTGGGGTTTTTGGCCAAAAACTTTTTCAGGTTAAAAAGAGTGCTGTGCCAAAGGCCAAGGAAGAATAGTTGGGGCGATATATCAATTCGACATACGAGCCAGGGCCTTGCCATGAAAAACGCCTCAAAGGAAATATTCAGACCTTTAAAAGAATCCAACTTCTGTTTCAGTTGCCACAAGGATATTTCCTGTTTTAATGACTGTTGCGCCAAGCTTCGCCTTATCCTTACGCCATATGACATTCTTAGGATAAAGAACCGTCTGGAACTTTCCTCTAACGAATTCCTGAGACTGTATACTGACACAATGATTCAACCCCAGAGCCCCTTTCCTATGGTCAAGCTCAAGATGAACAAAAAAGGAGAAAAGAGTTGCCCCTTTGTCACTGGAGCAGGATGCAGGATTTATGACGATCGCCCGGGCGCATGCCGCCTCTATCCTCTTGGAAGGGCCTCGTCACTGGTGGAAGGCAGGAAAGGCATAACAGAAAAATTTTTTGTTGTTGAGGAATCCCATTGCAGGGGGTTCGGGGAAAACAAATCATGGACACTGGATGAGTGGATTGACCATGAGGGGGCGGCCGAATACAGTACTATGAATGACCAGTGGCTCAAATTGGTTACCGCCTCCAGGAAACTGGAGGGAAAGGCCATCACCCAAAAAATGCAGATGTTTTTCATGGCTTCCTATAACCTGGATAAATTCAGGACGTTTCTGTTTGAAAGCAGATTTTTTGATCTTTTTGAGGTGGATTCAGATTTGAAGAAGGAATTACGAAACCAGGACGTGTCCTTGATGGAATTTGGAATCAAGTGGCTGGGATTCAGTCTTTTTGGGGACAAGACCCTCCAGCCAAAGGAGCATGGCCGAGAACTCAAGACTTCAACGTAAGAAAGGAGAAAGGGATCCTGCCTTGTTGCTGTCTTGGTAAATCCTGCTTTTTTTTATCACCCCGCCCATACCCCGCAATAATCAATGGATTACCTCTTACTCCTGTCCACCCTTGAGCCAATATACCCCGGCAGTTCGGAAATAAGGGTATTAATTTCGGTGCTCCTCTCACTCAAAAAACCCAGTATATTATCTGACTTGGATTTTAAAACCAGTTGATCCTGTCCTTCAATATCTTCACCGCTGATGAGCATGTCGTTCTTGTAAAGGTAGGCGACAATGCTATCATCTGCGTCCAGTTGCACTTGAAATTTTTCAGCAAGGACCTCCTGCCAGTACCCGAACTCACTAGGATGTTCAAGATGTTCGCCGGGAATGCCCAACTCAAGGGCCAGCGGTCTTGACAGCCCCGGCATCAGCTTGGACCCCCCCAGATAATCGAGCACATGGGCCAGTTGATGAACGAGGATGTTGTCTCCAATACGGGGGGATATGGCAATGTAGACGTTATCAGGATCACTCTTGCCGGTCTTCAAGACGTTGACAATGACGGCCCCCGAGCCCTCTTGGCTTGTATGGGGATTGTGACTGCCAAACAGGTCAAGGTCCTTATATCTCTTTAGGTCGATGAACCTGATACCCATGCCAGAGCCGGTGAGTTCCTTAACATCCAAAGCGTCTATCATCTCCTGGGAACGGCCGTAGTTGACCAGGGGCAGGCCCGTAATCCGGGCACTCATCTCCGTGGAAATTTCACTGCTCCCCCCAAGGATGATTTCATCTTCTCTCCCCAGATGGCATTTTTTAAATTTTTCCCCACTGCCGCAAGGGCAGGGTTCATTCCTTCCTATCTTTTTCATAAGAATATGGTCGCATGGCTGAATGTTTAAGCATCTGAATACCCTTCCCTGCCGACGTCTCCTAAAGACATTGATTTCGCCAGGTCAGAAAAACCTCCGGTCCATCGGCCCAAAGACCATGTTTTCCATACTTGGGGTTTGGGCAAAAATAACTTCGTAGAATCCACATCCGGATTTGGGTCAAATTTGGTTGCGCCGACCGGTAATTTTCAATCTTCAATTATCTGGTCTTTGTGGGCATCGTATGACCAGCAGGGCAGTGGCCCCCTGGCGCCTGTTTCCGGGTCAAGCCGGTGTCTGTAAGAGGCCTTGACTTCCTGTTGTTTCATCATGTGATCCCACCCGCGAATAAAATAGGGGCACTCATCATTAAAACACACCCACTGAAACGGTGAAGACCACGTTGAATCTGCCGGGGGCCTCCATTTCTTCATCTTTTCTCCGCAATCGGGGCAGCGAGGTTTCTTCTGATCACCCATTTGTTTCTCCCAAAAAAAGCCAAATCACCTAAAATTCAGGGGGTTGGCTTTGGTTTTGAACGGCGCTACCGTTCTCACCCGACGGCAGTCTTTAATATGCTTTCGGGCGGGATAATATTATAGTCCAGGGCCGCCTCCTTTTTCAGATCCATCCCAAAGGTGACAGCCATCAATTGCGTAAGATAAACGATAGGGATGTCATATTCGGTCCCAAACGCCTTGTTTATCCTTTCTTGATAGACTTCAAGATTCATCGCGCACATTGGGCAGACCGTGGAGATCATCTTCGCGCCATGACTGATGGCATCATCCAAAATATCCGCCACCAACCGCATACAGTTATCCATTTCGCTCATAAAAAGCCCTGATCCACAACACCGCATTTTTTTTGGAAAAGGGACAGGCTCTGCTCCCAAGGCCTCCAACAGGCGATCCTGGATCTTTGGTTTCTCTACACTGTCGTATTCTCCGTAAGGTCTCACAGACTGACACCCAACATACCCTGCGATCTTCAGGCCGTTAAGGGGTTTGACCACCGTGGCCTTGATCTTGTCTGGTCCCACATCATTATACAACACATCCATAATATGACGAACCTTCATGTTTCCCCTGTAAATCCGTCCGCCTTCCGCCAGACACTCGTTAATCTGTGTCTTGAGCCCCTCATCCTCCTGGATCTCCCGGCTGACCTTTAGCATCTGAATATAACAGGAACTGCACGGCACAACAATGTCGTAACTCCCTTGGGTTTCTGCCAGGGCCAAATTCCGGGCGTTTAACACCTTGATGGCAAGATCCCGGGCACCAACATAGGAGAGACTTGCCCCGCAACAGTTCCAGTCTTCTATTTCCTCAAATTCGATCTCAAGGGCCTCCAAAACGGGTTTGAGGGAGACCAAGTAATTGGCTCCACTTCCTTCCAAACTGCATCCCCAATAAAGAAAGTATTTCATACGCTGGCACCTCCCCTTTCTTGCAATTTTTCAGCCTTGTCCAGCATTTTTCTCAGACTTATGATCCCTTTGATTTTTCTTTCCGGAAGCGGCTTTATTCTTTTATGGAGAAAAAGCCTCAGCCCAATATCTGAAAAGCCCAATAGGCCCTTTATTCCCTCAATAATCCCATCGGCGAAAAAGTAGCGTCTTGAAAGATCCTTTTCGTCAATACGTCCGATCCGATAAATCTGGTCCCAAAACTTGCCGCCGAAATTTGCCGTATCCTTCCGGGGGACAAAACCGTGTTTAAGTGCATAATTCGCCAACCCATGCATAACGTCAATGACCGGGATCTTCCGTGGGCACCTGACCTCACAGGTATAACATGACGTGCAGAGCATGATGGCCTGACTTCCCAGCACCTCTTCTCTTTTCCCGGCCCGGATAAGGGTGAAGATTTGTCGTGGGGGGTGATCCATCTGGAGACTCAACGGACACGAAGCAGCACAGACTCCGCATTGCATACACATCTTTATCTCATCTCCAAAATCCACATTTTCAAAGACTTCTTTTGCAAAGGATGGATCGTAGCTTCCCATTTTGCCTCACCTCTCCTTGTATTTACTCCCCAAACCAATGATACATCTCAGCCATAATCCTCGAATAATTGTGACAGCCCTGTTACCAGCCTTTGTATGGATTGGGGCCAACCTCTTCTATCTTTTCCATAAACCCACCTATAATGCCCGGGATCCTGTCATAATCGGTGATCCCTATCTCAACAAACTGAACACGGTCAGACTCCAAGGCCAGTCGGTCAAGGGTCTCAGAGACCTTGCTAAGCCGGGTATTCGCCAATTCGCTGCCTTTCATAAAATGGCATTGATAATCATCTCCATGACGGCAGCCCATCAAAAGCAGCCCGTCAATCCCTCTTGAAAGCGCATCCGCAACCCAGACCAAATTAATGGAGCCGAGACACCTGACAGGTATAAACCTGATATAGGGGCTCCACGTCATCCGTTTGATTCCGGCCATATCCAATGCGGGATAGGCGTCATTTTCGCAAACAAGCGCAATCACCCTCGGTTTCTCTTCGTCCTCTTCGGGCACATGAATGGCCTTGAGCATGTTTCCGATCATGCTCACAGAATAGTTTTTGAAGGATATGATTCTCTCGGGGCATGACCCCATACATATGCTGCATCGCCGGCACCGTGTAGGGTTGGGAAGCGGGTTGGCCTTTTCGTCTTCGTTTATAGCGCCGAACGGGCACTCTTCGGTACATCTTTTACACTGCGTGCACCGTTGCATGTTAAATTCCGGATAACTCATATCCCCCGCCCTTGGATGAACCGCCATTCCGATGGCCGTTGCCTCGGCGCACTGGATAGCCTTCATGGCAGCGCCTGTAGCGTCATCCTTGGCCCTGGCTATCTCCATGGGTTTTCTCACGCACCCGGCAGCATAAATACCGGTCCGCCGCGTTTCATAGGGAAAACAGATATAGTGAGAGTCCGGGAAACCGTATTGCAAAGTGGGCAATTCAGGCCCCTGACGGTATTCCAGGTTCAAGGCGCTGTTGGCAAAGAAACCGGAATCCGGCTCAACTTCGATCATGCCATCTTCGTCGGCATCTTTTTCATCCTCCGGAGCCTTAATTCTCGGAACCTCCTCGGGGCTGCTCCTCGGAACCATCCCCACAGCCAACACTACAAGATCCAATTCTTCTATCTTTACCTTCTCACCCAGCAATTCGTCATCCGCTTCCACATACAACATACCCCCTGACTCACCAACAGCGGACACACTCCCCCGGATAAAGACATTACCATCCTCCTGAGCCTTCCGGTAAAAATCCTCGGCCTGCCCAACGGTACGGACATCTTTATAAAGAACATAACTGAGGGCCTCTGGATTTTGTTCTTTAAGATAGGTTGCCTGTTTTAGGGAGACAAGACAACAAACGGATGAACAATATGGCAAATGATCGGAATCCCTGGAACCGGCACACTGGATGAAAAGGGCATTCTTGACCTCTTTGCCATCAGAGGGTCGGGCGATCTTTCCCGCAGCCGCCATCTCTTCCATTTCAACATTGGTAATGACATCCTTGAATTGCCCGTATCCGAGGTGTTCCAGTTTGTTTGCATCATAGGGCACCCATCCTGTGGTCTGGACAACGGCCCCCACCCTTTCGTTCGCCGCGTCTCCATTAGACGTTATGTCCACCGAAAATAAACCCGGAGCGCCGCTCACCTTTGCCACGGTGGAAGAAGTAAAGACCTTGATCCTGGGATCCTCTTCAACCGAGTTGATCAATTCTTCGACACCCGTATCACTAAGCTCTTTATAGGGCAGGGTTACATTTTTTTTCATCTTTGCCAGAAACCCGCCCAATCGGTCTTCTTTTTCCACTATTACCGCTCGGTACCCGGCTTTCGCCGTATCGAGCGCAGCGGTCATACCGGCCACACCCCCGCCCACCACAAGGATGTCTTTTGAATATGCCTCTTCCGCCTGAAAGGGCTCTGGCAGTTCCGTATCTTTGGCCTTTGAGCATCCCATCCTCAGGTTATCCTCGGCCAGCATCTGAGTATCTTCCTCCTTGGGAGGCTGGCTCCAAGCCACCTGCTCCCTCAAATTCACTCTCTCAACGATCTTATCCGGGCCAAAGTTAAAGACATCATAATTTACCCTTTGCGAGCACGCAGCAATTATAATGGTGTTGATACCCTCAGCTTCGATATCCTTATTAATAAGATCAAGACCCTCAGGCCCGCACAGAAACGGATGATCTTTGCAATAGGAGATTGTGAAATCCTCTGTACCATTCTCCTTGAATTGCTCAATGTCTAAGGCATCTCCAATGCTGCATCCGGTGCATATATAAACTGCGGTGTTTTTGTCCATCGAGTTACCTCCTAGCGATTGATTGGATAGCCTTTAAGGATGCTGCTGTGGCATCTTGAACGGATGAAGCGACATCGGTTGGCCGTCTGACACAGCCCGCACCGTAAATGCCGGCCTTTTCCGGATCATATGTCAAAAACCCGTATTCATCACATGACACGTTAGCCGATGGTGCTATGCTTATCTTGTTGGGAACCATCCCTGTGGCCAAAACCACCAGATCAAAGTTCATCCGTATCTGTTCACCCGTATTGGTGTTCTCCCCCTCAAGCATAAGGGCGCCTGTTTCTTCATCCTCTGTGATATTGGCAATTTTGCTCTTTATAAAGGTTATTTTTTCGTCTTCCTGGACCTTTGTATAAAAATCCTCAAGCCTGTCAAGGGCCCGGATATCTATAAAGAAGATTGACACATCGCAATCCGGATATTGCTCTCTTATATATGTGGCCTGCTTCATGGAGGCCAGACAGCATATCCCCGAACAATAGGGAAGATGGTTCTCATCCCGCGACCCGGCACACTGTATAAAAGCCACAGTTTTAACCGTTTTGCCATCTGAGGGCCGCAGTATCTTCCCTTCTGTGGGTCCGTTAAAGGATGCCAATCGTTCCAGCATGACATTGGTGATCACATTCTCGTATTCTCCAAAGCCGTAATATTCCACATTGGATGCATCATAAGGTTCCCAGCCCGCTGCCCAGACAATCGCACCGACCTTCAAATCAAAGTGCGTTTCGCTCATATCCAGATCAATTGCACCATATTCACAGACATCATGGCATTTCTTGCCTTCCTCCGTCCCGACAATGGATGGGTCCATCACGTATCTCATGGGGAACGCAAATTCATGGGGCAAATAAGCGGCCTTGATCTTATCCATTCCAAAGTTGAACGGATTGCCCAATTCAACCTCACATACCTCGGTACATTTGCCGCAGCAGGTGCATTTTTCATTTATATAACGGGGAGATATCTTTATTCCGACGTCATAATCCCCTTCCTCACCCGAGATCTTTTCGACCTCGGCCATTGTAAAAAACCGTATTCTCGGATTTATCCTCATCCGTTTGAAATTGATTTCCAGACCGCAGTTTGGCGGACACAGCTTTGGGAAATACTGGTGCAATTGGGCCACACGGCCTCCCAAATAGGAATTCTTCTCCACAAGCACCACATCATAACCGGCCTCAGCCGCTTCAAGGGCGGCTGTAATTCCGCTCATTCCTCCGCCAACCACTAGTATACTCTGGTTTGTCGTTTGTATGTCTGACATTGTTTCCTCCAGGGTTGTAGTTTTCTCAAGGCTGTTGAATCCGGAATATCCTATTAATATAAAAAGAATATCTCGTCAACACACATTTTCGGGCATGTTATGCGATTTCCCAAAGATGTGCCTTGACCAAACACGCTCCATACCCAAGGCTTTTCATCCCGGTCCCCAAGAATGAAATGCTCCAGACATCTGAAACGATGCCTGGAGCATATTTGGCTAAGGTTAATTGTTACACACCGGGGATGTTCCACACATCCTTCTTCATCATTTCCCATTCGCCGGTAGTAGGATCATAGCGGCAATTGGCAAAGCAGTGCCAGTTTTCTTCGTCCATCTTTGGCGTATCGGACCTGAAGTAGTAGCCGGGCCACCGGGTCTCTTCACGGAAGAGCATGGTGCGTATGTGGGCATCGGCCTGCCACATTCTGTGCAAGTTCTCCCAGCACCTTTCCAGTGAGTAGATGTCATCCGCACCTAATTTTTCGGAGTCCTCTTTCAGGTATACAAACAACTCCATAGCTCTTTCAAGATTGGATTTATTGGTCTTGAAGGCCGCGGTCACACCACCTGCGTAATCGTCCATGATCTTCTGGAGACGATCCATAAACTGGCGCCACAGGAGATAGTTCTGGTTGACAGCTGGATCCGTCGTCTCATTACAGAATTCCTGGTATCGATCCAAAGGCGCCAGGATTTTTGTCTTTATCTCTTCCACCTTGGCAGCATCCATACTGGGCTCTACGCCCTTTTCCACGATGTACTTGATGGCTGCCTTTCCGGTGATTCGACCTTCTGCATGAGACCCTGACGAAAACTTATGGCTGGAAGCGCCGGAGGCGTCCCCGGCCGCAAAAAGCCCGTCAACGGTCGTCATGTTATTGTATCCCCACTTGTAGGGGGTATCCATATCTTCCGGGCCACTCACCCACGCACCAGAGGCACCTGAATGGGAGCCGATGAAGTATGGTTCGCAAGCCGCGATCTCAGAGTGTTTCTCTTCAGGTCTGACATTCAGGGCTGCCCAGAGATGGGCCTGGGAAATGGTCATATCCAGGAAATCTTCCCACGCCTCGGAATCTAGTTCTTTCATCTTCTTTTTGTAGCCCTTGGGGTCATCCTTATAGGCATCGGCGATCTTGTTGATGGCCTCGTCCGTCTCCATGTAAAGCGGTCCAAGACCCGCATCAATGTCCAGCATACCCAGGTAGTTTCGCAGGTTTGCGGGGATCGGTTTGGCCAACCCATAAGGGGCCCAGTTTTGGAGTTCCTCTTTTCTGACAACCATGTACTCACCGCCCCCGGCACTGATAGCCCTCGACTTGAAGAGCAAGAACCATGCCCCCACCGGACCGTAAGCATCCTTAAACCTGACCGGGATAAACCTGACTTCCTGACAGGTCATCTCTGCGCCCGCCTTTATGGTGAAATAGGCGCTGGAGCCGGTATTAAATGGCGGATACCAGGAACGCCCAAAACCTTCACCGACAGACCTGGGACGGAACACGTGAACCGCACCACCCATGGTGGCAATAGTAGCCTTGGCCTTAAATACATAAAATTTCTCTTCGCGGGTGCTAAAGCCAACTGCGCCCACACACTTGTTGCCTTCTATGAGCGGCTCAACGATAAAGATACGTTCATAGATCTCTCCGCCGGCCTCGACAATGGCATTCTTGGCTGCCTCGGCAACAATGATCTTGTAGGACTCGCCGTTGATCATGAGCTGCCAGCGGCCTTCATGCACATATTTGCCCTCTTCGTCGGTCCAGATCTTGAGACCCCATTTTTCAAAAAGATGCACGCTGGAGTCCACGTGACGGGCGATATTGTAAACCAGGTCTTCCCTGGAGATCCCCATGAGATCTTGACGGACATAACGTACATAGTCTTCACAGGTGTTCTCACCGTCTCTCACACCCACATATTGGTTGATGGCGGAAAGGCCCATGGCCACGGCGCCGCTTCTGTCCAACGCCGCCTTATCAACCAGGGTTACTTTCAAACCGTTTTTCTTGGCCCAGTAAGCCGCTTCTGTGGCAACACCACACGCCGAGAATCCCCCGCCAAGAATCAGGAGGTCCGTGCTTACTTCAACTGTTTCAAAATTTGCCATATCTATAATACCTCCTCTCTACCTAGAGTGTAGGGACTGCATCGAGTCCCAGGGATTCCGGTTCGTTTGCTAAGGCTTGACTGTTCAGGTCCTCATGAGCAGCATATCCGCCCAATGGATCCGCCGTACCTTCTTCTATGGTCCTGATGGGGAACTTAAACCGCTTGAGACTGCCGTCACGGAACTTAACAGTCCACATAATATCCTCAGAGCCACGAAGAGGTACACAGCTCGCGCCCAAAGGCATAAAGTCCGCATAACCCCGGACATCCATTGCCTGCTGGGGACAGATCTTTACACAGCACTGGCACTCCCAGCACATGGAAGGATCTCGGTTGTAGGCTTTCATCTTGTCCGCATCCAGGAACATCAGGTCATTGGGGCAGATGTACATACAGGCTGTCTTGTCCTGCCCCTTACAACCATCGCATTTCTCTGTAATTACAAAACTTGGCATTGTCATACCTCCTAATTAACAGGTTAAGCTAAATAAACAAGTTAAGATCCCTGTTGGTTCTGTTTGATTAAAAACTGATTTCTTCACACCCCCTTTCTCCAACATAAAAATAAACGATCATGCACACGGGTATCAAAAAATCTACCCTTCCGAGAAAAAACGGGTTTAAAATTATTTTTTTATATCTCCGGTGGCTGCACCGTGGAGTTTGATCTCCACCTTATCATCCAGGTTCTGGTAGTATTCTTGGAGGATTTCTACCACCTCGGGCCGAGAAAATCTGGGATCCAGTTCACCCCCCTCTGAAAGGGTCTTTCTGACGACGGTACCGGAAAGAAGTACCCTCTCATCCTTGCCGTGGGGGCATGTTTTCATGGAGGCCATACCACCGCATTTATCGCAGAAGAAGGTCCAGTCAATGTTCAGATTCTGGCACTTGAGGGCGCCTTCCGGGATTTCGTCAAAGATCTTCTGGGCATCAAAAGGACCGTAGTAATCACCCACACCGGCATGGTCGCGGCCGATTATCATATGGCTGCAACCATAATTCTGCCGAAAAACAGCATGGAGCAGTCCCTCTCTGGGGCCGGCATAGCGCATCTCCATGGGATACCCCCCCTGAACCACGGTTCCCTCAACAAAATAGTTGTCTACGAGGGCGTCAATGGCCTTTAAGCGAACATCCGCAGGGATGTCTCCGGCCTTAAGTTTTCCTACCAGTTGGTGAATGTAGACCCCGTCCATAACCTCAACGGCGATCTTGGCCAGGAACTCGTGAGAGCGGTGCATGGGATTGCGAAGCTGCAAGGCTGCAACTTTGCTCCATCCAAGATCTTCAAAAATCTTCCGAGACTCGGCCGGTCGCTGATAAAGTCCTTTGAAATGTTCGGGGTAGTAGCTTTCGCTGAGGACCTTGACCGGGCCCGCAAGGTTATAAGTACCCTGCGCCATGACTTTTACCACACCTGGATGGTCGATGTCTGTGGTGGTGAAAACAGTCTCGCACTCATGCTCCTTATCAATCGTGTACTTTTCAGTAACTTGCATGGTGGCAATAGTTGTCCCTGTTTCTTCATCCACCAAGGCGATTTCATCCCCTTCTTTAATGTCTTCGTCATCCGTTGAAACGGTGATTGGGATGGGCCAGAAAGTACCATCCGCCATGGTGAACTCATCACAAACGCCCTGCCAATCAGCCTTGGTCATAAACCCGGTTAAAGGGGTAAAAGCGCCAATCCCCATCATTATTAGATCAGACGTCTCCCGTGATGTAATCTTCATTTGTTTAAGTGTTTTTGCCTTTTCAATCTCGGCCTGGAGTTCGTCCCCTTTCAATAAAAGCGGGATCAGCCTTTCTTCTTTGCCATGCGGTACAATTAGATCTGACATTCAACACCCTCCTTAAAAGAGTTTTTCACCCGAATGTGGGGTTAAATTGAGAATATTTTACGCTGTTTCTCAGGCACATTAATACTTTGTGCAATTTATCACAAGGGAGTATCTTATTCAAATTTTAAATAGTGTCAAGAAAAAAACGACATTAATTTCAAAGAGTATGGAAAAAGTTTTTCTTACTGACACCCCGATTGTCTCTTTGAAATTAACAGCGGATAACTATCTGTTATGACTTGATAACTTTTTCATTTATTTTCGACAGACCTCTGGCGACCTTCAGGCCTGCAACTCCCAAATCTCCCCTACTGACAAGAAAAACACAAAAAAAATATATTCCTCGCGCTTTGGAAGCAAGAAATAGGGACTGACCATGTATTGTAGCAGTTTTGATTTCCGAAGGAAAAATCGAAACAGTGAACCGCAAAATCGCTTTCCTCCAAAATAGTGTCCGAACGAAAACTAGGATTTTTTGGTCAGATCAAGCCTCCGGCCTGTAGGGCCTACGCCCCGGAAAGGAAGACGATAATTTTGACCGCAGGAATACATTGAGTATTTCGAGGATTAAAATTTGAGTCTGACGCAGATATGGGCGAAAAAGACAGTTTTCGTTCAGACACTAACTATATATATTGACTAGTCAGGCCCACACAAAATATAAGATCTTTTTTACTAGAAAATCTCTCCTGATTTTGGAAAATGTGAATCAACTCCTTGATAATTCGGAGGCTCAAAATGGAATTGATCATCCTGGGTTCTGGCACAGGTATACCCCTAAGTCACAGGGCGTCACCGTCCTTTGCCCTGATGGTGGAAGACGAACTGATCCTTTTCGACATCGGCCCCGGGACGCTCCGTCAACTCGCCGTAGCAGGCCTAAACCATGGTCGGATACGCAGGGTTTTTATTACCCATTTTCATCCGGATCATACAGCGGACTTGGTCCACCTCCTCTTCGCTACAAAAAACCCCACTCTCATCCACAAAAGGGGTCCTTTTACAATCACGGGCCCCACCGGAACAAGAGAATTTATCCAGCACTTAAAAATAGCGTATCCCGGGTGGATTTCCCTCCCCCCGGAGATCATGGAGATACAGGAACTTGACCCGAGGCAACGAATTCTGAAAAATTTCCCCAAATTCAAACTATCTACTGGGCCAGCAAATCATACCCCGGACAGTATTGCCTATAGGGTCGAAAGCCGGACCGGGGAAAGCCTTGTTTATTCCGGAGACACGGCTTTTTCCGAGGACATCATAAAACTGGCCGCAGGCTCAGACCTCTTGATTCTGGAGGCCTCATTCCCCGACGGAAAGGACATGGAGGGACACCTAACCCCGTCCCAGGCCGGACATCTGGCAAGTTTGGCAGGGGTAAAACGACTGGTACTCACCCATTTCTATCCGGAATGTCTGAAAACTGATATTGCAGCCCAGTGCCGGACGACATATAAGGGCGAACTCATACTGGGGAGAGACCTTTTGCAAATTCGGATTTAGGATCTTTACCCCAGAACCCCGGGAGCCTTATCAAAAATGGGAGCCCTATCAAAAAAAATGTATCAAGGAGACTCCATGGCCAGCAAATACAAATCTTCGGCAACTATAATTCCGCTTGACCAAGCAATAGGGAAGGTTTTGGCCCACGACATGACAGAAATCAGACCGGGTCAATTCAAGGGCCCAGCCTTTACCAAAGGACATATCGTCAGAGAAGAAGATCTGCCACATCTAAAGCGATTGGGAAAAGAACATCTTTTTGTCCTGCACATTGAACCTGGCGAGGTCCACGAGGACGATGCCGCCCTCAGACTGGGTAAGGCATTGGCTGGTCCCGGAATAATCCTTGACGATCGTCCGTCAGAGGGAAAGATAGCCCTCAGGTCGAGGCACAGGGGCCTTTTGAAGGTCAACCGGGAGGCCCTGACGGCATTAAATCTTGTACCCGATATCTCCTGTTCCTCTCGTCACACCAATACCCTCGTAGAAAAGGGCGAGATCATAGCCGCCACACGGGCAATTCCCTTGGTTATTGATGAGGGGCGCCTTAATGCCGCCCTCAATATCGCGGAGTCTACAGAAAAAATCTTCTCCGTAAAGCAACTCTCAAGGCCTTCGATCGGCTTAATTATTACCGGGAATGAGGTCTATTCCGGTCTGGTAGAAGACAAATTTGCCCCTTTGATCAGAAATAAAGTTCAGTTTTTTGATTGCACGCTCAAATGGACGCTGTTCAGACCTGATGACCATCAGAAAATTGTTGGAGGGATAAAGGATTTACTCAAAAAAAAGGCAGGGCTCATTATGGTGGCGGGGGGAATGAGTGTCGACCCCGATGACATTACCCGCATGGCCATCATGGAAGCCGGGGCCAAAGATGTTGTTTATGGCACGCCTGTTCTTCCCGGGGCAATGTTCCTGTATGGCCGCATAGATAAAACGCCGATCCTGGGTTTACCGGCCTGCGTCCTGTTTTATAAGGCCACCATTTTGGATCTTGTTATGCCCCGGGTTTTGGCAGGTGAGGGTATAACAAGGAGAGATCTCGCGCTCATGGCCCACGGGGGTCTATGCCTGAACTGCGAGCATTGCCAATTTCCCATATGCCCGTTTGGAAAGTAAGGGCTGGGTGTTAATAGATCCTATCAATAATACACCCGTTTAATTCCAAGAGGGTTTTCTTTGGGTCCGAATCCGGAAGAACCTCCAGTGAACGCGCAGCCTTATCCGCATAAGACCTTGCCTTATGTCTTATCTGTCCAAGGGCGCCTTTCTCATTCACCAGGCTTATGAGCTTTCCGTATTCTTCTTCACCAGCATTACCATTTTTGAATAGAGCTTCCAACCGGTCCCGCTCCGATCTCTCAAGACCAGCCAGCGTATATATTAATGGCAGGGTAATCTTTCCCTCTCTCAAATCCTTCCCCACGGGCTTCCCGAACTCCTCTTGTGACGATGTATAGTCCAAGAGGTCGTCTATGAGTTGAAAAACGATACCAAGGTTCAGCCCAAATCCTGAAAGTGCAGCCTCGGCTTCCGGTTCAGATCCGGAGAGGATAGCGCCACAAGCACACGCCGCAGACATGAGGGCAGCTGTCTTGGAGGTAATAATATCCATATACTCTTCCTGGGTGGTATTCCAGTTATGAGTATTCATTAACTCCATAATCTGGCCTTCTGTCATCTGAGCGGTTGTGGTTGTTACACGTTTGAACAATGAGAGATTGCTGGTGCCAAGGGCAATTGAAGTTGATTTCAAATATAAGAAGTCTCCTTCCAGGACAGCGGCATGATTCCCCCAGATATGATTTGCAGAGGGTTTTTTCCGTCTGACATCCGCATTGTCCAGGACATCATCGTGGAGAAGCGATGCCGTATGTATAAATTCAAAGATGGTGGCAAGCTCGTAGATATTCTCCCCCTTATATCCACAGAGGTTGCAAGAGAGAACAAAAAGCAGTGGTCTAAGCCGTTTGCCGCACCCCAACAGACTGTGGCTTCCAATATCTTCAATGAGGGACACGCGTGAACTCAAGGCCTTCTTCAATTCCCCATTTATCCTGTCAAAATGTTCTTTGTTTTGGTTCAAAATCAAATCGTACGGATCCATAATACTTTAATTTCCAAATCGTTGTGAATTACTTATCCAAATTAATGTCTTATACAGTCAAGGGGGTTCAAAAGATCCGACCAGACCATATTCTAGATAGCGCCCATCCAGAAATGAGATAGTTCTTGCAAGGTTAAGCCTCCGGCCCATAGGGGAAGATGAGGATTTTAACCACAGGAATCCCGCTACAGCGGGATTGGAGTATTTCGAGGATTAAAATCCGAATCTGACGTCCTGCCGATGAGGCGGGATGAAAAATAGCCATTTATGGATGAACATTTAATTATAACCCAGCTCTTTTCATTTTACAACTCTAATCACCCCGTTGCTTATCTCTCTTGTTCAAACAATTTTGTAACTTCTCAATAAGTCCGGGAGAAATAATAGGATTTCTGGAGTGGGGTTCGGGTGTTTCTTGAAGCTACGCCACACGACTGGTTTAGAGAACGCCGGAGAGAAACAGCTGAGTCTCACGGTGCCCGAACTTGTTGAGAAATTACACAATTTTTCCGATCAAGTCATAGGCATGGGCCTCAGTGATCAAAACCGGAAAAATCTCTCCGGCTACCCCTTCCCCTTTGTTGATCAAAACCTGTGAATCCACATCGGGTGCCATTGTTGCGCTCCGCCCTTTGAGCAGCAGTTCGGTCTCAGGGCTTTTACCTTCGATCAAAACAGGTATGGTGTCACCCACAATCTCTTGATTTATTTTTTTGGAGACCTCTCTCTGGATATTCATCAATTCATCCAGCCTCCTTTGGGCCTCTGGTTGATCCACACACGAGCCCAGTTGGGCCGCAGACGTCCCCTCCTCTTTGCTGAATACAAAAGCTCCCAGATGGTCAAATTGAACAAGCCTTACAAACTCGCAGAGCTCCTGGAAACTCTTTTCCGTCTCCCCCGGGAATCCAACGATAAAAGTTGTTCTGAGACCTATTTTTCGTTTCCTGGATCTTATGCGCTCAACCAACTCCCAAGGCCCTTCACCTCCCGGACCCCTTCCCATGGCCCTCAGAATCTCCTGATTGACATGTTGCATAGGGAGATCAAGATAGGGGCAGATAACTTCCTCCGAATCGATCAGCTCCAACAATCGATCGGAAACCCCGTTTGGGTGGCAGTACAAGAGGCGGATCCACGCGACCCCCTTAAGCGCTGCCAGCCCTTCCAACAATTCTTCCAGACTTGCATCGCTCTCCAGGTCCTGACCATACATGGTGGTATCCTGGGCAATAAGATTAAGCTCTTTTACCCCCCGGCTGATCAGACTTCGTGCCTCCATAATCAAAGAATCAGGGTTCCTGCTTCGAAAAGGCCCCCGGAGCGAGGGAATAGTGCAATAGGAACATTTGTGGGAACATCCCTCAGCGATTCGGAGATAGGCCGTATAAAATGGCGTTGTCTGGACCCTTGGGACCAAATGATCCGCTAAATACTTGGGCCTGCCCACCAGAAATGGGGTTAATCTACCCTGATTTTCATCTTCCAGAATATCCGCTATCCGGTGGACCTCCCCGGTCCCAAGCCACCCATCCACCTCCGGGAGCTCTTTTTGGAGTTTATAGCCATAACGCTGGACAAAACACCCGGTGACCAGCAGCTTTTTCAAACCCCCTTCTTTTTTGTGGTTGGCCACCTCAAGAATGGTATCAATGGTTTCCTCAACGGCTCCTTGGATAAATCCACAGGTATTCACCACGGCAATACCGGCATCTTCAATATTCGCAGTCTGCTCAAAACCTTTTAAATGGAGAAGACCCAGCATGTGCTCGCTGTCCACCAGATTTTTTGCACAGCCGAGACTAACCAAGAACACTTTATCTTTTGGCCTCATGGATGATTTCAACGGTCAGTCCCTCAATCCCCCTACCTTCGCGATCCTTATCCAGCGCCTTTGACCGGCCATCTTAGGGCCTGAGCAGAAATAACTTCGCAGAATTGGCGCCCGGATTTGGGTCAAATTTGGCTGTGCCGATTGAGCAAAACCACAGGAATAGTAATACTATTTCGAGGATTTTGCGATTGAGGCACAACCAAAGATGGCTTGAAGCAGGGATGCGAAAATGTAAAGTTATTTTTGCGCAGGCCCTTTGAGCCCGACATTTTGGAAAAGCCTTGCCACATCCAGCCGGTTGACCAGATCTGTAAGAATTTCTCCAACAACAACATCTGCCTCTTCCCGCCCCACCAATTCAAATCTCTCGGCCTGCCCATTTAGCTCTTGGATTGCCATAAACCCGCCATCTCTCAGGAGCTTTGCCTCATAGTTTATCTTTGCCACCCATCTTTCACCTTCCAAATCCAGAGAAAATTCCTTCAGGACAAACAATAATTGCGGCACCCCCTGTGACTTATTAAAAAGGACTGTCAACCCGAGGCCCTCCAATCTCCTCTTTAATACTTCTCTCATCATATCCGTCACCTGAAATATCCCAATCGTTACCCCTTTTCCCTTGTAATCGGCGACGCTTAGGGAAAAGTTACCTGAAAAGCCCTCCAGCTTTTTTCTTGCTCCCGGGCTCAAAATTTCCTTGTTTTTGCGGGCATCAATGATCTTCAAGATCACTTTCTTGTCTCTCAACGGGTCTGATCGGGGCGGGAGCCGGTAATCGATCTGGAGTTCCGGAATGGACGCGCATGAAGCCATAAACCCGACAACAAACAACAACACCAGGCTTTTAACAAAATCCTTTCTTATCCTACTCATTGTCTACCCTCCTTCACATCTTTCCCTGTTGGTCCTTAACGGATTCCGTGGTCTCGAATTTAGTAACCACCCCTCAATCACAACCCAAAGATCTTGATGCTCAACCCTGAAATTGCAATGATCAGCCCCGCAATTGCATGGATGTATTTCTCCATAAAATCGAGCTTTACATTCACGATACCCAGAGAGGTCCCCATCACCACACCCATCATGGTCAGGATCGTTGTGACGCCATAGGCCACCGATACCAGCACTACATCCATCCAATTCCCCTTTGCAGCAGGATACATCAGCATAGGAATCAACGGTTCACATGGCCCCAGTACAAATATTATAAACAAAACCCACGGGGTATATGATCTCGAATCACCATGCGGGTGAATATGCCTTCCAAGATGGTGGTGTTTGTGTTGGTGGTGACCATTTGGATCGTGGCCATGATCGTGCGTGTGTTTTGAGGCGCGAATCCCCAGTCGCAACCCCCAAACCCCGTAGGCAACGCCAAAACCGATAAGAAGCCAGGATGCCAGGACCCCTCTTATGGCCTCGATTCCTTCCACCCGGTTCAACGCAAACCCAAAAGCGACACCCAAGAACCCCAGCAGGACCGAACCCAGCACATGTCCGACCCCGCAAAGAAAAGTGATCCAGCCGGTCTTTGCCAGCGACCAGTTTCTGGCCTTTGCCAATAAAATAAAGGGTAGATAGTGATCAGGTCCGATTAGAGTGTGGACAAACCCAATGCTCAAGGCGGTAATGATCAAGATGTTGATGTCCATAGGATTTTTTTCTGACTCTCCTTGACTTTCAGCCTTTCTTTATTTTCTATTGTGCCCTTGAAAAACAGGATTGGGCGTAGACATTTTCGTACCATCTGGTTATCCTTACCCGGTCATGGTAAGCGGTGCTCCCCTTTGGGCCCTACGTTCCCTCTTTAAACTAATGGCAATAATATGCGATTTGCAACCCTTAACACCAATTCTGTTCGTGCCAGACTCCCCATTATCATTGATTGGCTGGAACGGATCCGACCTGATGTCCTGTGTCTTCAAGAAACCAAGGTCCAGGATAAAGATTTTCCCGCCCAAAAGTTTCAAGATATGGGCTATCACGTCATCTTTAGCGGGCAAAAGTCCTATAACGGAGTTGCTATTATCAGCCACATTCCTTTGAGAAACATCCGCAAAGGGCTCTACACCGGGGAATGTGAAGAGGCTCGGTTTATTTCTGCAGAAGCTGGTGCCATTCCAATTATTAATTTGTATGTTCCCCAGGGATTTGCCCCTGGGACCGAAAAATTCAGATACAAACTCAAGTGGCTGACGGATCTCATCTCCCGGATCGAAAAGGAATATAACCCCGACATGCCTCTTTTAATGGCTGGAGATTTTAATGTGGCGCTTGAACCCATAGACGTGTTTGACCCAGAGGGTTTCAAGGGAGAGGCGGGGTTTCATCCCGACGAACAAGCGCTAATGTGCAAACTGTTAAACTGGGGGTTGATAGACATCTTTAGAAAGCATCAACCGCAAGGGGGGCACTACACATTCTGGGACTACAGAATCCCCAATGCCCTCAAACGAAAGATGGGGTGGCGTATCGACTATATCCTGACCACAGCACCCCTGGCCAAAAGATCCCGGACCGCCTGGATCGACACCCGGGCCCGAACCCTCGACAGACCCTCGGACCATACTTTTCTCGTGGCCGAATTCGATCTTACCCTTTAGCCTCAAATTTTTCCCGGGCCGCAAACATTTTTTGCCACCCACCTGCCACAGCAGGAATCACCGGGCTCATTGCTTACCGCTGGGTCTTTTTCAGATTGAATTTGAGGGACATTGATCGAAAATCACACACCTGTCATGGGCGGCTCTCCTTGCGTTACATACGGCTCTTCCGTGATAGATGAGGAGATCAGAAAACCGGCGCCACCTCTTTTTTGGAAAAAGCGCCTCCAAATCCTTTTCGATCTTGTCCGGGTTTTGGTTTTGAGTCAGCCCAAGCCGCAAAGAAAGCCGCTTCACATGCGTATCTACCACCACGCCGGGGATACCAAATGCCGCCCCCAGGACGCAGTTTGCGGTCTTTCTTCCAACACCCGGCAACGTAAGAAGTTCATCCATTGTGGATGGTACTTTTCCCCCGTATTTTTCTATCAACCCCTGGCAGCACCCAGTGATAGATTTTGCCTTGTTTCTAAAAAAACCGGTGGTCCGGATATCCTCCTCCAGTTCCGAAATGGGGACATTGAGATAATCCCCCGGGTCTTTATATTTTTTAAAAAGCGCCGGAGTAACCTGGTTGACCTGTTTATCCGTACACTGGGCCGAAAGGATAGTCGATATAAGACGCTGGAGGGGTGTTGCGTATTTAAGCGCCGTCTTTTCCTGTGTATAAAGAGGGGTCAAGGGTATCAAAAATCACCTGTGCCCTTTCAATGGCTTTTCATGACTAATCTCTGTTTTGCCCTGAGGCACATTTCGAAAGCCATTTTTCCAGCCGGAGGCAATAACGTTCGTATGATTACGCAAAAGTGTCAACATATACTTATTGGCTTCTCCGTGCTTTCGTCAAAACCTCAAATATCAGCCACGCTGCGACGACTGGTTTAGAGAGCGCCTTCAAGAAACAGCTGAGCCCCACGGTGCCCGAACTTATTGTGAACTTACGAAAATCTTTTCTTGCGAACTTATATGTCAGAGCTAAAAAGGTGTCAAGCAAACCGCTCGCCAATTTCGTATTGACACCGCCTCCTTTTGGGCTATCATAGAACCTTGCGGAAAACCCTTATCCGCCCTTACAAGATCTAATATGACGTTTGAAAACAATTCCACATATCCGCTGTTTTTTGTCCCCCTAACACTATTGTTTTTGGGTACACTTCTGGTCCAGCCTTCGATTGGCAGATCTCAAACAAAAACCCAGATCAACCCCCGAGAGGAAAAAATGGCTCGCACGGACGAATTGACCGAGAAACAGGGCAAATACCTACTAAAAGTCGCTAGAGAAACCATCGATCAAGAACTACTGGGAGGAAAAGAAACCGGTGAACCCATTCCTGATTTCCCTCCCGTGTTTCAGGATCGGCGCGGCACCTTTGTCACCCTGTCTATTGGAGGAAATTTGAGGGGGTGCATAGGGCACATAACCCCGGAGGAATCATTGATTGATGGCATCAAAGTCAATGCCATAAACGCAGCATTCAGAGATCCAAGGTTTCATCCGATTACCAGGGATGAATGGAAAAAGGTAAAGATAGAGATCAGCATTTTGACCAACCCTGAACCACTCGATTATACCGGTGCCGACAATCTCCTTGAGCAAATCAGGCGTGACATCGATGGCCTCATTATCAAAAAGGGTTTTAATCAAGCCACATTTCTTCCGCAGGTATGGGAGCAACTCCCTGAAAAGGAGGAATTTCTGGCCCACCTTTGCCTCAAGGCGGGTCTTAAGGGAAACGCATGGAAAAAGGGGGGTCTGGAAATCTCCACATATCAGGTTCAGGCCTTTGAAGAATAGCCTCCTTCAGTGAAAGGCGATATGCCGGTGAATTTGAGGCAACTAATTGTCTGGTCCATCATCGGGACAGGGATCTCATCAGTTACCACCCAGATTTTGACCATAAGGGAATTCCTGACGCAATTCCAGGGAAATGAGATCACCATCTCACTGGTTCTTTTTTCCTGGCTCCTCTTGACGGGTCTGGGAAGTCTTGCTGCAAAAACCATCAAACGACCGTCCCCGAGGATCTACACCCTTCTGACCTTTGCAATCGCCATTGGGCCCCTAATCCAGATACTGGCGATCAGGGGATTCCGCGAACCACTCATCACACACGGGTCTTCCCCCGGCTTTTACGCCATTTTGATCTATATCGTTATTACCATAGCTCCCTACTGTGTGCTGACAGGCTTTATCCTGCCGTTTGCCCAAAAGGTCTTAAACGACAACAATTACGATTTTGAAAGCGGGCAGGTCTATATCACTGACAACATCGGAGATATCCTGGGCGGGGTCCTGTTCAGTTTTGTCCTTGTTTACCTGTTAAAGCCTTTTTCCACCATCGCCATCACCTCCGCCCCCCTTTTTCTTGTGGTTTTCCTTTTTCTCCGGAGATTCCGAAGTTATTTCCTGCTGTTGACCGCCCTGGTTCTCACCTCTCTTTTTTACACATATGCCCTGGACAGGTCCTTTGAAAAACAAAGCCTCTCTACCCAATACGGAGACATCATCCACTATTCAGAGTCGCCTTATGGCAGAATTGTGGTCTCAAAAGAAGGCCCCCAGCACACCTTTTGGGAATCCGGAACGCCACTCTATTCAGACGCAAACATCATAAACAGCGAAGAGAAAATCCACTATCCCCTGTCTCAATTGGACAAAACGGGCAATGTACTTTTGATCTCCGGCGGTCTGGGTGAAACCCTTGATGAAATATCAAAATATAATCCCACTCATGTTGACTATGTTGAGCTCGATCCATATCTGACAGATGTTGCACTTGAGCTGGGCGTCATAAAAAAATCCCCATTCCTCGACATAATAAACATCGATGGCAGACGCCATATAAAGATGACAAAAAAAAGATATGACGCCATTATCATTGACCTTCCTGACCCGGACACATTCCAGATAAACAGGTTTTTTACCAGAGAATTTTTTTCGGCTGCAAAAAAAGTCTTAAAAAAAGATGGCGTTTTCTCGGTGGGTGTCGGGTATTCACAGAACTATCTTAGCGATATACGGAAAAAAAAGCTCTCCACCCTTTATAACACTGTGCGGCTGTATTTTAAGAACGTAATGTTTCTTCCAGGGCAGAAGGCATATCTTATTTGCAGAGATGGAGAACTATCCTCGGACATCCCGGCAAGGCTCAAATCCAAATCAATAAAAACGTCCTATATCGAGGGTTTTTTTTACGGAAACGTAACACAGGAAAGAATCAAGAGATTAAAAGACAGTCTTGATCCAAACGAGGAGATCAACACCGATTTTGAGCCAAGGCTGACAAATACAGTATTTCAGGAATGGTTTACAAAACACAACACCTCTCCCCGGCTTTTTATTGTGATCCTCTTTGTTCTTGCTGTTATTTATATAGTGTTTTTGAGGCGGGAGGAATACATCCTTTTTTCCACTGGATTGACCACCATGGGAGTGGAAATGCTCATCATCTTTTCCTTCCAGGTCGTTTATGGCTATATCTATCTGCAAATCGGCGCCATCATCACCGCATTCCTCTTAGGCCTCCTCCCAGGCGCCATAGCCGGAAAAACCTGGAAACTCAGAAACAGATCAAAGCTGATTTTTTCAGAGGCGCTCCTTTTGTCTATCTTGTTATTGTTCTATGTCTGGGTGGCCTACTTCAGGAATGAACTCCATCCCTTTTTCTTCTTGGGGTTTTGTTTTCTTTTTTCCTTTTTGTGTGGATTCCAGTTTCCTGTTGTTACAAACACGATTGGTGAAGAGAGAAGCCCCGTGGCCGGGTGTCTTGCCGCTGATCTCTGTGGCGCTTCTGTGGGGACTCTCGCCACAGGAGCAATCCTGATCCCTTTTTGGGGGATCAAATCTGCTGTTATTTTTTTGATTCTTGTAAAAATTTCCAGTACTATAGTTACTTTGTTTTCTGGGAAGAAGACAGCCTGATCGCGTTTTTGCGCAGGCCCTCAATGGATCAACGATTGAACCGGTAATTATTTTGCGAGGTTCTGGTCATGCCCCACATGATGACGCGGAAAGAATTTTTGAAATCACTTGGGTTAGGGACTTCTTCCCTTTTTTGTGCAGCCACCGGGTACGGTTTTTTTGGGAACAAGAACCCTAAAGGTAAAGACATAAAAGGGCATGTTTTCAAAGGCGACGCTCCCAAGAAACCCTGGAAATGGTCCATCGAGGGCTTTTATTATGCCAGCGATGGTACAACCGTCCGCTGTAAGGTCTGCCCGAACCGTTGTCGCCTGGAACCCGGGGATCGTAGCGTATGCCGATCAAAGGTTAATATTGGGGGGAAGCTTTACTCCCTTGCCTATGGGAACCCCTGTTCCGTCCACGTGGATCCGATCGAAAAAAAACCGCTAAATCATTTTTACCCCACCTCGCAGATATTTTCCATCGCTACTACCGGCTGCAATTTCAGATGTCTCAATTGCCAAAACTGGGAAATCTCCCAAAAAAAACCGGAGGAGGTGCGCCACACTCAGCTATTTCCAAAAGATGTGGTGGAGAAGGCAAAGGAGAAAAACATACCCGCCATTGCCTATACCTACTCCGAACCCATATCTTTTTATGAATACATGTATGATACGGCCAAACTGGCAAGGGCGGAAAATCTCAAGAATGTGCTGGTGTCAAACGGTTATATAAACCGGACACCTCTCACCAACCTCTGCAAATACCTGGACGGCGCCAATGTCAATCTGAAAGCATTTGATAACAATATCTACCGGTCCCTGAATGGGGGGACCCTTCTGCCGGTCCTCAATACCTTTAAGATCCTGCATAAGGAGGGCGTCTGGTTCGAAATGACGACCCTGGTGGTACCGACCTACGTTGACAAACCGGAGATGACAAAGAGGATGTGCGGATGGATCCTCAAAAAACTGGGCCCCGACTACCCGTTGCACCTGCTGAGATTTTTTCCGCAATACAAACTCACAAGGCTTCCGCCCACGCCCATCGCAACACTCGAGAAATTGAGGGAAATTGCACTTCGGGAAGGAATTCGATACGTTTATCTGGGTAACGTCCCAGGACATCCGGGGACACAGACCTATTGCCACAATTGCCACAGGATCATCATCGGAAGAAAAGGCTATCTAATCACGGAATTCAACATTAAGAACGGTCATTGCCGGTTTTGTGGGACATCTATCCCGGGAAGGTGGGGCAACTTCCCGGTCTTATCCAAAAGAAACTAATCCCGGAGAAACCTTGCGCCACTGACTTTGTAACTTCTCAATAAGTCCCGGAGAAATAATAAGGTTTCTGGAGTGGGGTTCGGGTGTTTCTTGAAGGCGCTCTCTCAAATGGGATTTACATCTCACTTTCCTTACTTCTTCCAGAATTCAGGCATAAGTAAGACCATCACGGTATAGATCTCCAGCCGACCAAGAAGCATACAAAACATCAACACCCATTTCCCGACCGTGGGGATCGAAAGATAGTTGTTTGTGGGACCCACCATACCCAGACCGGGGCCTATATTCCCTATAGACGCGGCCACCGAGGACATGGCCGACACCATATCGAGCCCCAGGAATGCCATAATAAAAGTGGCCGCAACAAAAAGTCCCAGATAAAGCATAAAAAACCCCCAGATGCTGCTCAACACATCCTGTGGTACGGGTCTGCCACCCAGTTTTACAGTGGTAACGGCGTGGGGATGGATGATGCGAAAGACCTGCTGGTAGCCATGTCTTATGATTACCATGACTCTCATGGTCTTCATGCCCCCTCCGGTGGAACCCGCCATGGCCCCAAGGAACATACAAGTCAACAGGATCAGCTGGGATAAGGCCGGCCACGTTCCGTAATCTGCCGTTACAAACCCGGTGGTCGTGATAATGGAACTTACCTGGAATGCCCCATAGCGGAACGCCTCGGACAAGGACCTGTAAACAGTCCCGTAAATATCCAATGTTAAGACCAGGACAAATAGACCCACAAGGATCAGAAAGGTACGACACTCCGAATCCTTACCAAAGGTTTTGAAGTCTCCCTTGATAAGCCGGTAGTGAAGGGAAAAATTGATCCCGGCAAGTATCATAAACAGAACAACGACACCATCAACGTACGGGCTGTTAAAGTAGGCGATGCTGGCATTTTTTGTGGAAAACCCGCCTGTTGGCATGGTGCAAAAGGCGTGGGAAACAGCATCAAAAAGGGACATACCCCCCGCAAAAAGCAAGATGGTCTCTACCACCGTGATCAACACATAAACCTTCCACAACGTTTTTGCCGTCTCTGAAATCCTCGGTTTTAGTTTGTCTACCACTGGGCTGGGAATTTCTGCCCTATAAAGCTGCATGCCTCCAACCCCCAGAAAGGGCAAAATAGCTATTGAAAAAACAATAATCCCCATGCCACCAAACCACTGAGTCTGGCTTCTCCAGAGAAGGATGCCTTCCGGAAGAGACTCTATATCCGTCAGGATACTGGCCCCCGTGGTGGTAAAACCAGAGATGGATTCAAAATAGGCGTTGGTAAAATCTGGAATAACGCCTGAAAAGAGATAAGGGAGAGTTCCGAACAATCCTGCCACTACCCACCCAAGGGTTACAATGGCAACGCCATCGCGGTGGTTCAAATGCTTATTTACCTGGCTCCTGGTCAAAATAAACAGCAACAAGCCCGCTGAGGAGGTGATAAGAGCGGCGGCAAGAAGGGCCGGGCTACTGCCATCCCTAAAGATAACCGAGACTAGCAGGGGGCCGAACATGGAGATGCCCAGGAAAAAGACCACTATGGCGATAAATCGAGTTATGACCCCCAGATGCATCAGAAATATTCCAGTTTGACGGTAAGAAATTTTTCCAGCTTTGGCACCACGGGCTTCAGGCAAAATATAATCAGGTGGTCTTTTGGCAGGATTACGCTATCTCCACGGGGAATGATGACCTTTTCACCGCGTACGATCGCGCCTACAATTGCGCCTTTTGGAAATTTTACTTTTGAAAGGGGAACATTGACGATATCAGAGGTCTCAAGGGCCTCGGCCTCGATCGCCTCCGCATGTTCTCCCTTGAGGGGGGCCACAGAAATAATCTTGCCACGTCTAATATACTGGAGGATTGCCCTAACCGCAGAAAGCCTCGGGCTCACCACCGTCTCAATTCCAATAGCCGAGACAAGGGGGATGTAACTCAAGTTGCTGACGCGTGTGATCGTCCGTTTCGCTCCGAGCCCTTTTGCAAGGAGTGACATCAGGATATTGCTTTCTTCATTGCCGGTAAGGGCAACCAGAAAATCGACATCCTTTACGTTTTCTTCCTGAAGCAGATCCTTATCTGTCCCGTCGCCATTGATCACGGTTACATGTTCCAGTTTCTCAGACAAAAGCGCGCATCTCTCGCCATCCTTTTCAATGATCTTTGCACTAATCTTACTATGATCAAGGGCAGTGGCCAAGGCCATGGCTGTTTCACCGCCCCCCACAATGACCACCCTCCTCAGGGTCTCTGCCTTGAGGTTGAAAAGTTCGAGGATATAATCAAGCTCGTCACTCCTTACCACCACATAGATCAAGTCGTCTCTCTGGATACTGTCTGTGCCCCTTGGAATCATAACCTGGTTATTTCTGACGATAGCCCCAATAAGCAATTTTTCTTCCAGATTTCTGAGTGAGAGCAATTTCCGGTCTCTAAAGGGAAACTCTTCAGCCACCGTAAACCCGATGAGCTTTACTTGACCTCCCACAAAATTAATTACCTCAGAGGCACCAGGGACCTCCATCAGATTCAATATTGTACGGACCATGACCGAACGAGGATTTATAATGTGATCTATTCCCAGGAGATCATGGGTCAGGAACCCCTCTTCCTCCATATACTCTGGGTTTCTTATCCTGGCCACTTTGAGCATATATGGATTAAAATTCCGGGCCAGCATGCAGGAGATCAGGTTTACCTCGTCGCTATCCGTCGCGGCCACCAGCATATCTGCATGTTCGATCACAGATTCTCTAAGCACCCTGGGGCTTGTTCCAGAACCCAAAATCGCATGAACATCAAGGTTTTCATTTATCTTCTTTATTTGTTCGTAGTCTTTGTCAATAAGGACCACATCCTGATTTTCTTCAGAAAGTCTCCTGGCGATATGGAAACCCACTTCGCCCGCGCCCACAATGATGATTTTCACCTGTATTTCCCTCCGAAATCAATGTCCCGGAATTGCAAAGTCCAATATAAACAGGGACTTTAATCATTAAAATCTGAATTTTCAATCGTCAAAAGGCAATTGTCCCCTCTCTGAGCGTGGAAGGACGACAAAAAGACATCTGTATGGACAATGAGAGGTTAGGATGATATACAATTGGCGATAAATTTTAAACAAGAAGTTTGTGAGCAAGGAGAAGCCGCTATTGAGCCGTTTAAAGACAATCAAACATCATTATGACAATCACCTCCTAAAAGGATATACAGATAAATTCGCAGAGGCCAAGGTCCTTGTAATCGGTGATATCATCCTGGACGAGTACTTCTGGGGCAACGTCACCCGGATTTCTCCTGAGGCACCTGTACCGGTAGTAGAGGTCAAAAGGGAGACCAGGATGCTTGGCGGGGCAGCCAATGTAATCCGGAATATTGCAACCCTGGGGGCAACACCCGTTCTCTGTGGCGTGATCGGAAAAGACAGATCCGGGCGAAAAATCCTCAATGAGATAAAAAAGCTACACCTTACATTAGATGGAATCATCACTGAAGAAGATAGACCGACAAGCATAAAGACAAGGGTTGTTGCCCGGAACCAACAGGTGGTCCGTTTTGATCGGGAAAGCCGATCAAATATCAGGCCTGAGAGCATACAAGAACTCCTCGGCTTTGTAGAAAAAAGTCTGGACAGCATTGATGCAATTGTGGTTTCTGACTACGGCAAGGGGGTTATTTCTGCCCCACTGATGAAAGGCCTACGGGAGCTGGTCCAAGACGACGCCACTGTTATTGCGGTTGATCCAAAGACGGGCAATTTTGAATACTATTATGGTGTGGATGTAATTACCCCCAACCATCACGAGGCAGGCACCTTTTGTCGGTTTGAGGTCTTGGACAAGGAAACCCTCGATCGTGCGGGGAGACACCTGCTGAGAGAACTCGATTGCCGTTCGGTCCTCATCACTCAAGGCAAAGAGGGAATGACTCTCTTTGAAAATAGTGGGGATATCACTCATATCCCCACCCATGCCAAGAAGGTTTACGACGTCACGGGTGCCGGTGACACGGTTATTGCCACCTTTTCTCTGGGGCTGGCCGTCGGCCTGGGCTTGAGATATGCAGCGATTGTCTCTAATTTCGCCGCGGGCATTGTTGTGGGTGAGGTGGGGACCTCGGCTGTCAGTGTGAAGGACCTGAAACAAGCCATTGATGATGAGATGGAATAGCAGCCCATCCAAAAAAAGTTTTGGGGCTATTATCTCTTGGTGGTAAAAAGATTGGAATGTGAGGGTTTTTTAGTCCTCAGTAATTGGTCATTGCGTACAAGCTTTAACCCTCAATCATAATTCATAGATCGCATGAGTTTTCAACGGGAACCCGAGCCTGTAAAGATCATCTTAAGCCTTTTTTCCCCTGAAAGGGAGTGCATTGAAAAGGTCATTTCCGAACTTTCGGGGATATATGGGCCCGTAGACTGGTCGAGCCCTGAACTGTTCTTTGACCGCACACGGTATTATGCCAGGGAAATGGGCTGGCCCCTTTTTCGGCGTTTCATTTCCTTTGAAAAACTGGTTGCCCCTGACCGGCTCGTGGAGATAAAGCTCAAGACCAATGAAATTGAGACACAATACCTGCACGAGGGAAACAGAAGGATAAACATCGATCCGGGCCAGATTTCTCTTGAGAGATTGGTCCTGGCCACCGGCAAGAATTATGTCCATAGGATCTATCTGTCAAAGGGGATATATGCGGATCTCACCTTGATTTTCCAAAAAGAGAGTTTTAGGCTCGTTCCATGGACCTATCCCGATTATGCAGCTCCGGAGATCATTGGATATCTGAACGGGGTGAGAAAACGATATAAGGAGCAACTAAAGGAGATTAACCAAAGTGTTTAAAAGCATGACGGCTTACGGCAGGGCTGAATATCGCCTGGGCGACACCCTGTTTGTGGCAGAGATAAAGTCGCTTAACAATCGTTACAGGGACATCATACTGAGAATCCCAAAGACTTGCCAGTTGCTGGAGAAAGATCTGCGTACGATTATCTCCTCCAGCATCAAAAGAGGACGGGTAGAGGTATCTATCCAAATGGAAGGCGTTGACGCGGAAGAACCTTTTGGTCTTGAGCTAAATGTGCCTTTGGTCAATTCCTATCTGAGGATTTTCAAACAGCTTTCGGAACAGTTTGGCCTTGATCAGGAAATCCGGGCAGAGTCTCTTTACCAGATGAGGGATGTAATCCTTGTCAAACCAGAGGCGGTGGCGTTGGAAAAGATACAGCCCGGTTTTGAAGAAGTCTTAAAAATGGCTCTCGATTCCCTTACCCTCATGAGGACCAGGGAAGGGGAAGCAATTGAGGCCGATTTTATAAAAAGGCTGAACCTTCTGGAACAATATCTCAACGAAACAGAAAAACGGGCCCCTGATCTGGTTGAAGAATACCAAAAAAGACTAAAAAACAATATCGCCCGTGTGTTGAGGGATCTGCCGGTGGACGAAAATCGTCTTGCACAGGAAGTGGTTATCTTTGCCGAGAAATCGGATGTCACAGAGGAAATTGTGAGAATGAAAAGCCATCTAAATCAGTTCCGTGACTATTTTCTGCTTGACGATTCCGTTGGAAGAAGGCTCGACTTTCTTCTCCAGGAAATCAACAGGGAAGTAAATACCCTGAGCGTAAAATCCGCTGACTCGATTATTTCTAAAATTGTGGTAGAAATGAAGGCAGAACTTGAAAAACTGAGAGAACAGGTACAGAACCTGGAATAAAAGGAGGTTTGTTTATGAGTCCCAAGCTTGTCAGTATCGGTTTTGGAAATTCCGTGGTTTCAAGACGTGTCATTGCCATTATCTCTCCAAATGCCGCCCCCATCAGACGCCTGCGTGATGAGGCCAGAGAGGAAAAACGTTTGATAGACGCTACCCAGGGAAGACGTACAAGGTCTGTGCTTATCACTGACAGCAATCATGTAATCCTGTCGGCCATTCAATCTGAAACCATTGCTCAGCGGTTCAGCCCGGAGGGCACCCTGAGTGTGGAAGACCTGGAAGAATGAGCATGTCTGGCGTTCTCTTTGTCCTCTCCGCGCCATCCGGTGCGGGCAAATCCACGATCCTCACTGCTCTCAGAAAACGGGTCGGGGGGTTTGGCTATTCTGTTTCCCACACCACCCGTGACGCCCGGGGCAGCGAAAAAGACGGCGTAGATTACCATTTTGTCGATCGGATGACGTTTAAAGAGATGGTCAAGGCAGGGGCCTTTGTGGAATGGGCTAAGGTCCACAATAATCTTTACGGGACATCAATTTCGGGCATCGAAAAACAAACCGCCTCCGGGTCCGATGTCCTATTGGATATAGACCCCCAGGGGGCAAAAAATATAAAGAAAAAATTTAAAGACAGCGTACTCATCTATGTGTTGCCTCCGTCTATGGAAATCCTGGAAAAACGGATCAGGGACCGGGGCACAGATTCAGAGAGCATTATAGAAAATAGAATGAAAGAAGCCCCTCAGCTGATTGAGGCCTGCGTCTGGTATGATTATATAATCATAAATGACGATCTGGAGCGGGCCGTGCAAGAAGCCAAGTCCATTATTATATCAGAGCGATGCAGAACAACCAGGAGATTGCCGGACGCCAAAAAACTTTTTGACATCTCATCTCGCTGACAGTTGACATGAAACCCTCAATCCGAGACACGGGCCCCAAAACGACCCCCTATCTTATCCCCGGTTTTCATGCGGTTCGGGCGGCCTTGACGAAAACCTCGATAAAGATCGAGGAAATCTGGATAGGTGAAGGGAAATCCTCTAAAAAAACAAACGATCTCATCAAGATTGCGACAAAAAAAAATATTCCTGTCCGCCTCAAAAAGACATCTGAGCTGTCACGTCTCTTCCCTGACATCTCCCACCAGGGAGTAGCGGCGGTTGCGGAAAAATTCAATTACACTGATCTGGAGCAAATTATCGAGATTTCCCGAAACCAAAACGGTCGGGCGCTCCTGATCGCCCTCGATCATATCACTGATGAGGGGAACCTGGGTGCCCTGATCAGGACATCCTCATTTTTTGGCGCGCAGGGTCTGATCATCCCAAAAGACCGTTCCGCCCAAGTCACTCCCAAGGTACTAAAGCGTTCTTCAGGAGCCTGTTTATCTTTACCGGTTGCCAGGGTCGTAAACATGGGAAGGACCCTTGACCTTTTAGACAAAAAGGGTTTTTGGATCATAGGTGCGGCTGATGAGGCCACAGAGACAATGTACCAATTTGACTGGAACAGGGATCTGGTCCTGGCTCTGGGAAATGAAGAACGGGGGCTGAGCCCTTCTGTTCGGAACCGATGCCATCAGGAGGTCTGCATCCCCTCACTGGGGAATATGGCATCCCTTAATGTTGCGGTCGCTGCAGGGGTATTTCTATCAGAAATTTTTCGGCAGAGAAACAGAGTAGCGGCAGAATTGTAGTTTAGAAAAATCACAAGCCAGAAGAATCCTCTTCCGTCCTATGGGATTTATGGGGAATCGGAAACCCTTCGAGGGCTCTCAGCAACAACAGAGCCTCTATCATTGAACATATGGGGAGTCCCACCACATTGGTATACGATCCGGATATATGGCTTACCATAAAAGAGCCGATCCCCTGAATCGCATAGCCCCCTGCTTTACCAAAAGGTTCATTTGTTTTTACGTAGGCGTCTATTTCTCGTCCTGTCAACGTCTTCACCTTTACCAGAGTCGTCACCGCCTCCTTATGTGCCACCGCCGCCAGTGGGTTCAGGACGCAAAAACCGGTAACTACCCGGTGTTCTCTCCCATTCAGCCGCCAAAGCATGCGCTTCGCATCCTCCCTGTGTTTCGGCTTTCCAAGTATTTCGCCGTCAACCACCACCATGGTATCGGCCCCGAGTATCCAGCTATTGCTCGCCCGCAAAGCGACTTGAGACGCCTTTTGCTCAGCCAGGATTTGGGCGACCTCTTCCGGTTCACCGCTGACACCTTCTTCTTCCACATCGCTCGCCATGGGCCGGAAGGGGAGACCTGTCTGTGCCAGCAACCGCTCTCTCCTGGGGGAGGCTGAGGCCAGAATCAATGGAGATTGTTTGCTGATGTAGTGAAAGTTCATTTGCTTACGGCAGACCAAATAGTATCCGGGCATTTTCCGAGGTGACCCTGGCCACTTCTTCAAATTGGATATTTCTGAGTCTTGCGATCTCTTTTGCAGTAAAGCCCACAAAAAGAGGCTCGTTCCGTTTTCCTCTCCTCGGGTACCGGGCGCCAAAAACGGGGCGTCGGTCTCGATCAGCACCCGCTCAAGAGGGATATTGGCTGCCACATTTTTTACTTGAGAGGCCTTTTTATAGGTGACAGTCCCTGGGATGGAAATATAATACCCCAGTTTTATAAAGGCCAAGCCAAATCTACATCTCCCGAAAAACAATGTATTACGCTTTTTTTTTCTCCCCTCCCCATCCTGGTCAAGATGGCAAGGACCTCTTCATGCGCCTCCCGATCATGAATGATCACAGGGAGATCCACCTCTTTTGCCATCTCAAGCTGACGCAAAAATATCTTTGACTGATCTTCCGGATCGGAATAGCGTCGATAGAAATCCAGGCCGATTTCACCCCATGCCACAACCTTTTTCTCCGAGGTCATCTCTACCAGCTTTTCCAAACCATTTATATTACATTCGCTGGCCTTGTGCGGATGGCAGGCAACCGCTGCGTAAACAAAATCATATTTTCCGGCGATTGCCACGGCATTGAGGGAGCTGTCATGGTCTATCCCTATAGTAATTATGTGGGTAATTCCTCCATCAGAGGCTCTTTTTAGGACTTCGTCGCGGTCCCTGTCAAAATTTTTCATGTCCAGATGGGCATGACTATCGATTAACATCTTGTTCTCTCATGAATATCATAATCTTACCTATTTCCACCGTATCTGCTCAATATTTCGGGGAACCCGAATTTATGCGGACATCTCTGGATAACGACTGGCGATTGCGGAACATACAGACATCTCTTTTAAGAGCCGCAAAACCCGGAAGATACTCGCATCACGGCGGTGAGGTTTACAATTCTGCCCGGAACAGCCCCTAAGATGATTGTCCCTATTACGTTTGGCTGTCCCGCCTGTCCTGGGCAGATTGGTTAAGGTTTTTGGGGCGTGGCAGATGCGTTGCAAGAATTTAAATTGCGCCTCTTAAAAGAGATGTCTGTATGTTCCGCCACTATGAACTAAATCCGCCACTTATTGAGCTATTGCTTTCCACCCCAATCCGGACAACCCGGAAAGAGAGAGCTTCAAGCCTCTCCTTACCCCTTTTCTTATTCTAACATTTTTGGGTTGCGCGGTAAGACCACCTTGATACAGGATGGAATCCGAAAGGTTTGTCTCGGAATTACGGATCTCGCACAGATCAGAAAAGGTGTGTATAAAATAGGACTCACGGTCGAACTTATGAATTATGGATACATCCCCGGATGAAGGAGCCCTGAGGATTCTTCAAGCCCAAACATTATGTTCATATTTTGAACAGCGCTTCCCGCCTGCCCTTTCACCAGATTATCTATCAGACTGACAACAATCAGCCTTTCCGTCCGCTCGTCAACGTTGAGGGAAATATTGCAAAAATTGCTGCCCCGCACATTTGTGCTGACCTGCGGCTCTTGAGGCCCAAATACCCTGACAAAAAGATCGTCTTTATAAAAAGCCCTGTAGGCCTCTTCCACGCCCTTAAGGTCTTGACCCGGCTTTAACTTCGCATATATGGTACTCAGGATACCCCTGGACAGGGGGACCACATGGGGGGTAAAGGTAATTCTGATCTCCTGTCCCCCGATAATGCCCAGTTCTCTTTCTATCTCATATACATGCTGATGCCCCGATATCTTGTAGGCATTTATGGCTTCATAGCGGGCTGGGTAATGAAAAACGGCATTGGGAGTCTTCCCTGCGCCTGACACCCCGGTTTTGGCGTCACAGATGATTGATTCCAACTCAACCAGCGTCATATTTATGGCCGGGGCAAGCCCCAGAATACAGCTCACTGCAAAACACCCGGGGTTTCCCACCAGATTGGAACCAACGATCTCTTTTCGGTGCAGTTCCGCCAGACCATATACCGATTTTGGCAACAGATTTGGAGACAAGTGCACCTGGTTCCGCCCGATCCTGTCTGCGTATCCCATATAGGTTTCCGGATCGTTGAAACGAAAATCACCGCTAAAATCAATGACCTTGACTCCTTTCTCAAGCCAGAAAGATGCCTCCTTTTGCCCCACCCCGTCCGGAGTGGCAAAAAAGACGACATCAAAATCCAAAGGGCAGTCCGGATCATCCGGTGCCACAAGGGGCAAATCGCAGAACCCTTTGAGATGAGGATAGAGCTCACTTATTGGCCTGCCTACGTCCTGTTTGTCAATGAGGCCTTTGACCTCGGCATCGGGATGGCTGTAAAGAAGTTCAATCGCTCCGCAGCCGCCGTATCCGCCGGCCCCGATAATGCCTATTCTTATCTTATCCATACAACAAACCTCAAAAATCACACATTAAATCTAAAACTGATGATATCACCGTCCTTTACATCGTATTCCTTCCCCTCCAGACGAACCAGCCCGGCTTTCTTGGCCTCCTGAAAAGATCCGTGTGTCTTCAAATCTTCATATGCCACGACTTCCGCCCGGATAAACCCCTTCTGCATATCGGAGTGTACCGCCCCTGCAGCTTCCAGGGCCGATAACCCTGCCTCTATGGACCATGCCCTGACCTCGTCAGAGATGACGGTAAAAAAGGAAATACGATTCAGAATTTCATAGGAGCTTCTTATCACCCTGTCAAGGACAGATTCTTGAATATGATACGCTTCTTTGAATTCCTCTGCCTCTTCGGACGACAGGGAACCGATCTCAAGTTCAAGTCTGCTCCGCACCACTATTGGTTCAACACCCCGTTTTTTTTGATCCCACACCGGCAATGCTTCATCTTCATCTCCATTATTGATGACTACAAAAATCGGTTTTGCCGAAAGAAATGTAAATCCCTTGAGAAGAGTGTTGGATGCCAGATCTTGCCTGTTTCGGAGCGGGTCACCCGTTTCAAGGCATTCGCAGCAGGATTTTAGCAACGGATATTCCTTTTCCCCGTCCTTTTTCCCCCGCTTTCTGTCCAGTTCAATTTTTTCAATCCTCTTTTCCGCCACCTCCAGATCAATCAAAACCATCTCTTCTTCGAGCATGAAGAAGTCCTGTTCCGGGGTGGCAACAGAACCGGTTGATCCCTCAAAATTCCGGACCACCGCCAGAAGGGCGTCACATACCCGAACCTGATTCAAGACACCGTCTTCGGATTTCGCAGGGGAAGAACCCGGGATCTGGGATGGAAGCAAGTACTCAATTTTCGCATAGGTCGTCTTTTTTGGCCGATATATTCGGGTCAGAAAATCCATCCGTTCATCAAAAACCGTGACAGTGGTAATCCGCGGTCCCCCACGGGAGGGACCTCTCCCCGCACCCTCCTTTTGCCCCCTTGCCCCTGACAAAGCTGAAAAGACGGTTGATTTGCCTGATTGCGGAAGACCTATGATCCCTAATTTCATGGTTTAAACACGCCGTTGTTGCTACATTCCGGCCTTGCCCCTTTTCAACAAGACATAAATCGCTCCGGTCCCGCCATCGTAAGGCATGGCGGTTGAAAATGCCAGAACGATCTTTTTTACCGGGCCCCGGTTCAGCCAGACAGGCAGTCGTTCCTTTAATACCGGAAGGTGGTTTTCCGAATTTAGACCCCGGCCATGTACCACCAGGACACATCTCAAACCAAGCATATAGCTTTCACGGAGAAATCTATGGGTCCTTAACTCCGCTTCCTGTTTTGTGAGTCCGTGAAGATCAACGTGGTCCTGCACCGGAAATTGGCCTTTTCTTAACTTCCCCATCAGTTTTCGGTCAAACCCACGGACAGACCCCTCGATATATTCATCGCTAAATGTAAAGTCCAGGTCAGCGACTCCGCTGACAAGATCAGAAAGATGGGCCATGGCCTCCAGTTCATCATCTGGGGCCGGGTGGGATGGCCAAATACTGATATCGGGGTTTAGGCCGATCTTTTTCCTGGGGCCTTTGAGCGGTTCCACGCCCGACATGGCCTCCAGAAAATATCGATCCCCATCAGGTTCTTTCTTTGGTTGAGGAGTTTCTTTTTCCTTATGCCCTTCAGCCCCCTCCCGCTCTTTTTTCTTTAAAAACGCCAGGGAAGCAACCACAGGATTAAATACCTGGGGTTCTTGCTTTCCGGTCTTTTTGCCGGACGCGGCTCTCTTTCTTTTTTTCCTGCGGGGCATCTTTTAAGACCTGTTCCTCATTTCTCAATAAACCGGAGGAAATTAATCTTGCAATCAAAACCAAAATCTTATTATAAACATACTTCCTTGAGAGGTAAATTGTTAAATCCTGTATTTGTTAAGAATGAAATGGGTTGACGTTTGTTTTATCGGCAGTAAATGAGGTTACGCGTATCTGCTCAATATTTCCGGGAACCCGAATTTATGCGGACATCTCTGGATAGCGACTGGCGATGGCGGAACATACAGACATCTCTTTTAAGAGGCGCAATTTAAGTTCTTGCAGCGCATCTGCCACGCCCCAAATACCTTAACCAATCTGCCCGGGACAGGCGGGACAGCCAAACGTAATAGGGGCAATCATCTTAGGGGCTGTTCCGGGCAGAATTGCAAACCTCA